>JADMIO010897302.1_pt1 | contig 98000 bp, 86 predicted proteins | sample 8958161 | NCBI WGS metagenome assembly JADMIO01 (sample SAMN16585339, study PRJNA669376) | soil metagenome | isolation source: Crop rotation soil | place: USA: Cullars Rotation, Alabama | collected 2011
AGGTGAGCCAGTGTGATTACATTTGCGGCCTAACTGTGGCCAGTCCAGTTACGCTGGAGTCACTAGTATTTAGGTGACACTATAGAAGCGGCCGCGACAACTTGTCCACGTGGAATTCTAAGCTTAGGATCCCAATGTGCTGGAAAGGGTCCCAAGGCTGTTTTTTAACCGCATCGACAAGAGCCTTGTCCTTGAGATTCTTGTTCTTCTCGAGCCATTGCTGAAGCTGAATAATCTCCAGCGGGTATGTCGAGGCCACCAAGGTCTGGCTGAGCATGCTGTCGGGATATAAAGCAATTGGCGCCACCAGAGACTCAAGCTGCTCTGGAGGAATTTTCACGGCATCTTGCGCCACGCTCCCCACTACAGGTCGCGCAAAGGAACCCAGGTTTGCGGGTAACACCAAGGCCGCACAAGTAATCGCTACGCAACACCGGATAAGCTTCTCTGAGTATCGCGATCTCACAAAATTTGGTTTCATAACGGCCTCCTTTTAACTCTGCCTGTCAGTCACCTGGTCCATGGGTGCAACTTGGTGAGTGATCAGAGTCATGCTTCACTCCTTAACATGTGCTTCTTCCCAATTTCGTACTCTTTTTCTCGCCTCGTTGAAGATTCGTTCGTAGTTTCCCTTTCTCACCTTCTCACTCGCTTCTTTTGTCAGCAGAGCCCAAAACGGTTCATATTGGTTGTAGACCTTGAGGTACTTCTCCTGGTTAGGTGGTGCTACTTCGTCCGTGCCGAATAAAAACCGGTCCGGGTAATCGTTTACGATCGCAGCAGCATTCTGTGTTGATTCCGGCGTCGCTACCACGTACTTGGCTACCTCATCCCACGAAATGTCGAAATGAACATTCTTCAATTCAGGGTTCTTGATGATCTCTTCGACAATTGCTGCTTGGTCTTTTATGGGACGCACGATTCGGCCCACACCGATGTGTGCCCAAATGATCGTTGCCTTGGGATGGCGTTTGAATAGTGCTGTTACCTGCGAAGCGTAGGCTGGTGCGGCTCCTGCTTTCGGAAACGGCGCGTCCACGTCACAATGAAGTAACACGACCAAGCCAACCTCGCTGGCAAAGTCAATCAACCGATCGAGCGCTCGATCCTGGAGGCTTGCTACGTCGCCAGAGATCTTTGCCGAAACAAACTCCTTATGAATTGAGAATTCACCAATGCCTGAGAACACACCGGGAAATGCCTTTAGGACTCGCCGGATATGATCCGCGGCATACATATCCGTGGGATTGAACCCCGTAATCATCGGGTCAAAGCGAGCCTGCTCTTCTTTAGAAAGAGATTTGTAGGCCATCGCAATCCAGGCGTCTGTAAATGAGTAGTAGTAGAGAGGAGCGTCTGAGTTAAGGTAATAAGTGGGAGCACGTTCACCATCGACGCGGTAGGACCATTGCTGTTGTAAGGGGATCCCAAACAACGCGACTCTACCAACCTTGTTGCCCATGATTTTCAGAAAATCATGTATGTCCACGCCCTCCTGAACGTAGTTTGTCAAATGGAAATGCGAGTCATTGAAGAGATAGTTATCAGCGGTTGAGTTTTGCGCATTCGCTGGAATCAGACAGATCACCAGGCCCACACAAACAGCCAACATTTGAAGTAAGGGGTCTGTACATCGATAGGATCGTGGAGGTGGGATGACCGTTTTGCCATCGCTTCTGCCACTCGACCCAAGCTCGCTGATCCCTATGCGTGTCATCTGTGTAACCTGCGGAGATCTTTAGAAAGCCAATTCGACACTAGTATGAAAAACGCTGCCACGACCACCAATCACAAAAGGAACCGAGGAATAGCCCACCGGAGAATTTCGCAGATAGAGCCATTCAGTGTTCCATCGGACTACTTTGTTGTTCCAAGGAAACCAGTTCGTACCCAAACGAAAGTCAAAGGGCTCCCCATACTGCCCATCGATCCTCGAGACACCTGCGTATAGCTGCAGAGTCTTCGGGACCACCATGGCGGAAGCCTGCAGCTGAAAGCCATGGTCGAAGAGTGTTGGCAGGCCCTCCGTGTTTGGGCCTCTGAAATTGTCCAGCCATCGCCAGTAGTACTCACCCTCTAAGGCAAAACCGCGATACTTCATGCCGCCATCGAAATCCAGCATTCTGTATCTGGCGTCAGTAATGGTTACTCCCGGACCAAAGATGTCAGGCGTAAAGATTACGGTGCCGTCTGAGAGACGTAGTTGAGTATTCTCAAAGGTATCGCTATTGGGTTGGCTCTCTTTGTTCTCATTGCTCCTGGTGAAGTGGAGACCAAAACGGCTGGCTACGTTTTTATGATTTTCAAAGTCGCCCGCGCCCTGGCCATACTCGCCTGTCGGCGCAAACACTATTGCAGTCGAAAGGGTATTGAACTTGTTATCGAGCCGCGCGGCGCTAACCCCTAAGGTGCTCAGGTTGTTGCCAAGCATCACCTGATAGCGCAGCCGCTTCGCGAGCTGCCCTTTGATCCATACTCCTGAGGTATAAGACGGACGAAAAAATTCGTCGGCGATCATTCGGCTGTCCACACCCAACCAAAATGGAAAGTTTCCCTCAGTGCTGCGAACACCAGGAAGAGACGTGATTCCGGCCGCCAGAGTGAGATATTTGTTGAACGTATAACCAACATTTCCAGCAACGACGACCTGGGCGCCTTGACCCTGGGTTGGATTCGAGGTCCAAGTGTAGATGAAGTAGCGAAGCTTAGGGTCCAAAACCCAGCCTAGAAACTTTACTTGCACTTTTTGCAGTTGGAAGTCCTGCCGTTCCTGAATAGTCTTCGTTTTGCCAAAGGCATCCGTATAGGTTGAATTCAGTCCTAGCTGATTCAAGTATCGAGCATACGTGTAAATACTGACGCTCATGTCGCCGTATTCAGTGTTGGCAAGCTTATAACCAAGGTTCGGAGTGTAACGACCATAGGAGTCTGTATCACCAGATTCCGAAGCGGGTTTTTCCTTCACCACAGGCGCGATCGAGACCTCGGGGTCAGTACCGGTCGATGGGTCGTACTTAGATGGAGATTGTGGAACAGACTGCTCAGCAGGCTCAGCATGAGCCGCCTGAGCAGCCTCGAGTTTTTCGATCCGCTCTTGAAGGCTACTAATCAACTTCAGTAGTTCAGCACGTTCGTCGGCAGTTATGGGTTTATCAACGGCAACCTTCTCTTTAGAGGTAGCAGTCGAGGTGCTACTCGTGCTTTGTGCGAAGCAAACAAGATTGAGAATCAGTATGTTTCCAATTAGAAGTGCACTTCGTAGTACCAGTTTGCGACTCATTGTTGACGCACCTGCAGAAGAGGTGTTTAAGATCATGATGGTGGTTCTGAAGGCCATAAATTTTGCGTAGTCAGTTACTCACCCTTCAGTCCGACAGACCGCGGAGAGAACAGATTGAGATCCAGCTTGTTGGCTACGTACTCGATAACCTTTTGAGCCTTCACGCTGTTTCCGGCTTCGTCTAGTGGCGGAGCGAAGACCGCAATTGCCCCTTTGCCCGGCACAACGGCAACGATTCCGCCTCCAACTCCACTCTTAGCCGGTAGGCCAACGTGCCATGCCCAACCGCCCGAGCCGTCATACAAACCTGCCATTGTCATGGTTGAGAGAATGTAGGGAACATTTTCGGCCTTGATTATTTGCTCACCTGTTGCAGGATTCCTACCGTTATTTGCGAGCGTCGCCCCCATGCGAGCTAGTTGGGCCACGTTTACACCCACGGAGCACTGCTTGGTATAAACGTCCACAGACTCAAACGGATCGGCGTAAATGCGATCGTATTTTGCCAGGAGCATCGACAAAGCCTTGTTGCCAGTGTTTGTCGCTGCTTCGGATTTATAGACCTCATCGATTAGTGACAGCTTTTCACCGGCGCAACGGCTGTAGAAATCGAGAATCTTGTTCCACTTTTCGTCGGCAGTCTTTGCAGAGATCAGGCTGACCGTAGAAATTGCCCCGGCATTGACGTATGGATTTCCCGTGTGAGTTGGCATGTCGGCAACCGCAAAAACGGAGTTGAAGGCGCGGCCAGTTGGTTCAGAACCAACCTTTTCAAAGACCTTATCTGGTCCCAATTCCTCCATCGCTAACGCCTGTGAAAAGACCTTAGATATCGACTGAATGGAGAACGCGTATTTCGTATCGCCCAGAGCGAACATCTGATTGTCTGTTGTTACGACGGCGATGCCGAAGAGTTTGGAGTCTACCTGGGCCAGGAAGGGAATATAGTCAGCATTCTTGCCCCCCGTATCCGACTTGAACCTCTCATACGCTTCCCTAACAACTGCCTCCACCTGTGCTCTAGCGGGGGCAACTGGGCTGCTTTTCTGCCCCAAGCCCGCTAAAGGCGCCAGCACAAAGGTTATTGCGATAAGCATCGCAAGGAAGATATGCCTCTCCACACTTTTGGTTATGGCCTTTGACCCGCGTCTTGTGCGTGCGAGCCGCCTGCGCACCGAGTGGACTCTGTGTCTCAACATGACTATTCGCCTCCCGATAATTGACTCAGGATGGTCCCTGCTCTTCAAAAAGCCCATACCTTCGAAAAGTTGTACTTAAATGAAAACTGGATTCGAAAATCGTCAGACTTAAAACCATCCAAAAAGTTTTCTCTTCTTCCCCACTGAAACTCACCGCCCATTGTGACGTTCTCGACTGGATAGAAAAGAAGGTTGCCCAACGCGTAATGACCAATGTGAAAGGCATTCGCCGCTTGCCCGTTGGAGTTGTCGATATTGAGCATGGAATAACCAACAGCAGTGCTAAAGCGCTTGCTCCAATTGTGATCGAGGAATGCCACAATGCCGTACATCGGCAACGCAACGCCTTTAATGGGACGTCGAGGATCAGACGGATTTGTAATGACCTCGACTCCGACATCCACCGGCGCGTCATTCATATAGTTCTGAATTCCTTGACCAAATACGAAGGCAAACCGACCAGTATCTTTTTCACCAAATTTAAGATTGGACGTCAGGTTAATTCCCGCACCTACCTCGGACCCACCTAAATCGAAAGCGTCGTTGTTTGTATCCACCCACTTGATTCGTCGAAGCATGCCTGCAGCTTGGAAGTAGCCCCAATCTCGGGTGAAGCGCACGTTTCCCGAGAGATCGGGGAGATCAAACTTAGGTTTGATTCCTTGTAACTCAATGCGGTCTGCAAAGACTCCCTGGTCAGCACTTGCTCCTGGTCTCTCCACCGCAATAGTCACCGCGTTGCGTCCCTTAAGAGGCATCCAACGAAACTGAACGTTACGGAAGAAGACCATGCCGTTTGGCCCCCAGTACTCAAGCGAGTTCGGGAACACATCAATATCCATGAAAGGACTCCAGGTTTGGCCGGCACCGAACTGGCCCAACTCGCCGTAGGCATGTCTCAGACGGAAGGTGGTCTGTCCGGCATCTACACCAGTACCGAACAGCTCGAATTCGAATTGTGTTTTGAGTTCGCCGTATTTCGTGGGGGTCGAGGACTTAACGCCGAGTCGGCTTTGCCTTACCCCGAAGTATGTATGGCCATTGGGTGCAAACTCATTGGGGAACGAAGGCAGTTTCGTTGGCCGAATGACATCGAACCAATCTGGATGGTTTTGCTTGAATTGATATCCCGCATCGAGCATCGCGAAGCCATACACCTGGAACGTGCTCTCTCCTTTGCCATCCTTGTCTTGGGGCTTCGCTGTTGAAGGTTCAGGAGTGTCACTCTCTGCAGAAGCTAATTGCTCAGAAGTTGAGGGAGAATACGTTGCTTCAACTACTGCCGGTGCGCGAGTCTTCTTGGATTCTTCCAAATCATTGATCTGTGTCTTCAATTGACGGACTGTTTCCTCCAACTGTTGGAGACGATCCTTTAGCTGATCAACATCCGTTGTTGTCTTTGTCTCTTGGGTAACCTGCTGTGTTTGACTCGAAACATCACGCCCGCCGAAAACAAGTGTGGCTATCAACATCAATAGAGAACCGAGTTGCCTCTTTCCAAACCGTTTTTCTGATTTCATGTCCCCCCCAAACAGGTCATTTCTTGGCCCACACTTAATGCCCGAACAAATGCTACTTAAAGGGCAATGAACTGGTAACTCGCAAAATTACTAGGAAGTCCTTGAAGTACTTCGTGAGACAGAAACAGTCTTAAGTTCGTCGAGGTATCTGTGCGTGTGAGTTAGTCAGTCAAAGATACCGCCGGCTTGTGCGGCGGAATCTCACGCTACCTGCTACAAAAAGCAAGCTCACAAACATCTACACTCCTGTGAATAAGACGTCTCATTGGAGATGGTCCTTGTGACGTAAGACGGGCGCGTGAGGAGTGGTCACTACACGAACATTTTTCAGTGTAGTGACCACGGAGCCGCAATATCGTCATTGATTAGATTGCGGCACTATGAAGTAAAGCGCATGTTACTTCACTGGAGGCGGGTAGTTCTTCAGGAGTTTGGCCATTGCCTTGTTGAGGTTCTTCTGGACCTTCTTGGGGTCCTTGCCAGAGCCGAGTGTCTTACTTGCTTCACCACGCCAAACCTGTTGTTTCTTGGCGACATCGTAGATATCCAGGTCCAACGTTCCAATGTTAATAGTTCTGCTGGTTGTGTGTGTCGTAGACATACCGCCCCAACCACCCCAGCCACCCCAGCCCCACATATCTCCGCCAGTACTGTAGGAGTTCCATTCCTTCTCCTGGTTCACGGCCACCTGGTAGGCAATGACTAGATCAGAATTTTCGTCTTCTGTCTTAGTCAACCCTTTCAAAGCCAACTGTGCGTCGATCGCCTCCATAATTTGGGTATCGAGGATTTGATTTGGGTATTGAGCTTTTGGAACTCTGACCCATCTGTATGTCTTGTATTTTGAGAAGTCCGTGCCTGCAAGGTGGTTGTAACGAACATCCTGCGCCGTTACCCATCCACCGCAGATCAGCAACAGGTAACCAGCAAGAGCAATTTGCAAAGGCTTCCCCATTCTCTTCATCACGATCACGTCCCTCCGGAATGAGATTTCTTGTCGAATTCTATCGAGGCTTGGAGTTCGATGTTACTGGCAGTTTTTACAGGAAAAAATCAGTAAGCGGTGAGCAGTGCGCAGCGGTAAATACGAGCGGCTTCGCCGCCCATCACCGCTCTGCTTACCGCTCACGGCTCACCGCTCACTGGTTTCTAGAATTTCCATCCTAACGAGGTGCTGACACCGAGATCGTTGCGATCGGCGGAGATTGGGGGCTTTGAATCGAAGTTTTCATAGAGGTGAAATCCCCAGGTAAAATCCTTGAAGATTTCGATCTGCAGATCCGACGTGGCCTGTAGTCGCATTCGTCCAGGGGTCGTAAGACTCGGATACAGTATAAAACGCGAGCTAATGTCGGTCGTTTTAAAGCGAAACGTCGTGAAGTCAACTCCCGTGATTAGATCTGCGTTGCTTTGTCGCGGTTGATCTAATATCGCTGAATAGCTCTCACGAGTGCCAGCCAAACCGCCAAAGAGCGACAATCGCGTTCGCTCAGTTTGTAATACGTTACGACCGATGAGCCCTCCGATTGTGGTTCGAAGATTGAGATCTTGCTGGTCACTGCTTAGTAGATCGAATAGTCCTCCGGCATACCATCGCGGAGACAGTTGCTTCCGGTAGTCGAGCGTAAACTCCTTGCGTGCACTACTACTTCCTTGCGACTGCCCGCTGAATGCTGAATCAATAGTGGCGGTAAGTGAATGTTCTCCTCTACGATATGTGGTGGTCGCGTTAAGTTCAGTCTGATACTGATCGGTACCACTTGTAAAATTGAAGCCGAAATTGATTGAGCCTTCGAGCTGACGCCAAAAGCTCGCTTCGACGGGCAGAATCCTCAGCACATCAATTTGCTTAACTTTAACCGTATCTTGAGTCGTCCCAATAATGAAGTTATCGGTCTTGGACCTGTCTGCCACGAGTCTGAGAAAGTTTGTATAGAGTTTCCCGTCCGTGAGAAAGATCAGGAATTGATCCTTACTTTCGAGCCGTTCAACCCGCGACCAATCGAGACGAACGGACTCCGCCATGTAACTTGCCTTGAATTTGAGTTCCCCACGTTGCAGTCCTTTGATTTCGCCCGTGAGCCGGTCGCCATTCTTAAGAACAACGACGTCATCATTTCGTTTAGACTCAACCGTAAACGCTGCGCCAAGAACTACAAGGCAGATGACGACCAGACCTAAGCCTGGGTTGGCGTAACCTCTCTTCATCTCAGATGTCCTTCAAAAGTTAACCATGAGTTATTGCCTTCTAGCTCCTGTCACTTTTGCCAGTAGTTCCAACCATGAATAGTCACTATGATCATGGCTCATCCCGGTTGTGATCTTGTGACGTGCGTGTTGGTGCGGGCAAATCACAGCGAACGCGACCGGGATGGCTGATGAAGGTAGCGTTGATCAGAGGAGTCACCATCGGGTTTGAAACGACTGACAGCCCCCGATCTCCCCTTATTAGAAACTGTTCGAACCGATGGCCAGTAAAACACCCGCAAAAGATGAAAGACTAACCGCCGAGTTGGCGGTACAAGCCCACGATATCGCCGCCGCTTCACACGCGGGGAACGTTAGAGAAAATAACGAAGATCACTATTTGGTAGTGCGATTCCGCCGCTCCTTAGAGACCCTAGCAACCAGCCTCGATCAAAATGTTATTCACAACAGTTTTGATGTTTACGGCTATGGAATGTTAGTGGCGGATGGAATGGGTGGTATGGCTGCCGGTGAATTAGCAAGTAGCCTGGCCCTCTCGACGCTTGTAAATCTGGTTGTGGAAACTCCTGACTGGATGATGTCGCTGAGGAGAGAGGAAGAGGCAACAATCGTCCTGGAACGGATGGCCCAACGCTTCGTTCAAATCGACAACATCTTACGAGAACAGGCGGAACTGGATAGTTCCCTTAGCGGGATGGGAACCACACTGACAGTTGCGGCGGCGTTTGGCAATGACCTTATTATTGGTCATATTGGCGATTCCCGGGCTTACGTTCTAAGAGGCGATACTCTCAGACAGTTAACCACGGATCATACCTTAGCCCAGGCATTGATTAAGGCTGGAGTTGTCAGTCCAAACGATCCGGTTTCGCAATCCACACGGCACGTGTTAACGGCGGCATTGGGATCGTCAGGAAGCCCAGCCGAACCTCAAATCCATCGATTCAAACTGTTTCCGGGTGATCAAATTTTGCTTTGCACTGATGGCCTCACCGAAATCGTCGATGACAAAACAATTTCTTCGGTCCTTCGTGAAACTGATTCGGCGCAGAATGCTTGCCAGAAGTTGATAGATCTCGCTCTTGCCGGTGGTGGGTTTGACAATATAACCACAATCCTTGGTCGCTTTGGCCCTCCCTTGCAATCAACGGAGGTGGCGCTTCGTCTCGGCAGTTCTTGACGAGAACGCCTCTCTACTCTCCCCGATCCAAGAAGATACCGTCTGGACCATCTCCCTTCTTAGCTGATTCGCTGTCTTCGCGGCACCATTTTCAGACTCCTTTTGTTCAGCCAGAAGCTCTCGCTCCTTGCGCTTGATTACCTTGATTGACCTGGTCTCAGAAGGCATTCGATCAGCTTGAGTGTCGGTGGAATAAAGAGGCTATCACCTTTATTGAATGGATCATATTGATTATAGGAACCCCAGAATACTGTCAAAATTGCGAGTATTTACCGCAACCAACGAGCGCTACCATGCCGAGTGGTGCTAATCACGATCAAATTCTAAGGGCGATCGGCGGGCCGGGGTTTAGGTCGTCGAACATCGCCCAGAACCTATTAAAGCTCACAACATTCTGAAAGGAGCAAATCAATGAGGATTACCCGGTACAGTCAAACATTACTCGTTTTCGTTCTGCTTTTAATGGGAGTAGCAGCTAAAGGTAATGGGACTACGTCTCAGGACAGCACAATACGTTCGGTCCCAGAAGGAGAAAAGGTAGAAAAGCTGAAAGGCATAGTCGTAAAACGGGAGCCCGACTCGTTTACCATGAGTGATACGATGGGTGGGCCGCAAACGGTTGTACTCCTGACATCCGAAACGGGAGTCAAGAGTCACAAGAAGGGCGTTTTTCGAGGTTCGAAGGAGTATGGTGCCAGTTATATCCTTCGTGGACTTAGACTTGAGGTTGACGGAGTTGGCAATTCACAAGGTCAAGTGGTCGCCAGCAAGATTCGATTCGACGAACAGGATTTGAGAGCTGCCCAAGCGCTTAAAGCTACCGTAGACCCGATAGAGGCAGAGACGCGAGAGAAATTGAGGCAACAACAGGAAGAACAGGAGCGACTTGCGGGTCAGATTGCCGAAACCGAAGCGGTTGCCCAGAGTGCCAAGGCGGATGCGGCGAAAGCGCAGGAGGCAGCCGAGAAAGCCCAAGCCACCGCTGACTACGCAAATAATCGAATCAACGGGCTCGATGACTTCGATCCGATAAAGACCATCACGGTCTATTTCAAGACTGGTAGCTCGGTTTTAGGTCCCAAAGCTAAGACCGAGATTGACACTGCTGCCGCCTGGGTCAAAACGCAGAACACAAAGGGCTGGGTCATGGCAGTTATCGGTTACGCGGATACAACCGGCAGTTCCCAGAGAAATATCGATCTTAGTGAACGACGCGCGAATGCTGTCATCTATTACATCGTAAGCAAATACAAGATGCCATTACACCGATTGGTTCAGCCTTTTGGCTACGGACAATTGGAACCGGTGGCCGAGAATAAGACAGCTTCTGGGCGAGCAAAGAATCGGCGGGTAGAAATCAGATTGATGGTCAACAAAGGAATCGCCGGCAGTGTGACTCAAAGCCAAGGCCAATAGGAAGTATAAGCAGACGAAACGTGAGTTGTAGTTTGATTTTTGCTCTTGAATGTTATGTAAGCAGCTGGAGGAACCACTCTTAGGGGGCCAGGGCCTGTGTCGGCTTGACATGAGCATTGGCCCCTCTTCTTTTTTGAAACAACCGCTGTACTTCCTCTATGTACCGGTACCCTGTGCTTTGATTTTGGGCCTGGAGATTCCCAGCTTCTTCATCATCGCACGCAGCTTGCTGGGATGTACGTTCAAAGCAGCAGCTGCTCCGTACGGACCCTCAATCCTCCAATAGCTATTCTTCAGAGCTCGAACGATCGAATTGTACTGGCTCTGCTGCAGGGTCTCTACGCTGCCAATTTTTATATCTGAGGTCTGTTCACTCTTAATAAGCTGCGGAACCACCTCTACAACTGCCGATTCCGATCCCTCGGAGAGCCGCAACTTCGAACCATGTGTGATGATCACTGCCCGCTCGATCACATTTCGAAGTTCTCTAATGTTGCCTGGCCAGGGACAATTCCTCAGTGCAACCATCACCTCTTGGGGTATTGAGTCAATCTGTTTGCCAAACTTACGGGTCAGTTCTTTAACAAAATGTCTTGTCAAGACTGGAATGTCGTTCTTCCGCTCTCTGAGGGGTGGCATAGTGATCGGGAAGATGCTAAGACGGTAATACAAGTCCGTGCGGAAGATTCCGTCGTGCACCGCTTGCCCTAAGTTGCGATTCGTTGCGGCAATGACGCGCACGTCGGCACGAACCGTACGACTGCTTCCAACGGGCTCGAACTCACTTTCCTGTAACACCCGCAAGAGTTTGACTTGTAGATCCAAGGGCAACTCTCCGATCTCATCAAGGAAGATCGTCCCACCATTTGCAATTTCAAAACGTCCTGCGCGGCGAGTGCTTGCACCAGTGAACGCTCCTTTTTCGTGTCCGAATAACTCGCTCTCGATTAGCTCGTGAGGTAAAGCTGCGCAATTGACCTTAACCAGCGGTCGGCCGCGACGAGGACTATTGCCATGTATTGCACGGGCCAACAACTCCTTGCCCGTTCCGGTTTCCCCCAAGATCAAAACTGTGGTATCGAGTGGCGCTACCTGTTCCGCCAAACCTAAAACGCGGTTTAGTGCTTCGCTCTCCCCGATCACTTCGCCGAAGTTGCTGGCTACTCGAATCTCTTCCTGCAAATAGACATTTTCCTCATGTAGGCGATCCTTAAGTTGTTTTAGCTCAGTAAGCGCCTTTTCCAGAGAACCTTCGGCCTCGCGACGTTCAGTGATGTCCACAACCGAACCTATGTAACCGACGAACGCGCCTGACGTTGTGTAGCGGGGCACACCGGAATCCATCACCCACCTGTACTCCCCGTCATGTCGACGGAGACGGTATTCCATCCGAAAACCTTTCCGTTCGTCAAACGCAGCAGTATAAGTGTCAAAACAATGATCACGATCATCCGGGTGCACACTTTCCAGCCAGCCGGCCCCCAATTCCTGATCTATCGTTCGCCCGGTAAACTCCAGCCAAGGACGGTTCACGTAAGTGCACTGTTTGTCAAAATCTGTACTCCAGATAAACACAGGGGCTGTGTCCGCGACATTGCGAAAACGCTCTTCGCTCTCTTGCAAGGCAGCGTCGCGTCGCAGCAGTTCGGCGCGCGAATGGGCCTCCTCCAATTCCCAAGGCAGTTGGGCCAGATACCCCGGGGTTCGAACTACGTAACTTACAGCGCCAAGTTTCAGGGCTTGACGTCCTAATTCTTCATCTCCTTCGTTGCATAGGACTAATACGGGTATATCCTGTCCATGTTTATCCCGCAGTTCTTTCAAAATCTCGAGAGCATTCAACTCTGGTTGATTAAGAACCAGAAGCAGGATGTCGATTCCAGAGTCCTTGCCCCCTGCTTGAAATACGGAGACCACCTCGGCCGTCGTACGCGCAACATGGAGATGGATGTGCTCCGCAACAGTGGAAAAATACCGAACGACACGTTCACTACTGGCAATTTCGTCGTTAACATAGAGCACATTCAATGGATGTGCCCGGCGAGCCACATCGGCCTTGTGATGGTCAAGCGCGCTTTCGAGAACGTTTGGTAAGTTAGTTAGGTAGCCAGTGCGTTTAACAACATAGTCGTCTGCTTTTGCTTTTAGAGCAGCCACCGCAGTCTCTTCGTCTCCCATGCCGGTGACGACGACAACAGCTAAGTCATAGCGAGACTCTCGGATGTACCTTAAGAAAGAGAGACCATCTCCATCGATTAAGTGCATATCTAGTAACACCAGGTCGAGCGGCTCATTGGATAAGACGTTTAATCGTTCCTTCGCCTCGGCTATAGTGGAAGCCGTTTCGAACTCGATGTGTGGCGCAATCCTCCGCAACCATCGTTCGGTAAGATCAGCATCTCGGAAATCGTCTTCTACGTAGAGAACCTTCATAGATTTAACTGGCTTAAGTAGCGACCGGTGCGCGCCCTAACCTGCCTAGCCACGCCCTGATTGCCCTCTTTGTGTCCTTAGTTTGGAGCCTGATACGCCCCTATTTTGTTTGCAGAACGATTCGAATACGCAATAATTCTGTGCGCGCGTTGGTCCAGGTTTAAGGAAGAGATTAGAGCTGGTGAAGACGCTCGGCTTCAGCTCGGCTAAACAATTGCGAAAGCTCGAGCCTTGCCGTGCCGGTTAACACCCAGTCCCTCCTCCGATCAATCTCTCAAGTTAAGAACTGACGCCCGTTGGTCGGACAACAATTCCATGAGCTTCACGAGAAACGCTTCCTAATGGCCTACAACACGAATCAACAATTCAACCATGAGACACAGGCCTAGGTTGAAGGCGACCGCACATCGCCGACTTCGGAGGGTGAGTTACTGACGCTATCGTACACGGATGATTTCGCTACTGCAAGATCTAAGCTCGACTGAACCCGATCTTAAAGCTTGGTTTCGACGCGGAAAGGGGTAAAAGAAAGGTCGAGTCTGCAAGGAAACCGCAGGCAGCAAAGAAATTGCAAGCATTAAAGGAAATTGCAATCATTAAAGGAATTGCAGTTAGGAAGAGGGCAGTTCATGTTAACTGACGTGCTGCACTGCACGAATCCAATCTGTGGAAAAAGGAAACTACTATGAAAATCACTAAGGTCGAGACGATTCTGCTTAGCGCCCCGGGCGATCTCGATCCATTCATGCAGGCAAGAAAAATGCGCAGCGCTGCAATCATCGAGATTCATACTGACGGCGGTTTAATTGGTATTGGAGAGACATTTGCCGGCTACTGTGTCCCCGAGATCGTTCCTCATGTCGTTGATTTCTACAAACCGGTTCTCATTGGCGCAAACCCAGAAAATGTTTCCACGTTATTTAGACACATGTTTCACGCCGGACAGATCTGGGGACGCGTTGGCTTGGGAGCCATGGTACTGAGCGGACTCGAGACAGCTCTTTGGGATCTCAACGGCAAGATGAACAACGTTCCGGTCTACAAACTATTGGGTGGACCTTGTCACGAACGATTGCTTTGTTATGCCACTGGGGGAGTTTCGCCTTGGCCCGAGGACCAGCTAATCAAGAAGCTTGAGTACTATCGAAACCTACACTTTAGGACTAGTAAGGTGGCAGTAGGTTGGTGGGAAGGAATCACACAGAAAAACCCGCCTCGTTCAATTGAAGAAGCAATCGACCAGGAAACGGCCAAGCTTCAGTATGTTAAGGAACATTTTAAAGATGACTTTCAGCTCATGCTCGATTGTCACATGGACAATCTGCCGGAAGGGACTTTCCAGTGGGATGAAGAGATCGCGCAACGAGTGCTAAGGGCCCTGGAGCCTTTTTGCGTACCATTCTTTGAAGAGCCATTACCATATACGGATCCTCAAGCGTATGCGCGACTTCGTCGCAGCACCACTCAATTGGTGGCTGGGGGAGAGGGCCTGATAACAGCAGCCGAGTTTCGTCAGTGGATAGACGCGGATGCACTAGGACTGCCTCAATTGGATGCCAGCTGCATGGGCGGAATCATGGAGTTTATTAAGGTCGCCAAGCTATGTGAAGTGAAGGGGCTTCCTATTGCTACGCACTCGTGGGCGGCGGCGCCGGGCGTTGCAGCAAATCTGCACGCCGCCTTTGCCAGTCCAAACGTTCGTATCCTGGAATTTCCTCCTTATAATTCGCCACTGCATACCGAGCTGTGGGTTGAGCCACCGATGGTAAAGGACGGCTATCTTCATCTCAGTGATACCCCCGGGTTAGGCGTAAAGATCACCGACGACATCAAGAACAGATATCCCTTTCAGCCCGGCACCGGCGAATTCAACTCCGTGCCCGGGAAGAAACTTATTACTTGATGAAGCGAAAAGAATCAACAGATTAATAAGACAGTTCGAGGGAAGTAATCTGTGGATCGTCTTCCTCTATTCACCAAGCAATTGATCAGTGGTCAGTTCATTTAATAATGCTCTACCGGCGATGTAGCGCTCGACATTCTGAACAAAGATGTCCCAGCTACGATCGAGGAACCGCGGGCTGAGGCCAGATCCTGAGATGTGAGGCGTCATGATTACGTTAGGGAAAGAACGAAGGGGGTGATCTGGAGGCATCGGATAGTAATAATGTGCGTCAAGGGCCGCTCCGGCAATCCAACCCTTCCGCAAACTCTCCAGGAGCGCCTCCTCCTGGATCAAAGGTCCACGTGCGGGATTTAAAACATACGCCGTAGGAGGCAGAGCTCGTAACTCTCTTTGCCCTACAATGCCTTTAGTGCTCTTCGTAATTGGCATGGTCAAAACTAGAAAATCCAGTCCCGCAAGAAAATCGAGTTCCTCTCCGGCCAGAAAGACTCGATCGGGCAATACGCCTTCCGGATCACCCGCACCCGGTACAAGATAGATGTTCTCACGAGATGTGATGCCGTTGCGTGAGAGTACGTGCACAGTCATTCCTAAACACTTAGCGAGTCTGGCGGTCTCTCTGCCAATTCCACCGTAACCCCAAATACCTATGACGGAACTGCGGATCTCCCTTTGATAAGTAGCCGACTGACGCCATGCGCCGGCTTCCTGATCGCGAAGCATTCCACGCAGATCGCGAGCTAGGTTTACCATCATCGCCACATTCCATTCAGCTACGGGAATATCGAAATTGCCTAAACCATTACAAGCACGAACTCCTCTTTCCACTAATCCAAGATTGTAGAGCTGGCTGTAGCCTGCTGAAGTCACTTGAAGAAGCTCAATACATCTCATGTCAGAGAAGTTTTTGGGTGGAAAGGTACAGAAGAGAATATGAGTTCGACTAATCAGATCCGCGGGCAGCTCACGCATCGCTTCTTTCGCTTCAATGATGTCCACTGTAAGCCCGGGAATTTGACGTAATCGTTCTAGTGCTTCTTGTCGCTCTCGGACATCAATGAGAATGTTTTTGATCATCAGACCGGTTAATCCACAGTCTGCGTAATTTGTGGATTATTATTTTTTCTATTGACGACGCAATTCCCTAAATAGATTCACGGCATTATCATGCAAAATAAGGCGCTTCGCCTCATCCGTGATATCGGCATGATCGATGCGAGCGCGCTGCATGGGCGCAAAATAGAGTGGCGTGTCACTTCCATAGAGAATTCGTTCGGCACCAATCTCTTGAACAGCAAACTCAACTAATCCCGGGGTGATCGATTTTACGCTCGATGTGTCAGCGTAAACATTGCCATTGCTTCCCTGAATTGCACGAATCTGAAGGGTGTAGTCGCCGTTCCACCCACAGCCAATGTGGGCAAGGATGACCTTCACCTCGGCAAACTGGTTGGCAATCTTAACGATGTCATCCGGTAAACTTCGCTCTTCTCCACTATGAGTGAGAATTACAGTGTGTTGCTGGGCCGCAAACTCGAAGAGCTTTGGTCCATGCTTGGTTATCTCGTAACCATGCTCTTCTGGATGAATCTTAATGCCGACACACTTAGGGAGCTTTAACATCGTGTCAGCCTGTTTAAAGGTTTCAGGCTTAAGCGGGTCTACAACAACCCACTGTAATAGGCCCTCGGTTTCTGCCACCACCCTGGCTGCCTCAATGTTTGCAAGCACAGGATCGCCTTCGTACCGAGGCATCAACGCTCTCAATGGCGAAACAATGGTCAATCGGGTGTGGGCCTTCTTTGCCCTGGCGACAATCTCGGACACGTCAGCACTGCTTAGTTCGTTGACCCGAGGAAACGGTGAATTCTCATACGTCCCATAGTGACCGTGCACATCTATGGCTTGAATTTCCATAATGTTGTTAGTAGTAAACCAACCACAGATTTCACAGATTACTTTTTCATCTCAAGCTAAAAGTTTCCGATACACCGCAGCATCTACATTGCCCCCGGTAATCACGCAACAAACCTTCCGGTCACGGAATTTGTCGGGGGCGCTAAGCAAGGCTGCAACTGCAAGCGCGCCCGTGGGCTCCGCCTTCAAGTTAGCCAAGTTGAAGAGAAGTCTCACGCCTGCAACTATTTCTTCTTCAGGCACTTCAACAATTCCCGATAGGCCATCCTTTAGTACTTCCCAATTGTATTGGCCCAAACTTACGGTGCGAGCACCATCAGCGATTGTCTGCGGTTCGGTCTCATTACTTACGATATGTCCGGCTCTTAATGACCGTGAAGCGTCATTGGCTATCGTAGGCTCTGCACCAACTACCTCGACATTACTACCCGACCTTCGCAGGCCCGTAATGATTCCCGAACTCAGTCCCCCTCCGCCAATTGGTACAACAACGCAATCAAAATTGCGATCGAGCGCAGCCAATTCGTCCCCTAAACTGGCATTTCCCTCGATGATCAGTGGATCGTCATAGGCGTTCGAGACATACGCCTCAGGATTCTCAGCTGCCAGTTGCTTCACCCGTTCAAAGCGACTTGTGGTTTTGATATCAAGAAGATCAACCGCCGCCCCGTAGTTTTTGACAGCTTCTACTTTCACCTGCGCTGAATTGTCTGGCATAACAATGGTGCAGTTCTTGCCCAGTAAGCGGCAAGAATAGGCGAGGGCCTGGCCAAAGTTGCCCGATGAGGCCGCAATAAAGTCGCTATGTGGAGCTGTCAGGGCCAAGTTATATGCAGCGCGAAACTTGAAGCTGCCGGTCTTTTGAAATGTCTCGCTAGCGAGGATTAAGTCGGCACCAACCGCCTCCGACAAACGGGCTGCTTCAATGATAGTCGTGGGCCTAATTGCTTCAGTGAGCGGTAAAGCCATTGTTTGTGATCGGTTCATGGGTGAAAGACTGCCGAGGATCGAGGCACGGAGAAACTCGATAACTTCTTTTTTGAATCACGGATACATCCGATGAGATTAGGCAGGATCTGAGTCTGAGAGTCAACCATCACTCTTCACTATTTGCTACACTATTTGCTATTCAGATCCTCAGGTTGGGACAAACGAATGACTCTCATACTCAAAAATTATATCGCTGGCAGTTTTCAGGAAACTGACAGTGAATCCACTGTGCCAGATTTGAATCCTTCAGATAGCCGTGATGTGATCGCCCTAGTACCCCAAGGGTCGGCTGTTGACGTAGAGGCGGCTGTAGCAGCGGCCCACCACGCATTTCCAGGTTGGCGAGCCTTGCCCGGTCCAGCACGTGCTGACTATCTTTATCGCTGGGCTGACGCCGTCGCCACACGCAAAGAGGAGATGGCCCAAGCTATTACTCGTGAAGTAGGCAAGCCAATCTCGGAATCACGCGGCGAACTGACGCGTTGCGTTGCCCTACTTCGGTACTATGCTGGTGAAAGCGTGAGAAACCTTGGGGAGGTCATCCCGGCCCAATCGAGTGGATCACTTCAGTTCAGCTTGCGCGAGCCACTCGGAACTATCGGTTTGATCACGCCCTGGAACTTCCCACTGGCAATACCGCTGTGGAAGGCTGCTCCAGCCATCGCGTTTGGCAACACGGTGGTTTTAAAACCAGCCGAGGTTGCATCGCATGCTGCGACGCTATTGGCTGAAACCGCTGCTGCGGATTTACCCTCGGGCGTTTTTAATGTGCTGCTGGGTTCTGGTCGTGTGGTTGGAGAACCGTTGCTACGATCTGCAGAGATCCGCGCCGTCAGCTTTACAGGTTCCAGTTCTGTGGGAGCACAAGTGGCAGCGATTGCCGCCGAACGGAATATACGGTTCCAAACCGAGATGGGCGGAAAAAATGTTGCCATTGTGGCTCGAGATGCTGATCTGGATCTGGCAGCTTCACTTACAGCCAGTGGTGCCATGCGCTATGCCGGCCAAAAGTGCACTGCTACAAGTCGAGTGGTGGTGGCGAAGGAGGTAGAGACACAGTTTCTCGAAAAGCTTAGAGTGCAGATTGAACAACTACCCCTCGGGCCAGTCACTGATCCCAAGGCAGCAGTCGGACCCTTAATAACCGAGCAGGCGCGGACAGCAATCAAACAGATTCTAGATGGGAGCAACGGGGACACCGTTGTCGGGGGAACATCGCCGAAGGAGAAGGAGTATGCGAACGGCTTTTACTTTGCGCCTACGTTGATAGCCCGAGTGGATCCCGAGTCCATCATTGCTCAACAAGAGCTCTTTGGGCCTGTGTTGGCGTCAATAGTGTCCGAAGACTTCGAGCACGCGATTAGCCTCGCAAACCACACAAATTACGGGTTGAGCGCTTCGATCTTCACGAAGGATATCCAGACGGCCTTTAAGTATATTCACCAGATTGACGTCGGACTTGTTCGTGTCAATGGCGATACTACGGGAGTAGATCCTCATGCCCCCTTTGGAGGGATGAAGCGATCAAGCTCCGGCAGTCGCGAACAGGGATCAGCAGCGCGGGAATTCTATACAGAGATCAAAACGGTCCAGATTAACCCTTAATATCCAAAAGGAGAGTTCAGAAGGAGCGACAGAAGGTGTCATAGGTTATTACAAGTCATATGCTATTGGGGGTGCGCTGAATAGATAAAAATACGACAGGCTAACAGCCTGTCGTACCTGTTTTGGCTAGGGTGAACACCAGCCCAATCACATTCTTGTACGGGCATGTTGCGCCCGAGCCGCCCCGATAGCGGTCTTCACATCCCGTACTTCTTCGGGCGGTGGTAGAACCGCTTTCATACCAAGCGAGTCAATCCAGAGTTCGCGCGTCCAGCCCGCAGTATGATAAAGATGCTCGTCCTCCTCATCTTCGACCTGTTCGTAGGCTTGTTTGAGGACTTTGGCTTCATCGCCGCGTGCTGTTTTGGCCATCTCACCAATGAGGTGCCAATTAAGATGGTCTTTCGTTTCTGCAAGTACAATTGCTTCTGACGCGACAACTTGTGCCACACCGGGCTCCCCAGATTTCAAGGCCATCTCCATTGCCTGCACCAAAGACTCGCCAATATGGCGAACTACTTTTCTTCCGGGCGTCTCCGTCTTGGGATCGAGGCCGAACGCTCTCATGACGTCTTCCACAATTCGAACATGATTCTGCGTTTGCTCGAGATACTCCTCCCACTCTTCCTTCAAGTCCTCGTTCTCAACGCATCGTAGTGCCGTTGTATAGATCTGTACTCCTCCTTGCTCAGTTTCGAGTGCCTCATACAAAAATTGGTTTACCTTCTCTTTTTTCATTGGTAGATACCTCCCGCAATATAGATCTGATTCCAGAACTGTGCATCTCAGCGTCCGTTTCCAGAACAACGTATAAGCTCTGTGAAACGCTCACGGACGCCGATAAAACCAATTCCACTCAAATCTAATACTCAGCAATCAATAGGCCAGCCCCGCCTCAAACCCAAGGCACAGCCCAATTGCCAATTGTGGAAACCGGCCATCGCCGCTCAGTTCTAACACGCATTCCAAGAGGGTGGCATTTACCTTGCAGCCCTCCTGCGAAGAGATCTCGGAGGAGGAGGAAAACAATGGCTGAAGCAAAGGTGACAACTGATCACAATAAAATTCAGAGGTGGGTGGAAGAGCGAGGTGGCTGGCCGGCAAGGGTCAAGAGCACGGCAAAAGGGCGAAAATCAGGGATCCTGAGAATCGACTTCCCCGGCTTCACTGGCCAGGAAACATTAGAAAAGATTGCTTGGGAGGACTTCTTCAACGCACTCGAAGAGAACAATCTCGCGTTCCTTTATCAAGATGAATCCGATAGCCGTTTCAATAAGTTCATCGATCGAGATTCCGTCGATGCTAATGAACAGAAGGCAAGAAGTGGTAAAGCGTAGCAAAAAGTGGGTGAGAGCGATTCCATGAAACTTGCATAAAAAGCATTCGCAAGAGCACTACGTTCTGTAACGGAACGTATGCATAGGGGCATTGCATGTCTCGTGTATATAGTCAATGCATTTGGTCGGCCACGTGCGCAGTTTGTGGCCTTGCGAGGAGGGGGAGAATGAGAAAGATAGTTTTGACAATCGTTTCATTATTTTGTTTCGCGGCACTCACAGTATTTCTTGGCTGTGCGTCTGTTTCTAAGGACAGCTCCAAGTTTGCCCCCGAGGTCGCCCAAGGTGGAATGGCAGAAGTCGAGATGGGACAACTTGCCGCCGACAGAGCAAGCGATCCTGACGTAAAGGAGTTCGGCCGTCGAATGGTCTCGGATCACTCACGCGCGAATGAAGAGCTAAAAGCTATCACGATGCGGAAAGGCATTCAGCTCCCGGGTGAGGTTAGTTCCGCGCACAAGTCCGAAATGGAAAAACTCTCTAAGCTATCCGGCGCCGAGTTCGACAAAGAGTATATGTCGCTGATGCTTAAAGATCACGAGCACGATGTGAAAGCATTTCAGACTCAAGCCAGCGAGGGTACGGATCCCGATATACGGGAGTTCGCGAACAAGACCTTACCGACGCTGCAGACGCATCTACAGATGGCCCGCGATACTGCAAAGAAGGTTGGGGCGTAATTTGCTTCATGACGGAGACACGGAGGATCCACCCATGAGAAACGGTCTTACTCAGGAAGCAGCTCAATCCTTTCTTGAACAATGAAAGAGAACGGTTCGGACTGTAACTATTTAATGTATTGTTTTGACATGGTTCAGCAGAAACCGGTTCCATATTCAACACTATCTCTATAGTTACAATTTTCGTTTTGGCGGCATGCCATTTGACTGAACAAGAGCTGAACCTGACGCAGTAACCTTTTCACTTTAATAAAGAAAGGAATTTTGAGATGGCAGACGATCGAGAACGAAATCAAGGAATGCGACGAGGAAACATGGGACAGCAGAGCGGATCGATGGACGAACCGAGCCGCCAAGGCCTAGGTCGCAATCCCCGACCCGACGACGCCATGGAGACCGGCCGACAAAAGCGGGATGATCGCCAGCATCAGCAAAGTGGCGGCCGCCGAGAAGAAGAAGACGACGACACAGAACGTTGATATCTGATTTGTTTTAAAAGGCTCACGAGTGATCACCCGACGGATTCCCTCGTGAGCCTTGCATTTACTTCATACTACCTACCTCAGGCTGGCAATGCCCCAATTAAGAAAACCCGCACTTGTAGCTAGGGATAGAATCAGGTATAAATTTCTTAATTAGTCCCCCTTGTGGTCGGTAAAGGGGCAGTCTCTTCCGACCAAAGACGATCCAATTTACCAAATTTCATCAACCTGACGGTCGACTTGTGCCTCAGCATGGCTGCGTCTATTCAAAAATATCGAACTAATAATCTCGAGCATTGGCGACGAACGTCAAGGGTCTTCGCACTTGTGACCTTGGTAATAGGACTCGCGACTCTAATCGGTTGGCTCTTTGATTACGAGATTCTTAAACGCATCCATCCGTCGCTTGTTACGATGAAGGCAAACACCTCCATCTGCCTCGTACTAGCCGCGGTATCTCTACTGCTGCAACAAGAAGAGTTCACCATTGGAACAAGAAAGACTCTCGCACAACTTTTTGCAGCTGTGACAGCGCTTGTCGGATTACTAACTGCCAGTGAGTATCTATTCGGGTGGAATCTCGGAATCGATCAGCTTCTTTTCCACGAATCAATCATCGAGGCTGGTCAGTCTTCGCCAGGAAGGATGGGTATTCCGGTCTCCCTCAACCTCCTTTTATTGGGAACTGTTCTCCTCTCTCTTGATTTGAAATCCTCCAGAGGTAGACGACTCTCGGAGAGCTCTGTCCTTACCGCCGCCGGTGTGACCCTGCTATCTGCTCTCTACTATTTCTATAGCCTTAAAGAGCACGAACCGGTTGCCTCTTCAGCAACCATCGGCTTGCATACCGCGATTGCGTTGATGAGCCTCTCTGTTGGTCTCCTTTTTGCTCGGCCGAAACGGGAGCTGATGAGTCTTTTACTGGGAGATAACGCCGGTAGCATAGTAGCTCGCCGCATGCTTCCGGCTTTCCTAATTATAGTGTGTTTGGGATGGCTTAGAGCTGTGGGTGTAAATGCAGGCCTTTTCGGGCCGGCTTTAGGGACTGCGGCTTTTGTGTTCCTAATCCTTCTGATTTTCGCGTTCCTCATATGGTGGACGGCCTCATCACTAAACCAGGCGGATCGAGAGCGGAGCCTTACACAGGAGGAGCTACGTCAAAGAGAGAATGAGCTTCAAATCATTGTTAACCGAACACCGATCCTATTCACAAGATGTGGACGCGATCTGCGCTACAGGTTCGTTAGCCGGGCCTATGCGGAATTGTTTGGCCGAGTACCCGAAGATTTTGCCGGGAAAGCCATCGTCGAGATTGTGGGCGAAGAGGCCTTTGAAGCGATCCGTCCGCATGCTGAGAGAGTGCTCCAAGGTGAACAGGTGGAGCACGAAAGCATCATGCATATTCAAGGAGGTGCCCTGCGTCGGTTTAGCGCCATTTACACTCCGGAGCACGATTCACGAGGCGAGGTCGTTGGCTGGATTTCTTCCATTAGGGACACTACAGATCGGCTTCAAGTTGAGGAAGCTTTACGGGAAAGTCAGGGCCAGTTGGCAGCCCTCATGGAGCAACTGCCGGTTGGAGTGGGATTGGTGAACCGAGAAGGGCACTGGCTACTTCGCAATTCAACCATGACAGGCTTTGTCGGTGAGAGTGTGCCCTCAAGTGACTCGGCTTTAAGAAGCCGTTGGCAGGCTTGGAGTGCGGACGGAAAGCTGCTCGATCCATCGAATTGGCCGATTGCGAAGGCGTTGCGCGGCGAAAGCGTGAGTCCTGGCCTTGAAATGCTGCATAGAACAGATGAAGGCAGAGAAATTTGGACGAAGTTCAGCTGCACACCATTTTTGGACCAGGATGGCGAGATTGTGGGAGCGATTGCAGTGGTTCAAGATATCGACGATCAAAAGCGCACCTCTGAAGCAAAGTGGCGACTGGCGGCTATCGTCGAATCCTCCGAGGACGCCATCATTAGTAAGAATCTCGACGGGATCATTACTAGTTGGAATGATGGTGCCCAGCGTCTTTTTGGCTATACGGAACAGGAGGCATTGGGCAAATCGATCACAATACTTATCCCCAAGACGAGACTGGATGAGGAACCCGAAATCATTGGGCGCATACGACGTGGCGAACGCATCGAGCATTATGAAACTGTGCGCCAACGGAAGGATGGTAGCTTTATTGACATCTCACTAACAGTTTCTCCCGTCACCGACGCACAAGGGCGAATTATTGGTGTTTCGAAGATCGCGCGAGACATTACCGCAAGAAGACAGGTAGAAGAACGTCTAAGGCTCGCGGCCGAAGCAGCTGAAATATCCCGTGACGCTGCGGAGAAAGCCAATCGAATCAAGGACGAATTTTTAGCGACCCTTTCACATGAGCTGCGCAGTCCCCTCAATGTAATCCTGGGATATTCAGAATTATTACTCCGTATGCCGGAGGTCCAGCGATCGCATCAGCTTCGGAAAATGACTGCAGCTTTGAAACGAAATGCGCAAGCTCAATCTCAACTAATCAACGATCTGTTGCAACTGTCGCGCCTCGAGATGAATAAGTTAGAGTTACAACCCGAGATCGTTTCGCTAGCCGCAATGCTTAACCACGCGATCGAGACAGTTCGAGCGGAGGCCGCTGCAAAAGAGATCAAGCTCACTGTTGAGTCACCCGACGAACTACTACTAGTCCAAGGTGATCCTTTGAGACTGCAACAAATAGCCTGGAATCTGCTCAATAATGCAGTGAAGTTCACACCGGCAGGAGGTGAGATCCACGTAGCCTTGCAGAAAGAGATTAGCTATGCCGTGCTGACTATAAAGGATACGGGACAAGGAATCGATCCCGAGTTTCTTCCTCATGTCTTTGAGATGTTTCGTCAGGAGGACAGTAGCGCAGGGCGAAGGCATGGTGGTTTGGGAATCGGACTCGCCCTAGTTCACCGGCTCGTCAGGCTCCATCGGGGAACCGTTTCTGCCGTTTCAAAGGGTCTAGGGAGCGGCGCGATTTTTAGTGTGCGCCTACCGCTTATTGTGGAAATAGCGGCAAGCCCGACTTCCCTACCCTCGATTGAGAAAAATGGTCTGCACGAAATGAAAGTCTTAATTGTCGATGACTCAGAAGAGACCTTATTAATATTGAGTGATCTGCTAAGGACCGAAGGGGCAGCGGTTACAACGGCCGCCAGCGCAGCAGAGGCTTTGCGAATTGCCACTGAGAGAAGCTTCGACGTAATTCTCTCGGATATTTCGATGCCCGGAATCGACGGTTTCGAATTCTTAAGTCGATTGCGAAAGATTCCTGGTCGAACCGACGTACCCGTTCTTGCGCTTACCGGATTTGGGAGAAAGGAAGATGTTGAGCGCGCTCGAACCGCCGGTTTCTTTTCCCACCTCACTAAGCCTCTAGACATCGACAGCTTGGCAGAATTGCTGCGCAACCTTGCAAATGGTAGTCATGAGAGCAATTCTATGACTCATTAGGACTGTCTGAAACTGCGAGAGTTAGTACATGGGTTAGTAGACAGTAGGAGGGATCGAAGATGAGACAACTCCTTCTCTATGCCGCAATTGTCCTCGTTACTGCTCTAGGGGTAACGAATGTCCAAGATAGAAAATTCCATGAGCCTGTGAAGCAGGAGGAAGAACCAATGACCGATAAAGTTGAGAAGAGCGATAAAGAATGGCGAAAGGAGTTGTCTCCCGAGCAATATTACGTTCTTCGACAAGCAGGAACGGAACCACCATTTACCGGAACCTATTGGGACAACCACGAAAGCGGCACCTACTACTGTGCTGCTTGCCGATTAGCTCTATTCAGCTCCGATACAAAGTTTGATTCGGGAACGGGATGGCCCAGTTTTTCCGCACCTATCTCAAAAACGAGTGTTAGTGAAGAGGACGATCGCGGCTTTGGGATGAGACGTACGGAGATAAGGTGCCACAGATGTGGCTCCCATTTGGGCCATGTGTTTGACGACGGTCCTCAGCCCACCGGCTTGCGTTATTGTATAAACTCGGCAGCCTTAAAGTTTGAGCCTAAGTAACCGCACTTCACGAGAAGTCGACTACGATTGTCTTCAGATCGCTCATCTCCTCGATCGAGTGGCGCCCACCGACGCGTCCGATTCCGGACATCTTGCCGCTCATTCCTCCGAATGGAATGTGAGTTTCCCAGTATGCACTGCACTCATTGACATTAACGATTCCCGTACGCAGGTTCTCGGCAAAGAAAAGGGCGCGTTTCATGTCGCGCGTCCAGAGCGACGATACTAAACCCAAGGAGTTGTTGTTGGCCCAATCTAGAATCTCCTCGTCAGATCCGTTGATCATTACGGGAGCTACTGGACCGAACGTCTCTTCTTGACTAAACTCCATCTCGGGAGTTACTCGATCCACTACCGTGGGTTGATAGAACAACTGGCTGCCTAAACTTGGTGCCCGGCTGCCACCATAGACTACAACCGCCCCTTTCGTCAGACTGTCCTGAACGTGGCGGTCTGTCTTTTCCGCAACAGCTAGATTATTAAGAGGTCCTATCGTCGTCTCCGGTGATGTAGGATCACCCAAACGATGACTCTTCGCTGCCGCTACCAAACCTTCAATTATCTGATCGTGAGCCGCGGGATGAACGATGATTCGCTCCGTAGCGGAGCAGACTTGACCCGCATTGAAGAAACAACCAATGGCGATCTGTTGACTTGCCCTTTCCAGATCGGCGTCAGAAAGTACGATCGTAGGACCGTTTCCTCCTAACTCTAAAAGCAACGGTTTTCCTGCCGCCTCTTGAGCAATGCTTCTTCCAGTTACTGGACTCCCAGTAAACCCGACGGCACTTGTCAGAGGATGCCGAACAATCTCGTTCCCTACCACGGCACCCGGCCCTGTCACCAGGTTGACAACTCCCTTTGGAACTTCGGCAGCCTCCAAACACTCAGCGAGACGTACCGCACAAACCGAAGTCGTGGGTGCGGGCACCCACACGATGGCATTTCCCATAACCAGCCCCGGAGCTAAGTATTCCAAGGGAATATTTATTGGGAAGTTCCAAGGTGTGATCACTGCGTACACACCACGAGCCTGCCGGATGGACCAAACTCTTTTGTTGGGATCACCTACCGTTATCACAGAAGTCTCGAGAAACTTGGCATGTTCAGCCGTCTCCCGAAGGAGATTAATCGCCATGTTTACTTCCATTAGACCTTCGGTGTGCAGCGGTTTGCCTTGATCCTGAGCGAGAGCTGTCGCCAGATCCTTCTTCCGATTTTCCATTACATCAGCTATTCGATGTAAAAGCTTAGCTCTTTCCCACAACGGCATCGCGCCGAATGACCGCTGAGCTGCTGCGGCAGCTTTGACTGCCCGATCGGCATCCTTCCGAGTTCCTTGTGGCAGCCGAGCAAGGACCTGCATCGAAGCCGGATTGTATGCGTCAAAATATTCGCCGCTTTCGCTGGCGACCCACTCTCCGTTGATGTACATGCGCAGTTCATTCATTAGTGTTTTCTCCCACTCTCTTAGATCCTGAAACTCGGTAGTTCAAGCTCTTGAAATTGACTCTCAGGAGCCGGCACCGTCTGGTTTAAGATAGTCGTAAGCAATTCTGGCATAGCCTTCGGAGTAACTACACTCTTGGTAGAAAGCATCTCCGATACGCTGCGGCGTCAATGGGGATAAATCAAAGCAAGGCGTCTTTCCGAGCCACAGATGCCCTTCCCCTCTCGCTTGAAAGTGAACTGTCAAACCTTGAGCAACGTCGGTACAGTCGATCAGTTGCTTGACGGCTGGGCCGGGACCATCCGCTCGCGGAATAACCTTCAGCCGCCAAGCTGGAGCCAGCGATGGCATAGAGCGCTCCTCAGCCAATCGGTCACTAGTAGAGTAGATGTTTAAGAGGGGAACTCCATTATGGTTTGTTTCAGACGACATTGTGCGTTCCATCTGCCGAATACGCACATCGGCAAAAACCTTGGGAGTTCCATAGATTTCACGCCCGGCGGCAATACCCGCAGGACCGTTGTGAAAGACGTGTGAGCAGTAGAAGCCCTTCTTCCTTTCGAATACGCACTCCATCATTACAAAGGTTTCCTGGAAGGCTCCGTAATGAGTAGAAAAAGGAACATCGATCCCGCCAACTACACAGCAACCACTTTCGGATGGCTGCAAAGGCTCAGGCAAAAAAAGAGCAACCGAGCTGGGTTCCGCATCGAAAAAGACCATTTGAAGCTTTACGTTCCGATACACCGCTGGCAAAGGAGGATAGAACCCCTCCTTTGGCGGCATATTCCAACCGTCATTCTGCTTTAAGGCCATCACGAAATCGCGTTTCCCTGAGGGACATCAACATGTTCGAAACAGAAGCTATCGCCAGAGCTAAGGGGATCCAGCAATCGAAATTAATTATTGTCGATCTGGTGGTGCTCCAATGACAGTTCTTGAAGAAGATCAAAGTTAGGAGTACAACCAATTCCCGGTCCGGGCTGGGCCGTGATTTGCGAAGGTCCGGAAAGCTCAATCTCAGGCTGCCCGAGATCCTTCTTATAAAATCTGTTGCTCGGGAAGAGGTCAGCTGGGTAGTGAATGTTACTAAGACTACTCAAGGCGAGACAATGCGAGGCGCCGACTGCAGACTCCAACATTCCCCCAACCCAACAAGGAACACTGCGACGTTCTGCTTCACTAATAATCTGTCGTGCTGGTGTGAGGCCGCCGATGCGGCCCGGCTTGATATTGATCCAACGACAGGCATCAATCTCCATCGCTTGAACGGCCCGCTTTACTGAATTGATACTTTCGTCCAAACAGATGGGAGTCTTAATCATCTGTTGCAACTTGGCATGATCCAGAAGGTCGTCATGACCCAACGGTTGCTCGACCATTGCCAGGTTGTACTCGTCAAGTTCTTGAAAGATGCTGGCATCGCTAAGTTGGTAGGCGCTGTTGCAATCGACGTGAAAAACACCTTCGGGGAAAGCACGACGTACGGCCCGCACCATTTCCAGATCCCACCCAGGTCTGAATTTCAACTTGATCCGCTTAAAACCTGAGGCGAAAGCATCCTCAATGGTTTTCAGAAGCAATGGAATGGTTTCCATGACTCCGAAATCTGCTCCGACATCTACGGTGTCGGAACTTCCCCCCAACAACTTCCATAACGGCTGCCCTGACAGTTGAGCCTGAAGATCCCACCAGGCCAAATCCAACGATGCCTTGGCGAACTGATTTCCCTTGAAACAACCGAGTTCATCCTGCAAAGCATCCGCAGTCTCAATTTGCTTACCCAAGATCTTTGGGCCCAACCACTCGCGCACTAAGCCATAAACGCCCGCCGCCCACTCACTACTGTATAACGGCGAGCCCCAGGGAGTGGCTTCTCCCCAACCTACCATGCCTTGACTACTCATCTTTACCAGGACGGTGTCAATAGATTCGGCATCGGCAAAGGCCGTGCGAAAGGGATAGATCAAAGGCATCCGGACGCGGTAAATCTCAAGCGATTCGATTAACATGAAGTCTTATTTGGACGTCGATGGATTAGCTAACTCTGGATGGGCAACAGACTAACTGCTTGACGCACTGGATGCAAGTCCCCAATAAAGGTAAGAGGGATGAAGGATGAGCGATGAAGGATGAAAGCCGATGGAAAACCAGCATTCCGAATACCTAGGCCTTGATCCCTAAACCTTCATTCCTTCATCCTTCATCCCTCATCCTTCATCCCTCATCCTTCATCCCTCATCCTTCATCCCTCATCCCTTCGTTACGGCTTGCCCGGCGGAGTTTCACGCTGCTCGCTACAAGAACCGCGCATACCCGGCATGGCCGGTTATCAAGCTTATGGTGTTGAGACTGAGGACTTAGGCTTGCTCTTCGACTTCTTCTTCTTCTTAGTATTCTTATGAGACCGCGAGCGGTATCGGACTCTATTAGGCTCCACTACCCCAGTGGTAGGGTTTACACCGGCACTCTCATGATAGGCTGCGTTATCGGCATTCGCGATTGCGGCTTCCAGCTGCGATCGTTTGATCTCTAGTTGATCCAACTGATTGCGCACGCGCGCCTTGTCTCTCTCGAGTATTCGCGTCCGTTGCGCCCGAAGTTCTTCCGGGTGAACACTTCCCACACCGGATAAAGCGCGTTCAATGTTCTCTGGCTTCAGGTTCTCTTCGATCTGTTGCAGCTCATCGGTCAATTCGGACTTTCTAATCTCCAACTCGTTCAATTGGAGGCGTAAACTTGCTGCCCGATCTGCAGCAGATTCCTGCGTCGAGGCCAAGCTCGAAAGCATAGCTCCAAAACTCAGCAAGAGGAGAACCGCAATCTGCTTCATGGCAGTGATTCTACCTCATCTGAGTCTCAACTTGGGACGAGATTCGACCCGATTTAAATGAGGCTCCAATAGTTGCTGCCACGCATGGCGCACCTTGCCGTAATCTTCGGCACAGTAGACAGCACGATCGCGGGGCAATGTTCCATTCTCCACGAGATATCCATATTTCTCTTCGTCATGCCCAAATACAAGGCAGATCGTGTCGTAAAAGCGCTGCTCGTCGAGCGAGTGCTCATCCCAGAAAACCTTTGATTCACCTTTAGTAAGATCTGCGTAGAGCTTGAAACTTAATGCGCCGGCGAGAGCCATCTGATCGCCATCTTCTGTCCCCTCTATCAGCACCAGGGTTGAAAGCTGATCCACGGCGTCTTCCTCACGGCCGGTAATTGGAAGCTTCCAGAGATCCACCAGAGCATGTCCGAGTTCGTGAAAGAAGGTTGAGGCTACCGCGCCTTTGACCAACTCATCCAACTTACTCTTATCTTTGCTTCGCTGCGAGAAGAGATCATAGAACTCATCGATCAACTGATAACAGACTGTGACTTGCGAGCCTTCTGGATCGTAGAAAGCGTCTGGTGAGTCACACTCCAGGAACGCCACATAGATATCTTTCGGAAGGTTGATTCTTTGGTTGAGTTCTCCCAGTATTTTTTCAAGCGCTTCGGTACGAACTGTGTGATTGGTTGCCGCAGCATTCCCTCTCCTTGTCTCGACACGCAGTTTCAGATCGCCTTTGTCCTCCGCCTGTCGCGGCCTATTCTCTTCTGAAACATTGGCGTGATCATTGGCGTTATTAACAGTTGTCGAGGGACTCTTGCGGCAACCAAGGTACTCAACCATCAGAGTCACAAGCGTTACTGCGAGCCAAAATCGGTAACTCCTTCGCATAGCTGTTGAAGTCTCTGGCCGCTGGGACTCAGTCGTATTTCTTAACGTTCGCCACCTTTATCGGGTCTTGGCCGAAGTATTCGATATCAATTCTCTTACCCTCCTTAATCTTTACCTTTGCTGCATACATTAAGGTACCATCGCCTACTTCTTCTCCTTTCTCGTTCTTCTTAAGATTGAGAACCAGGAGGCCCAGAGTGTAATCCTTAGACCTGGTGCTTCCATAGGCTTCCAAAAACCTAATCGGTCGATCGGCCACCGCAATTACTCGCCGGCCCGTTTTGGTAGGCCTTGAACGTACGAGCTTAAAGTCGTAAAAGCTCACTCTTTTTGATAGTGAGATGTTTCCAATGGTTTCAGATTTTTCTAGTGCTTTGACTAGAGCATCATTGCCATTTTTGAACAGCAGATCCGCCAGCTCCTTCGCCTTCGCATCAGAGGAGTACGACTTAAAGCGAATATCGATTTGAGACATCGTGCTGGCAGGATTTCGCACTTCATATGCAACGGCAGAAAAATGCTCGGCTCCCATCTCTTGTGAGTATGCCGACAAACAAGTCGCACACAGTACAAAACAAAGTGCGACAACTCTTTGAGCTCTCATAGCTTTCTCCTTTATATGGTCCACGAGGACTTGGACATGTTGTCCTTTGACAACACCGATGGGGCATCTGTGCGCCCTCTGGAATATACGCGATGGTTGTTTTTACTGAACCTGTCATTTCTTACAGTAATTTCTCGGAGTATCAGCCTTCCTGTACTCTCCGTGCTCTTCGAGTGAAGAACTGAAAACCATGGAGAATAAAGAGATTCTCGGTTCGGTTTTCTGGAATTAGAGGGGTAGTGCTGTATAGTAGGAGCCTTCCAGCAAAAAGTGGTTTCCCAAGAAAAGGGGGCTGAACTATGGTTGAAAGAGTGGAAGCATTGCAGCCGGCTGAGCCACATCGGCGACGAGGCCTAAACTATACGTTATGGGCCATTCAGGTACTCTTGGCCCTTCTCTTTCTCTTTGCCGGCGGTATCAAATTGGTTTTGCCGCCAGAAAAGTTGGCTGGGCCCATAGCTTGGCCCATATCCTTCTTGCGTTTCATTGGTGTAGTGGAAGTGCTCGGAGGGATCGGCTTGATCGTGCCGAGATTGCTAGGCATTCTTCCCGGATTGACAGCACTCGCAGCGGCGGGACTTGTAATTATAATGATTGGGGCAACTGTAATCTCGTTCATGTCAGGTCCACCAGCAGGTGCGATACTTCCGGTTGTGACTGGAGCTCTCGCAGCGTTCGTGGCTTACGGTCGCTGGCGACTGGTACCATGAGAAGATCAATGAAATTAGAAGAGGAGGTCTTATAGATGCCTTACGTTGACGGTTATGTTTTGGCGGTTCCAAAAAACAATTTGCAAACCTATCGCAAGATGGCTCAAAAGGCAGCAAAGATTTGGCGTGAGCACGGTGCCTTGGATTATCGAGAATGTGTCGGTGATGACCTGGATGTAAAATGGGGAATTCCGTTTCCGCGGCTACTCAAAGCAAAACCTGGCGAGACAGTCGTGTTCGCGTGGGTCGTCTTCAAATCGAGAAGCCATCGGGATAAAGTTAATGGAAAGGTAATGAAGGATCCGCGACTCGCCGAAATGATGGATCCTAAAAAGATGCCGTTTGACAGTAAACGAATGACGTTTGGCGGCTTCAAGGTACTCGTCTCAGCTTAAAAGACGCGTCCACAGATTTCGCAAGATTTTGGTTAAAGAGGGGAAGCGAGGGATGATGATGGGGAGAGGGCCTTGCCCTTTGGGCTTGAGGAGGGGCTTCGCCCCGCCGGCTGCCAACCAACATTTGTTCGGGGCTCCGCCCCGCCTACCGCTCGTCTAAGATGATCGTCCACTTAATAGACGGCACCTACGAACTATTTCGTCACTTTTACGGTATTCGCCGGGGCAGAAAAGAGGATCCTCCATTAGGCGCTGTTGCCGGAGTAATGCGTGCAATAGTACGGATGTTGGAAGACGGCACCACCCACATTGGTGTCGCGACGGACCATGTTATCGAGTCGTTTCGCAATGGCTTATGGCCAGGATACAAGACGGGGGCCGGGATAGAGCCGACCTTATACTCTCAATTTATTCCCCTGGAAGAGTCTTTGGCGGCGATGGGGATTCCGACTTGGCCGATGGTGGAGTTCGAGGCTGACGATGCACTTGCAGCCGCGGCCCATTTCGCTGCGCAGGATCGGCGTGTTCAGAAGGTGTGTATCTGGACCCCAGACAAGGATCTCGCGCAATGTGTGGTCGGAGAACGAGTCGTGCAAGTTGACGGGCGCCGAGGGCAAATCCGTGATGAGAAAGCGATACTCGCAAAGTACGGCGTTGCCCCAGAGTTTATTCCCGATTATCTGGCGCTGGTAGGGGATGCCGCCGACGGTTACCCTGGCATTCCCGGTTGTGGTCCCAAAACAGCCGCCCAACTGATCAACCGGTATGGCCATATCGAACAATTTCCTGACGAGATTCTTCAGGAAAAGCTCGATCTGGTGCTGCTCTTTAAGAACCTTGCTACACTGCGCATTGATATTCCGCTTTTATGCCAACGAAATGCTTTGCTTACTGAGGTCGAGCAGTTGCGCTGGACTGGGCCGGAAGAGGGGTTTACATCGGTTGCCGAAAGGATTGGGGCTCCGGAACTAGCGAAGAGAGTGGCCTCCCTTCGTGTGTGAGACAATAATCTTTCAGCCGCCAATTTGGCCGTAACGTGTTCTGGCGGCCGAAAGTCGCCATAAAACGGATTTAGATTGCAATAAATAGTTTTAGACCGTGCTTTGACTACTTGCAGTTTTGGGGATTTGGCTCAATAATTGTGCCGTTTCACCAGTTTTTGGTGTGGTTTCTTTAGATAAGGAAGTTTCGTTTGACCTATTCAACCAAAAGTCTTTCCAAACTGAGCATAGCCCTCTGCTGCCGGGCTTGTTGTTGTTGTTTCTGTTGTAAGAGCACATCTATGTTCGGGTTCGTAACAAGAATTGTTCGGTGGAAGGATTTAGGAGATGGCCATAATAAAGGAGAGACAACTTGAGCACGTAACCGACGGGCAGTACTCGCTCGATTATTCTCCTAATCCACAGATTAAACCCTCGATAGCTTTGATTAGCAATCGAGGGTTTTTACTTTTTCGTTCTCTGGTTCAGGGTCAACAAAATTACCACACACAAAGGTACTCCATATGAGCGCCCAAGATACACAGATACTTTCGGCAACCTTGCCCCCAGAAGTAGCGGAGGAACTGGCCAACTACGAAGAGCTGGTTCAGAAGTACCGTCTGGGAGAGGTAGATGAAACGAAAATGCAGAAGCTGCGATTGCACTTTGGCACTTATGCCCAGCGCCAAGAGGGAGTGCAGATGCAGCGCATTAAGATCCCTGGCGGCGTGCTAAACGCTGACCAACTCGTGCGGTTGGCTGACACTGCCGACCGTTTTGGTAGTGGTTTCATCCATTTCACCACTCGTGAAGATGCACAAATCTACTACGTCAAATTGGATGAAGCTCCTGAGCTTCTGCGCTTTCTTGCGCAAGCAGGCATTACATCTCGGGAGGCTTGTGGCAATACGGTGCGCAACATTACGGCGTGCTATCGAGCTGGGACCTCGGCCACCGAAGTCTTCAATGTGTGGCCGTATGCAGATGCGACATTTAATTATCTCGTACGCAACAAATACAATCAGAACCTGGGCCGCAAATTTAAGCTCACCTTCGAAGGCTGCACGGAAGACCACTCTGGTCTGCGCATTCACGACATTGGGCTGTGGGCAGTAAGAAGAACGGAAAATGGTGTGACGCGTCGAGGCTTCAAGGTCTATCTGGGTGGCGGCATAGGAGCTGTACCTCACATGGCTCGCCTCTACACGGAGTTCCTTCCTGTTGAAGAGTTATTCAACCTTGTGGCTGCCACATTGCGACTGTTCGACAGATATGGCGAGCGCAAAGCACGAATGAAGGCCCGCATGAAGTTTCTAATCCAGACAATGGGATGGGAAAGCTTCCTTGCGGCACTCGAGGAAGAGCGGCAGCGAGTAGGGCCAATCCCCTTAGACGACTATTTGAAGGAGCCTGAGGAGTTCATTCCTGAAGTTCCTCGCCGTGGCTTGCAGGTACTAAATCCGCGTATTGATGATTCTTACTTTCAAGATTGGGTGCGGGATTCTGTGATAGCCCATAAAGTTGAGGGCTTTCGCGGAGTTCATGTGCGCGTTAAGCTCGGCGATCTTACAGCGGATCGGGCCCGACGACTTGCTGACGTCGTACGCCGATTTTCGTCCGGTCAGTTGCGCATCTCAATCGAACAGAATGTTTATCTGCCCTGGGTTCAGGAGACTGAGCTGTGGGATCTCTATTTGGCTCTAGCTGAACTTTCTCTAGCCGAGCGCGGTGCCGGAACCATCGCCGACGTGACCACTTGCCCGGGAGCTGACACCTGCCGGTTGGGGATTGCGTCGGCGAAGGGTCTGGGCAGCGCACTAGGCGAAGCCTTCAATGGGCCTTTAGCAAAGTACGCAGACGAAGCACGCGATTTACGCGTAAAGATTTCCGGCTGCCCTAATGGATGTGCTCAACATTCGATCGCCGGCATCGGATTCTATGCAGCCGCGCTTTCTCACGAGGAGCGAACGGTACCGGCCCATTTCTTGATGGTTGGGGGCGAGGTAAAAGGCGAAAAGGCCCGGTTCGGATCATTGGTAGGAAAGTTTCCCGCAAAGAATTGTGTGAAGGTAACAGAAACGCTGCTCCAGCTATATGATCAGGAGAAGTTGAGGGACGAAGACTTCAATTCATTCGTGGCGCGAACCGGAGTCGATAAGCTGAAGAAACTTCTTGAGCCTCTGAGGCATGTGCCTTCATTCTCGGAGGATCCCTCGTTTTATGAGGACTACGGTCACGAGCATGAAACGTTTGCCGTACGAAAGGGCATTAAAGGCGAGTGCGCAGGAGCCACGGTGGCCGAAACGATCCCAACTATGGAGGCTGCCCACGAATGGGTATCTCAGTCTGAAGCGTTGATCTATCACAAAGAGTATCAGAGTGCAGTACTTGCTGCTTATGAGGCAGCAGCAGCGGCAGCTCGTGTTCCTCTGTATGAAAAGCTGGTGGATCCGTTTACGTCGGATGAGGCGCTGTGGGAGTTTGAGAATATTTTCGTACTTTCGGGTAGGACCGATGGTGAATGGAAGGCACTCTCTTCCAACTTCGCTGAGCTTAAGAGAAAAGGTCTATCAGCTAACGGTGATAGCGAAGCCGCGGCAAAGAGGATTTTAGAGTTCGCCGTCAGCTTTGTAACCTATTGTTCCGAGGGTTCTCCCGAGCCCGCGTTTGCCATAGCCTAATGCGCAACGTGCGCCGAACTTTCCATTTGTCGCATTATATGAGTTCCTCCGTGTACTCGGTGGTGAATGCCTCTTTTATCACAGAGAACACGGAGCAGAATGACAAACTAAAAGTTTGTCGGACGGACCCCACGTCACCGTTTTGCTCCGGCTACTTTCAACAATTTCGCGATCTCGGTGTAGCCTTTTTCATTGGCGATGATTAGGGCCGTCTTTCCATTCTCGGCAAACTGAGCTGTGACATCGGCGCCCTTCTTTAGTAGAGCGTTCACAATTTCAATATCGCCAGCCAATGCTGCCAGCATCAATGCGCTGCACCCGTCCTTGGCCCGAGCATCGACATTAGCACTGCTCTCTAGCAACAAATTGATTGATTCGGTTTTTCGATTAACCACGGCAAACATCAAGGCTGTCCTACCCTCATCGTCTACCGCATTCACGTCAATGCCGCTCTTTAACAACTCCCGTACAACAGCAGCCTGTCCCTCGAGCGCCGCACGCATCAGGGCAGTATGACCTCCCTCATGCTTGGCTAATTCGCTCAGCTGCGCCCGTGTAGTCATTATGCACCTCCAGATCCGCTGTGCTGCCAGATCAAATTCAGCCAGCCGAATTATTGGGGGAACTATTGCGGGGGAAAAACTGATCGCAAAGTCTTAGACTATCGCGCAGGCAATCGATGAGATGGATATCCGATGTGAATATGTGGTCCGGTGGCCACTCCTGGCAACGCCGTACGAAAACTCAAAAAGGGTATTCCTTCACTTCGCAAGAACTTAATTAAAGCCATTCCCTGTGTACTGTCGGGATGCAAGCCGACGTCGACACCCTTACGGTGGTCCAGTCTCCAGCGTGTATGCAAGTCCGACTGTCCAAAGGCAGTCAGGGGAAGAGGACGATCAAACGTTGTCTTGAAAAAGTTCTCCACTCTAGCAAATTCAGAAGTATCCCAACTGCGTGAACCTGGAGTTGAGACAGCTTCTTCAGGCGGTCGAATGCCGATGTTTCGCTCTATTCGCTCGACCCGAGCTCGTTCGAGAAAGGTAGAAACAATGCCACGTTTATACCAGAAGCCTTCTGCGCGTTCAGTGATTTCGTCGACTTGAATTCTCCGGCCACCCACCAGGCAGATCCAGATCTCCGCAACATCAGCAGCATTAGAGCCATCTGTTGCTGCTGCTGATTCTGATGCGCCCGTTTTATTCGCACTCGACTCCCCCGGCATCTGACCAAGTGCAACGAGTTCGAGGCCAAACGAAACAAGCAGCAGCAACACCAGACGCCCAGAAAGAGAGAATGGCTGCTGCGCAAGGGAACGCACCCATGTGGGACAAATCTGCGGAAATTGCTCCATTTGCCAGAAAATAAGCATATTAGCGCACGCTTTCCCGATTTCCCTCTTCAATTCTTGATCATTGTGTACAGGCGACTCGCCATAGCGCCGTTGAGGGTCTTCAAGACGTTATAGTGTTCCAGCGCCGCCTTCTCGTCATGGAGGGCGACGTACGTCAGACCCAAATTAAAATGGGCTGCCGCCAGATTGGGATTCAACTTGAGCGCCTCTTTGTACGCTTCCACCGCCGATTTATAGTCTCTGGCATTATAATAAGCCAGACCGAGATTGAAATGGGAGGCAGTGCTCTTTGGCTCGACCACCGTCGCCTGCTTTAGAGCTCCTACTGCTTCCTGATAGCGGCGCAGACCATTATAAGCGTTTCCAAGATTCTTGTAGGAGTGAGAGAGTACTTCATTGCGAAGTTGGTATCCCTGTTTATAAGATTGGCCAGTCTCACCTAACAGTCGAATTGCTTCAAGACAGGCGGTAACTGCCTCGTCATACTTCTCTAATTGATTGTAGGTAAAACCAAGGTTGTTGAAGATCTCCGGGTTATTCGGATCCAATTTAATCGTCTGTTTGTAAACTTCAATCGCTTCCTCGTTTTGGTTCAAGCGTACCAAAGAATAACCGAGCGGCATAAGCGCGTCCAGGTAATCCGGCTTCAACTTGACTGCCTTCCGATATGCGTCAACTGCTTCCTTGAACCTACTTTGGTCCAAGTAGATGTTGCCCAGTCCCGCCATCGCACGGGCATCAGTAGGATCTCGTTGGGCGGCCAACAAGTAGTGACGCTCTGCCTCCGAATAGCGGGGGGTAGCGGCACTGCGTGCTGCATTGCCCTTGGCGATCATCTGTTCCAACTCAGATGCCTTCACACTCAGCGGGCTGCTGCGGCTACCCCGCCGTGCTTCTATGGATATCTGCACGCGAGGATTTTCCGGCCGGCGGAAAATCAGCGCAGCTCCTCCTATGAGGTCACTAACACCTGACGATTGTTGTCCACCCGAGGATTGCGAATTAATGCTGGCAGTAAACAGCAGCACCACCGCGCTTAAGCAGGCTATAGATCTGAAATCTCTCATGTTTTAAAGCGCTCCACCTAACCCATTACTACATCATACCGGACGCCAACTCAAGTACATCTTGGGGGTTTGTTCACGGATAATTAACGCGAACGAGGGTAAACTCCCCTATTCAACAAACTGGCGATGAGGGCCATTTGCTTCATCGAGGTTTTGAATTATGATAATGATGGTGAGCTCACAATTGAAGCCTCAAGTTTTTCTCAGCTGTTGTTTATTCCTTGTCACTCTGGTCCTGCCCGCTCATGCTCAACGATCAGAGACCTCGAATACTCTTCCGCTCTCATCCGCTCCGTATCGAGTGGGGGAGCGGCTGACGTTTAATGTATCGTTTTCAAACTTTACAAGCGCCGCCCATGTTGAGTTGGAAGTAGCAGCCAAGGGCACCTTTTTTGGAAGAGACGCTGTGCAGCTGCGAGCCAGAGTAGAGACGACAGGGCTTGTTAATGCTGCGCTCTACGCCATCAACAACAATTATATAACCTATGTAACGCCCGACACCGGTTTACCCTTTCGTCGCCAACAGATACTCCGAGAAGCTTCTGGAACCTCGGATGTCTCCAGCGAAGTCAATCAACCGGCTGGTATATCAGCGATGCCCTCGAAGATACGCTCGGGCCAATCGCCAGGCACCTACGATTTTCTCTCCGTGCTCTATCGGCTGCGGGCTCTGCCCTTAACCCAGGGCGACGTCTATTACTTTAATGTACTTGACGGCAGTGACCGTGGCTATCAAGCGGAACTAAAGATTCGGGGACACGAAAGTATCAAGACTAACGTTGGCACGTTTAACGCGATAGTTTCAGAAGTCAAAGTAGCTAATGATTCTCGTGCCGATGACTTTCGGATCCGTATCTATTTCAGCGACGACGAGAGACATGTGCCAGTGCTGATTACAGCACGGCATAAAGCTGGAGAGATTCGAGCGGAGTTGGCAGCCTCTGTGTTTGTAACTCCTCCAAGCACGAGCGAACCACCGAATCGAGAAGTCGGCACAACGCCCCCTGCCTCGAGCTCGACCCCTGCGCCGGCACTTGGTAATGGTGTTCTGAACGGGCTGCCATTTCACGTAGGTGAACAGTTAAACTATCAGGTCTTCTTGGGAAGCGCTTCCCAGCCGGCAGCAGTCGCCACCTTCCAAGTGCAATCTCATGCAACCTATTTCAACCGTAACGGACTTCTATTAACCGCCAATGCCCAGACAACGAATGCATTGCAGCGGATTTTCTTCGCCAGCGACCAATTCAGTTCTTACGTAGATATTAAAACATTGCTTCCGTTCCGAACCGAAATGAACCTTGTCGAAGGGCGGCGGCGTCTCAATCAGAAGTTAAGCATCGATCAGGAGCGTGGTACGGTATCAACCGACCGGGGTGACCGTCTGGAAATTCCCGTAGGAACGCACGATTACGTCTCCCTTTTTTATAGTCTCCGCAGTCTAGATCTTTCACCGTCAAGTCGAAACGCCCTCTCTCTTCTAGTCGACAATAAGCCTAAGACAATTATTATTACGGCGCTAAAGAGAGAGACCATTCAGTTGGGCACACAGAAAATTCCTGCAATCCAGATATCGCTGACCACGGACGATCCGGTAAGTGACAAGTTTAGTTTGCGTGCTTGGATTAGCGATGATTCGCGCTCATTGCCTCTGCGGCTCACAGCTACTACCGAACTGGGCATCTTGCGCGCCGATTTAGCAATCGTCCCGCTCGCACAGCAATAAATTCCGTGCCTCAGAGGTTAATTAATCCACCGAAACAAGCAGGGAGGCCCAATTTGAAAATGATTTTCAACTTCGCTATACTCTTTCGCCGAGGGTTTTGAAAACCTTCTTCCAAAATCTAGTTAGGGATCGGTTCTCAATATGCTTAACGCCTTTATCATTGTCCTGCGAGAAGGCTTTGAATCTTTTCTCTTAGTAGCAGTAATACTTACCTACCTTCGCAAATCCGGACAGCGTTGGCTCTCACCAGCTGCTTATCTGGCCATTTTCGTCGGGCTGTCGGCTAGCGCGCTGCTCGGTTACTTTTTGAACATGGGAATAGACGAGCAAACTCTAACTACCATCTTTGGAAGCGCGCTCGGATTTTATGCTAACCAGTTCTTCGCAAATGAAGCTCTTCGGGAGGCCATTCTGGGAGTGATTGCCATCTTCATGGTAGGTACTTTGGTAATTCACATGTGGCGTACTGGTCCCAAGATTCAACAGCGAATGCGTCAACGCCTCGATCAAGTCTCGTCGCCCGCCTCACGCATTACTGCTTTAGCGGGAGTTTTTCTGTTCACTTTTCTTATGATTACGCGGGAAGGTATGGAGACTGCCCTGCTGTTGCTGCAAGTTCGGGATGGACACCTTATAGCTGGAGCATTGCTCGGCCTCACTGCCGCGGGCTTGCTCGCATTGCTCTGGGGACGTTTTGGTCACTTGGTGAACATCAAGCGATTCTTTCAAGTTACCGGAATTTTCTTACTGCTGTTCATGGTCCAGGTAGCGATCTATTCCTTCCATGAGTTTTCAGAAGCAGGAGTACTCCCAAATAGCGAAGCTTTGCACACGGCCACCGAGAAATTCTCACCTGATGGCCTCTATGGCAAATGGTTCTCATTGATCATGGTGGCTGCCTGCGCTCTCTGGTTGTCGACGGCCTGGGTGGTTGACAAACTTAGAACCTCGCGGCTGCAAGAATATTCCACCCTAAGTAATGGCCATCAACTCTCGACTTCCCCATCAGCCGGAGATTAATTTTACCAACTCACGCTTCAGGATCTTTCCCGTGGGTCCTTTGGGAACCTCCGTAACGAATCGGATACTCTTGGGGCACTTGTAATCCGCCAGCCGCTCACGACAGAAAGCCATTAGATCTGCTTCAGTTATCCTGGCGCCTTCCTTCAGTACGACAAAGGAAGTCACCTCTTCGCCGTATAAGGGGTCTGATACGCCCACTGTGGCGGCGGCCGCCACGCCGCTATTCTGATAAAGAACCTCATCAATTTCGCGAGGATAAATATTTTCGCCTCCGCGAATAATCATATCGCTCTTGCGATCGACGATGTAAAAGTACCCATCTGAGTCCCGGTAACCAATGTCTCCAGTGTGAAACCATCCATCTCGAAAGGCGTTCTTGTTTGCTTCTGGGTCCTTATAGTAACCCTTAAAAATGTTCTCACCGCGAAGCACGATCTCTCCCAGCATTCCATCGGCTACGGCTAGGTCTTCTTCGTCAACGACCTTCATCTCGTTTCCAATGGACAAACCACATGATCCTGGCCGGCGACGTTCATTGGGCGGGTTGAACGTAGAACGGCAGGTAGATTCCGATAATCCATAACCTTCAATTACCAGGCAATTGAAGGTTTCTTCGAAACGCCTTAGCACTTCAACTGGTACAGGGGCGGACCCACACATGGCAAATCGCAACTGTTTACTCTTAAAACCTCTAGGAACTCCGTCTGGAAAAGCATTAAGAAGCATGGAAAGCATTGTGGCCACTGACCCGAAGGTCGTTACTTTGTGGTTAGAGACGATCTCCCAGAAACGCGAAGTCGAAAAACGGGGAGATATAATGGTTGTCGCGCCTGCGTATATTGGTGCCACCGTGGTTACAGTCACAGCGTTCATGTGAAACAAAGGCATGAGAGTCAGAATTCGATCCGCAGGTGAGAACTTCATCCAGCTGCTAATTTGCCGAGCATTGGCTACGATGTTTTCATGCGTTAATAAACACCCTTTGGACTTGCCGGTTGTGCCTGAGGTATAGATGATGATGGCCTCGTCAGGCCCGTCAATTTGTGAGGTGGGATTCAGTTCCTCGCTCGAATTCTCAATGTCACATAGTTCAGAAACCTGAGTGGATGAGATCACTGCCGTAATTGACGGAATTTCTCCGCGTATACTTGCAATTGTGTCTGCATAGTCAGGATGGACGAGGATCGCCTTGGCTTCCGAATTTGATATTACGTAAGCAATTTCCTGAGCTTTAAGCAGCGAGTTGACGGGGCCGGCAATTGCGCCGAGTCGCCAACAAGCAAAATACGCGATCACGTACTCAGCACTGTTTGGCAGAAGAAGACTTACGACATCTCCCTTTCGGATTCCACTGGCCGCCATCAATGAGCTGACTCTTCCTACAGCGGAGAAGAATTGGGCATAGCTCAGACAAGTACCATCTGATTCAGAGATCACGCATGGTTGCTCTGGTTGCGCGGTTGCGCGCTCCTTTAATAGCTCATTGAGATTCATGGAGTAGATTGGGAGGAAACGTTTCCGGCGCCAGGGTAAATGTTGAATTTACAGTGAATAGTGAATAGTAAGAGTGGAGGGTAATGGCGGTGTATGGTGAATACTGAATCGTAAAGGTGAATAGTGAGAGCAGAGTGAATCTAAAATTCCCTATTTCTTACTATTCACTATTCACTATTTACTATTCACTATTAAGTTGCCATTCACGATTCACCATTCACCCTCTTCAAAGCAGCGTACGCCAGAGCTCACTAGAGACGCCGGCTTCATAAGCGTACCAAATCCCGAAGAGAATACTGAATGCTCCAGCAGACGCATGTAAGGCTGCGTGAACCCTGGTTAGTCGGCTATTTGTCAGCGCAAATGGCAAACCAATCAAACCTGACATTACCAACATGCCAACGATGGTTCCTACACCAAAAATAGCTAAGTAGAGAAGCCCAAGGATTGCTGAATTGATAGGGGTCAAGACCAATAAGACCAATGTCGCTGAACCAGCCAGCCCGTGAACTGCTCCCACAAAGAGAGGCTTGATACCAAGCTTGGGAACCTCGTGGCTATGGGCTTTGACAGGTTCCCGATGCTGATTGTCTTGATTGTGAAAATGGAGGTGAATATGGGTGGTGCCGTCGTGCATATGTTCGTGACGATGAACATCACTTCGGCGTCGGAGCGCCATCTGAACGGCGCTCAATCCCAGGCCAATAAGCATCAACCCAACAACAAACTCCAGCCAGCCTGCTAAAGCTGCAGGGATGGTGAGGCGTAGGGCCAAAACACCAACTCCCACGACCAAAATCGTAGCTGTGTGCCCCACGCCCCAAAGAATGCCCACCATTACTGCGCGGCGTAGCTTGCGGTGTTCGCTCACCAACGTCGAAACAGCAACAACGTGATCTACCTCCGTCGCGTGTTTCAGTCCAAGCAACAGTCCTAAGCCGAGAATCGCAAGCATCTTAATTCGCCTAGAGAGTGCTTCCAGTTGGCATATGACTCATGTAGTAGGAACCAAACATCAGATTAATCGCCATGCATAGGATAATTATTATTGTCCACGCTAACATCAAATTTCTGATGTTCAATTTGCTGGCATTGAGCCAGCCCCAAATGAACGTCCAAATTCCACAGGTGACGATTCCAATGATCCCATGTACTACCCCTGCATTCTGAAACTGCTTGATCAGCACCATTACAAAGCAGACAACCCCTGCTAGTCCAATAAGCATTCCGAGAATCTGCATGTTTTCTTCCCTTTCATTAGATTTGAAACAGCGAAGAACCGTCCACAGATTTCACAGATTACACAGATAGAAAGAGAACCGATTATGCAGCATTCTGATGTTTCCATTCAATTTATCTCTTCCTTCTGTTGTTTGCCCTCTTTCCCTCTTTCCCTTTCTTCCCCCTCTTCCCTTATTCTGCGTAATCTGTGGATAACGCTGTCGTCTTTTCAAAGTTGCATAAGCTGAGCGAATGCGGATCTTAGAATCAATATCCTGGCTAACCAATACAACAGCATCACCCCAAGAAAGATCGTAGTAACCCCCGTGCGGCGTTCAATCGCTTCGGTTGAGCCAATCAGCGCCCGCCTTGGTACTTCAGGTAGAACTGCTGCGATAACAATCAACAATAATCCTAGAAGGAATATGGGAGCAAGTGCGTGAAACCTAAAAGCTGCCTGCCAATTGGCATGCAGTAGATTGATTGAAGCTCTGGTCAGACCACAACCAGGACATGGAAGACCGAACAATACAAGCGATGGACAACGCCATGTGGGGAACTTCAAGCCAAATAGGATGAGGTGCAAGGAGGCCAAAGCACACAGGGCAACTGCAAACTTGCGACTTTCCAGAAGCTGCGAGAGCGCCGGTGCAAAAAGTAGATCTTTCATTGCTCATGTCCGACAAACTTTCAGTTTGTCGTCCTTCAATAGCCCGAAGGGGCGACAGATGGTAGCTAGGATCAGTTCGCCGTCAACTCACGAGTCTTCTGAGTTATATCCGCTTGGGCCCACTCGTTATCCCGACTCGCCTCTCCTGCTTTCGTTCGTTTTGCAGCCTTCATTCTATCGACCAAAGCCATATGCGTAGAAAAATAGGGCAGGCTTTTGCCGACTATTTCCTGCACAGAATTAAATTTCTTATCGACTAAGAATTTCTCCAAACCTTCCCGCAACTCATCGATGATCTTCACACCGTGCAACATAACGCCCGTGCAGACTTGCACTGTCGAGGAACCCAAGAGAATAAATTCCAGCGCATCGCGAGAGTTCTCAATGCCGCCAATACCACTAACTGTGGCGTGCTTGGGTAGGCTAAGGGCAAGCTGGCTTACCATGCGGAGTGCTATCGGGCGGATTGCCTGTGACGAGTAGCCACCAGGAACTGAAAACCCTTCGACAGTAGGCAGAGGTCTGAAGGTATTCAAATCGACGCCAATGATGGAGAGAATCGTATTTATTGCCGAGATTCCCACGGCTCCGGCCTCCACGGCAGCTTGTGCCGGCTCGCTGATATTCGTAATGTTCGGCGTCATCTTGGCCCACACCGGCACCTTGGATACCTCAGTTACCCATGAAGTTACTTCGGCAGTGAGATCGGGATGTTCACCCATTTCTGAACCCATCTTGCGCTCAGTCATCCCGTGAGGACAGGAAAAGTTCAGCTCGAAAGCATCGACACCTGTATCCTGAATCATTCGAGTTAGTTCCTGCCAACGCTGCTTGTCATACTCCTCCATGATTGAAGCCACCAGGACGTGGCGCGGGTATTCCCTCTTCAACTGCCGAAATTCCTCAAGCCAGACAGCAATTGGACGATCGGAGATCAACTCGATGTTCTCAAAACCGATCACTTCGCCGGATGTGTTGGCGCGCAGCTTGCCGTAACGAGGCACAACGTTAACAACCTTGGCCGATTCTAGACTGACGGTCTTTGCGACTGCACCACCCCACCCAGCCTCAAATGACTTGGCAATGACTCTGGCATTTGTTCCCGGTGGACCAGACCCCAATACAAAGGGGTTTGGAAACTTGATTCCATTGACGACTATCGAAAGATCCATTCTAACGGCTCCTAATCCGCAACAATCGCATGATACGACTCAGGGCGGCGATCCCTGAAAAACTGCCAGGTGTTACGAACATCGCGAATCATGTCGAGATCGAGATCAGCCACTATCAAAGCATCATTATCCCGAGGGCCTTCTGCAATAATCCTTCCTCTTGGGTCACAGAAGTAGCTCTGGCCATAAAATTCCCCAATGTTCCAGGGGGCCTCATGCCCTACACGGTTGATAGCACCCACAAAGTAGCCATTCGCCACAGCGTGTGCAGGTTGTTCAAGCCGCCAGAGATATTCTGAAAGTCCTGCAACAGTAGCCGAAGGATTGAAGACTATCTCTGCACCATTGAGACCAAGAATTCTTGCGCCTTCAGGAAAATGGCGATCGTAGCAAATGTAAACTCCTATGCGGGCAAAAGCGGTATCAAATGCAGGATAGCCGAGATTGCCGGGACGGAAGTAGAACTTCTCCCAAAAGCCAGGATTGACGTGCGGAATATGACTCTTACGGTACTTTCCCAGATACTTTCCATCTGCATCGATCACTGCTGCCGTGTTGTAATAAAGGCCGGTAAGTTCTTCCTCATAGATAGGAGCAATAATCACCATCCCATAGTCTCGAGCTATGTCCTGAATCAACCGAATAGTTGGCCCATCAGGGATCCGTTCTACCGCTTCGTACCAACGCGTTTGCTGTTCAGCACAAAAATAAGGGGTAGTGAACACCTCCTGCAGGCAGAGAATTTGTACGTTCTGTTCTGCCGCCTGAGTGATGAACGGTATGTGCTTCTCGATATTTAACCGCTTAAGTTCCTCAATTGGAAGGTCTGTGGGTGCTGCACTCGCACATTGAATGAGACCACATTTCACGGTCCGGGACATTAAGACTTCCTCCGTCTATCTTGGAGTGCTCCGGCAGAGCGAAGCTACGACGGCGCTTTGGATTGAGTAACTTAGATCCCCGCTGTTACTTTCTTGTCTTCTCGGTGAAATCTGTGGAATCTGTGGCTACGTTTTTCAAAGCGCCGTCGCCGCTGAGCTCTGCCGGCGCACTCCAGAAGTTACGTCACTAGGCGCCGCCGCATTAACACGTAGTATATGATGAACCCCAAGGCAAAGGTAACGAACCACGCATAGGTATAGAGTTTGTCAATGAAATTGGGAGCTGGAACCTGGCCGCCAGGTGTGGTGGCAGCACGCACGAATCCAACTACTACGGGAGCAATCGCAATCGCCAGAGTTACCATTGCCCGCCAATTGATCCCTTCGGAATAGGAATAGATGCCTGACGGATCGAAAAGATCCGGCAAACTCAAACTGCGCTTGCGCAAGACCCAGTAGTCACAGATAAGAATTCCGGCAATTGCCCCCATCAGTCCTGAATATCCAATTAACCAGGTAAATATGTAAGCTCCCATGGAGGACATTAGCTTCCATGGCATCATTACAACCCCGATTACGGCTGTGATGAGGCCACCTGTCACATAGGAGATGCGTCGAGGGTTGAGATTTGAGAAATCGTTGGCAGGTGATACTACATTTGCTGCCATGTTAGTGGTTATTTGGGCTGCAAAGATTACAGCGGTTGCGAAAACAATGACGAGCAAATTGTCAAAGCGAGCCAGGAGGTCCACAGGGTTGGGGATTGCCTGACCATAGATCAATAGCGTGGCGCTCGTTACCGCAACCCCTATAAAGGCGAATGCGGTCATGGTTAACGGTAGGCCAAGAGCTTGCCCCAGTATCTGGGACCTTTGCGATCGCGCATATCGCGTAAAGTCGGGAATGTTAAGGCTCAGCGTGGCCCAATAGCCTACAGAGGCAGTCAGCGCTCCGGGAAATATGGCCCAGAAATGTTGTTGCTCCTCCTGCAGAACGGCGGACTGGCGCAGCACACGCCCCAATCCTCCAGCCTTGGTGGCGGCCCAAAATAAGACTAGAGCACCGCCGCCCAATAGAAGAGGCGCTGACCATGTCTCCAGATGCTTGATGCCCTCAACGCCTTTCAAAATGATAAAGACCTGTATGGCCCAGAAGAGGAAAAAGGCGATCCACGTATGTACAGCCACATCCATTACCGTTAGACCACCAAAAAAGGTGTTCCAACTCGGTGACATGAAGTTGAACAAGACGTCTATCGCGGTACCACCAATCCACGTTTGTATTCCAAACCAGCCGCAAGCCACGAGTGCCCGGAGCATGGCTGGCACATTCGCGCCACGGGTACCAAACGCGGCCCTACTGAGTACGGGAAACGAAACTCCATACTTTGTGCCTGCGTGTGCATTAAGAACCATAGGGACGAGTACAATTGTATTTCCCAGAAGGATGGTTAACAGAGCTTGCCACCAACTCATTCCCTCTTTTATGAATCCTCCCGCCAAGGTGTAAGTTGTGATGACGACGCTCATGCCAATCCAAAGCGCCGCAATGTTCCATGTAGACCAGGTGCGCTCTTTTATGGTCGTGGGAGCGAGGTCCTTATTCCAGAGAGGACTGGAAGAGACATCTTGATGCAACTCCTCAAAATCACGTTGGTCGCTTGTAGGAAACGATTTTGAGTTTTGAATTTTGATTTGCAAGGTGAGCTAGTAGGCGATAGCTGACTTAGATCACTGACGTTAAGCTGATTTAAAAATCTGCCGCGCAGGCACCACGTTTCAGAAATTGCCCGTCGCCAGGTCTTCCCTTGTAGCGGCCGTCTTCGATTATCACTCTTCCTCGCGAAAGGACGGTTACCACCGCGCCGCGAATCTTCTTTCCCTCATATGGGTTGTAGTCAACATTCATATGGCTGGTTCGTACACTAATTGTCTGTTCTGCCTCAGGATCGAAAATTACAATGTCGGCATCCGACCCCACAGCAATCGTTCCTTTCTTTGGGAACATACCAAAGATCTTGGCTGCGGCCGTCGACGTGAGCTCGACAAAGCGATTGAGTGAGATGCGATTCTCAATCACACCCCCATTGAAGATGAGTGGTATCCGATTCTCCACTCCGGGCGCTCCATTGGGAATCTTGGTAAAGTCCGTCAAACCCAGTTCCTTCTGCTCTTTAAAACAGAATGGGCAATGATCAGTGGAGATGACCTGAAGATCGTCCATTTTCAGTCCCTTCCAGAGTTCGTCCTGATTGGACCGTTCGCGCAACGGTGGAGTCATCACATACTTGGCGCCCTCGAAGCCCGGTTCGTTGTAGTTTTCAACAGAAAGAAAGAGATACTGGGGACAGGTTTCGGCGAAGGCCGGTAAACCGCGATCGCGGGCTTGCCGTACTTGATTGAGCGCATCCGTGGAAGAAAGATGAACTATATAAACTGGAGCCTCGGCCATCTCTGAGATTGCGATGGCTCGGTGAACTCCTTCAGCTTCGGCGATGGTGGGTCGCGTAAGGGCATGATACTTGGGAGCCGTGCGTCCCTCCTGCAAAGCACGCTTAATGATTTCATTAATCACGACGCCATTTTCAGCGTGCATGCAGATCAGTCCGCCGCGTTTTCCCGCGGCCGACATTGCCCGAAAGATCGTCGCGTCATCAACCAGAAAGACCCCAGGGTAGGCCATGAAGAGCTTGAAACTCGTGACTCCCTCATCCATCACCGTGTACATCTCTTCGATCTGGCGATCAACGAGCTCGGTAGTAATCAGATGGAACCCATAGTCGATTGCCGCCTTGCCTTCCGCTTTGGCATGCCAATTGTCAAGCCCTTCAAGTAAAGACTGGCCTTGGTATTGCACGGCAAAATCTATAATGCTGGTAGTACCGCCATAAGCAGCCGCAATGGTTCCGGTACGAAAATCGTCTGATGCCTGCGTACCACCGAATGGAAGTTCCATGTGAGTGTGAGGATCGATTCCGCCAGGAATCACCAACCTATTAGCGGCTTCGATGACGTGATCGACTTCCAACTCCAACTTTGCGCCGATGACGGTTACAACTTCATCTTCAATCAGAATGTCGGCGTGGTAGTCGTCACTGGCAGTGACAACCCGTCCATTGCGAATCAGGGTCTTCATACTGGAAGGTGTGTCTTCTTTGCCGAAGCTATAATTGTTTGCTTATTGCAGATCGGGTTTCAATCAAGGAGTAAGCTCCGATGTTAAGACTGCTCCATTTAGTGCGGCCAGGACCGCCACCAACTTCACAACCTTGCGTGAGTCCTTGGCGATCCACACTACGGTTTTGTCGCTCTCATTTTCCGTGGAGGTAATCTCCACTCGATGAGCCTGAAACGTTCCCGCTGGTACGGTAACACTTTCCGAACCTACGACCTTCAACTGCTTGGTAGCGGGTTTGAGCTTCGAGACATCGAAGTTTCTATATCCAACGGAATAACCATCGGTCAAAGGTAAAGTCGCAATCACGTCATAGGCACCGGCTCCATCTGCAAATATGCTTCCACCTACCTCGATGTCTATAGGTCGAGCCTGACCATTGACGGTCATCGTGCCGCTGGCCCTATTGCCATTGATATCTAGCTCAACAGCCACAGGCCCTTGCTTGATTGAACGGTGTTTGAGAAGGAGTGTGCCTTTGTCGAGAATCGTCACTTCAGAGATCTCACCCTGGGGGGTTGAGGCTATTTCTTGGACCACCCAGGAATTGTTCTCGTCCTTGATTTCAGTCTTTACTGAAAGCGGTATGGCCTGACCACCAAGCGCGATTGAAGCCTTATAACTGGAGATGCCGGGATGTAACGCAGCGGTGGGGTGCGGCGCGCCAGCGACATTCGCTGGCGTCGATTTCGGCAAGGAGACTGTTTTAACGTCGACTGAAATCTCCTTCAACCTTTGCGCAACCTCGGTCGACATTGTTTCCTGATAACGGCCTCCGAGGAACTTGGCGAAAAACTTCTCAGCTGCGGCAAACATTGCCATGTTGTTGACTGGACGCGCAAACCCGTGGCCTTCGTCAGGGGCGACGATGTATTCAACCGGAAACCCTCGATCTCTCAGGGCAATGACAATCTGATCAGACTCACGTTTATTAACTCGAGGATCGTTAGCACCCTGTACCACCAGCAGGGGCGTTTTGATTTTATCAGCCGCAGTGAGTGGCGATTGTCGCAACAGTTGCGCTTTTCCCTCTGTGGTCGTAGGGTCACCCATGCGTACGTAGAACAACTTGCGGATCTGTTCCCAGTAGGGTGGAATGGAATCGAGCAGAGTAATTAAATTTGAGGGCCCAACAATCGACACTGCTGCAGCATAAACATCTGGAGTAAAGGCTACGCCAGCTAATGTCGCGTATCCTCCATAAGAGCCTCCCATGATTCCCACGCGTTTCGGATCTGCAATGCCGCTGGTAACTAAGTATTTAACGCCCCAGGTAAGGTCATCCTGCATTTTCTGACCCCACTCGTTATTTCCAGCGTCGAGGTATTTCTTGCCATAGCCGGTAGATCCTCGAAAGTTCGGCTCCAAAACGGCGTATCCCCGATTCGCGAGGAATTGAGCGAAGGAGTTGTAACCCCAAGTATCTCTCCCCCATGGTCCACCGTGAGGCAGGATAATCGCGGGCAAATTCTTTGGTTCGATACCCTTTGGTAAGGTGAGATAGGCTGGGACTTCCAAGTTATCAGAAGAACGGTAGCGAACGGCCTTCATTGGAGAGAGGGCTTCGCGAGCCAATTTTTCCCGAACTCGATACTGTAATGTCAGCTTCTTCGTCCTTCGGTCAAAGAGATACCTCTCGCCCGGCTCGGTATCGCTGAAAGCACCAATCAACCAGAGCTGTTCATCTTTCGTAGAGTCGGTAAACGATATCTCCTTCCCCGGCAACTTCTTTTGCAGAAGCTTGTAGTCAGATTGGAAAGCCTTATCCTTCCAATAGATCCGAATGCGATCATCGTCATATGTAGTGGCGATTATCTCGTCGGTCAGATCGGAGAACGAAGCATTGCCAAAGTCCACGCGACCCATGGGATCGGATTCATAAAGTTCTTCGTGGCCTGTGGCGGGATCGAACAGCACAAGTCTCGTAAGGTCAACGCCGTTTCCCTTGTTGGTGAGGAGATAAACTCTTCGACCATCCTTGTGAAATCGAACGGGGCCACAAGATTCAAGAACACTACAGGAATAGACTTTTGTGAAACCCTTCTCATCTACTCGCAAGACCTCTGTGTCACCGTTGTCTGCGGAACGCGTTGCCAGCCGCAATTGGTCTTTCAAATCAAAGACCCACGAGGTAATACGATCCGTATTCTGCCGAATTAGAGTTCGTTCGCCGGTTGTAATGTTTATCTTATATAAGTCATGCCAGGCCGGATCGCGATCGTGAGTCCGACATAGATCAGCTCCGGGGAGGTTCGAGGAACCGCATAAAGGGCGACACGCACACCCTTGAGTTTCGTTAGATCTCGCGCTGTAGGTACATCCGAACCGGCGGTTGGCGGATCCGCCGGATTTACAGCGAAAAGGTTATAGTTTTCGTCGCCTTCCTTGTCTTGGGCAAAGAGGATGAACTTACCGTCACGGCTCCAGAGGTAGTTTGTAACTGGGCGCGACAAGTCGGCGGTAATTGGCTTTGCTGTCGAAAAGTCATCTTCGGTGCGCTTCACCCAGATGTTTCGATTTCCCTTAAAAGGTTTAATGAAAGCGATGAATTTTCCATCAGGAGAGATTTGGGCGCCCGAGATCTCCGGATCTCCAAAGAACAATTCGCGATCGATTAGAGGCGGTTGAGTCTTTGTTTGTGCCGCAATAGTAGTCGCTAAAATAAGCAGTGACAATGCAGATATGGCAAACAGTCGCGATACAGGGAACGTATTCATAATTCCTCACTCAGAATGGTGAATGGTGAATGGTAAGTTAATAGTTAATAGTTAATAGTGAATAGTGAATAGTAAAAGGGGAGAGTCTGGTGGTGAATAGTGAATAGTGAACAAGATACAATCTTGGAATTAAGTCTTCACTTACTATCTACTATTCACTATTCACTATTCACTATTCACTATTTACTATTTACTACTATCTTACCATTTACCATTCACCCATTAGTTGAGACTCTGGAAACTGGCATCCAAGACTGAAATGAGCTCGTCAACATGGTCCTTGGTTGAATTGAGCATCAACCCCGTTCGAATGACATTTCCATAAAGCCCACCCTTGCCAATTAGTACACCACGTCTCTTTGACTCTTCAAAAACCTTCAGCAGAATCTCGGGCGCCGGCTCTTTAGTAATACGGTTTCGCACCAGTTCTATACCTTGCATTAACCCCATCCCACGTACGTCTCCGATTACTGTATATTTCTGTTGCAAATCTTCCAATCTATGATGCAGATAGCTTCCCACCTCCGCCGCATTCCGCTTTAGATCGTCCTCCTCGATGAGTCGAAGGACGGCGAGTGCGGCTGCAGCCGAAACCGGATTCCCTCCAAAAGTCGAGAAGGTAAATCCGGGGTACCGATCGGCGACCTCTGGTGTTGCTATGGTTACACCGATTGGAAGGCCATTTGCCAATCCTTTTGCTGAGGTGATGATATCTGGCTGAACATCCCAGTGCTCGATACCAAACCATTTATGGCCAGTCCGTCCCCAAGCGGTCTGAACTTCGTCTGCTATGAATAACCCGCCGTGTCTTCGAACTATCTCAACAGCCCGCTCGAAATAGCCTGGAGGTGGCACAACAAACCCTCCCACTCCCAAAATCGGTTCGGCCACGAATGCAGCAATATCTCCCGTAGTCGTAGTCATGATCAACTCTTCGAGGTCATCGGCGCAAGCCAAATCGCATTCGGGATAAGTCAATTTGAATGGGCAACGATAGCAATAAGGCGCGTGCGCGTGAACAATTCCTGCCACTTGTGCGGGCAACGGACGCCATGTCGCATGTCCCATCGCCGAAAGTGCAGTTGCTGATCGACCACTATAACTATGGCGCAATACGATAATCTCATGCCGCCCAGTTGCGGTCTTTGCTGCGTGAATTGCCGTGTCGTCCGCTTCGGTGCCGCTGTTGGTAAAGAACGATTTCTTCAGAGGACCAGGGGTGATCTGATATAACTTCTCCGCAAGATCCGATTGCGGCTTGTTGCCATACAACGTCGAAGTGTGCTGAATATTCTGCACCTGTTGAATAATGGCATCCATGATCTTGGGGTTAGCGTGGCCCACACTTACGGTGAGCACGCCACCAAAGCAGTCGAGATATCGATTTCCTTGGTCGTCCCAGACGTGAACTCCCTCACCCCGAACCAGAGCTAAGGGTTCTTGGTAGTACGACACAACTGCCGGAAAGAGAAACTCTTTCTGTTTCTTTATGGTTTCGGATGACATCATCTTGGGTGAATGGTGAATGGTGGATGGTGGATGGAATCCATCGGCTGAAGCCGATGGTCTACCACTCGCCACCATTCACCATTCTATTCACCATTCACCATTTACGAACTCCGCAACTACTGGCGCGTGGTCCGAAGGTCGCTCCCAAGTGCGTGGCTCAATGTCAATCCACGTATTCTTGTTGGCAGTAACCAAAGGCTCAGTTATCCACATATGATCGATGCGAAGCCCTTGATTGCGCCGGAACGCTCCGGCTCGATAATCCCACCAAGAATAGTGGCCGCCAGCGTCATTATGAAGTCGGAAAGCGTCGACAAACCCCCAACTTTTAATCTCGTTGAGGGCGGCCCGCTCGCGGTCGCTGAAAAGAATTCTTCCCTGCCACATACGAGGGTCGTATACATCTCGTTCTTCGGGAGCAACATTAAAATCGCCGCATAGCAGCACGGGAGTTGATCTCTCGTAGTGCGTCTCAAAAAAATTCCGCAGTCGTTGCATCCACTCAAGTTTGAAGGTGTATTTCTGTGAACCAACGACTTGGCCATTTGGAATGTAGACGTTCACAATCTCGATCTCACGCACCTTAGTTGCGACCAGCCGAGCCTGCAATCCTTCATCGTCATCCGGATACCCGCGGTGAGTCGCCTCACACTCTTCGCGGGTCATGATGGCTACTCCATTATAGGATTGTTGACCCACAGTCAGGCATCTATAACCTTGGGCTAGGAATGCATCCAATGGAAACTTGTCGTCCGTACACTTCGTCTCTTGGAGGCAAAGCACATCTGGTTGCACTGCGGCCAGCCATCGAATGACGTGTGGCAGCCGCGCCAGTATCGAATTGACATTCCAGGTGGCAACTTTCAAGGGTGTTGGGTCTTATTTACCACTAAGGCGCGGAGAAAAAACCGAGTCTATAATGTAGCCAAAATGCCGGCTATCAACGCTCCGGAGCGAGGGATGTCGTCCACATTGATGTGTTCATGAGAAGCATGAGCCCCATCACCGTCAATTCCTAATCCATCAAGTACCGGTGCGCCAACTGCAGCAGCAAAATTACCGTCAGAGGCACCTCCAACCTGCGTCTCACCTAGTTCATGATCAAGTAGCGCTCCGATGCGACGCGCGTGTTCATAGAGCTTCAACACCGCTTTAGTGCGTTCCAGTGGCGGGCGGTTTATTCCTCCTTTGACAACTATGCGTACGCGTTCATCAAAAGGGTGCAGTGCGAATATCTCTCGCTCGACTCGTTGCCCTTCTTCCGTAATACTAAATCGCAGATCGACTTCCGCTTGTGCTTCAGCCGGAACGACATTCGAAAGTGTTCCTCCGGTGACCAAACCGACGTTTACCGAGACACCCCCCCCATCTGTATTCATCGCCTGTAGCCGCTCTATCTGGCGTGCTATCTCGAGAATCGCACTTACGCCATTCTCTGGATTGAGACCAGCATGGGCAGCGCGTCCGTGGGCCTGCACGGTAAAGGTTCCGGTTCCCTTGCGACCGGTTTTGACTCGACCACCACTTGCTGGTGGTTCTATTACTAACACTGCTTCAGCACGCTTGGCCTCTGCTTCTACCAAGTGTCGACCACTATCACTACCCGTCTCTTCATCACAAGTGAGCAGTATCACTAATGGGCGACGTGGCGTGATACCGACCACCGAAAAGGCTTTCATTACCTCCACGATCAGCGCGCAGTTTGCTTTCATGTCAAAAACACCTGGCCCATAGGCCAGGTTGCCTTCGACCAGCCAGGGTCTTTTGGCAAGAGATCCGCGCGGGTGAACAGTGTCAGTGTGTCCGAGAATGACGATTGGCCTTAGTTCCTCTTGGCCGGTAAAGGCGGTTATGCGAAGGTGTTCACCGCGAGCGTCGTTTGCTAGCCTGTCTGCTGAGTTCACAACGTCGATAGTTAGTGAAGCTTCAATGAGGAGGGATACCACGGCTCGACTGCCGGCTGCGTCACCAGAGGGAGATTCCGTCTCGACCAACTTTTTCGTAAAGGCTAGTATTTCTGACTGCTGCGCGCGGAAATAGTTCAATAGAGCAGTTGCCTGAGGTTTCGATAACTCTGGAGTCATCAAGTTTGGTCTTACGGCTTTGGAATAATGTGATTACTTACAGGAGACCACCGGCAAAATGCGATAGTGGTAGTTAGGTGATTCGACGTCCCTCCCAGCTGTGAGAACTGCCTACGAACGAAACGCAAAGGCTCACTCCGTTGAAATACGGCCCTCATCATTAAGCGCTGCATGCAGGGTATGCCAGGAGAGTGTAGCGCACTTGACCCGGACAGGAAAATCTCTGACTCCCTCGAATATCTTGAGATTTCCAAGATGGTTAGGAGTTGTTTCGGCTTCCAATTCGCCTTTGACCATACGGTGGAACTCGTCGAAAAGCACTTCTGCTTCCTCTCGAGTCTTTCCTTTTATTGCTTGCGTCATCATGCTGGCAGCTGCTTTAGAGATTGCACAGCCAGATCCTTCGAAGCTGATCTCTTGGACCGCATCATCTTGCAACCGCAAATAAACTGTTAGCTGATCGCCACAAAGGGGGTTGTAACCTTCTGCGGTATGATTTGCAGAAGGCAGCTTGCGAAAGTTTCGCGGCTTCTTGTTGTGGTCTAGGATGACTTGCTGGTAAAGCTCTGTTAACTCGGACATCTAATCTCAGTGGTTAGTCGCTGCGCCTTACGAGAATATCTCGATCACTCTCTCGACCGTTTTGACCAAGACATCGACTTCCTCTTTGGTGTTATAGAAGGCAAACGACGCTCGTGCAGTGGCCGGAACATTGAATCTCTGCATCACTGGTTGGGCACAATGGTGGCCTGCCCTTATTGCTACCCCTTCCTGGTCCAGGATGGTGCCAATGTCGTGGGGGTGAATGTCGTCTATTACAAACGAGAGCACGCTCGCCTTCTTTCGAGCGGTGCCAACTATTCGGACTCCCTCGATTCCAGACATACGTTCCGTTGCGTAACGAAGAAGTTCTTCCTCGTGAGCGGCGGCTTCCATCCGGTCGATCGTACTCAGATAGTCAATTGCCGCGCCCAGGCCAATTTGGGAAGCAATCGCCGGAGTACCGGCCTCCAATTTGTTGGGCAAATCGGCATAGGTTGTCTTCTCAAAGGTGACGTTCTTGATCATATCGCCGCCACCCTGGAAAGGGTTCATCGCTTCAAGGATCTCGGCCTTGCCGTAGAGAACGCCGCTACCAGTTGGAGCAAACATTTTATGCCCAGAAAACGCGAAGAAATCGCAGTCGAGATCCTGAACATCTATAACCATATGTGGCACGCTTTGCGCACCATCTATCAGAACTGGCACTCCGTACTTATGGGCCGTCTCAATCATTGCCTTCACTGGGTTGATCGTACCCAACGCGTTTGATACGTGCATCACGGCTACAAGCTTCGTGCGTTCGTTGAGCAGAGCTTCATAGTCGTCCAATAACAGCTCTCCCGCGTCGTTGATTGGGATTACGCGGAGCCGAGCTCCCTTCTCTTCGCAAAGCATTTGCCAAGGAACAATGTTGGCGTGGTGTTCCATTGCGGAAATAATCACCTCATCGCCTGCTCCAACGAATTTGCGGCCATAACCATACATGACAAGATTGATGCCTTCGGTTGTGCCCCGTACAAAGATGCATTCCTTGGCGTCGCGCGCATTGATAAACCGCCTAACCTTCTCTCGAGCTCCTTCATAAGCCGTGGTAGCCTTTTGACTAAGATAGTGCACGCCGCGATGAATATTTGAATGTTCCTGCTGCAGGTAAGCACTCCCACGGTCAATCACCACCTGGGGAACTTGAGACGAGGCTCCGTTATCCAGATAGATCAAAGGTTTACGATTGACTGTTTGGTGCAGTACGGGGAAGTCCGCGCGAATACGGTTGACATCCCACGCACCCTTGGTCTTTGGACTGCTTGTCACTTCTGCCGCTGCCATAAATGAATATCTTGTTTACACTGGTTCGGCTTCTAACGTGGCTTGAAGTCGATTCAATACTGCCTCTTCAAGCTGGTTTCTGATTGAGCTTAGAGTGATCTTGCCGATAATTTCCTCAGCAAACCCGTAGGTTAGTAAATTCTTGGCCAGATCCGGATTAATACCTCTAGTCGCCAGATAGAAAAGTTCATCTTCATCGATCTGTCCTACAGCTGCTCCATGCGCGCACTTGACGTCGTCGGCCAATATTTCAAGCTGTGGTTTGGTATCCACACGTGCCTCATTGGAGAGCAATAGATTCTTGTTTGTTTGCCTTGCATCGGTCTGTTGCGCATCGTGCCGGACGAATATCTTGCCATTGAAGACAGCTCGCGACCGGCCATCAAGGATTCCCTTATAAAGCTGGTGACTCGTGCAGTGCGGTTGGCGGTGGTCTATCACTGAATGCGTGTCGGCGTGTTGTGTGCCAGTGACAAAATAAAGACCGTCCAGCCAACACTCAGCCCCTTCCCGATCCATGGTGACGTCAAGATCGTGTCGTGACAGTTGAGCTCCATAATTGATGGCAGTTGAGTCATACCTACTATTTTTACCTAGGTCGGCGGCCGTAGTAGCAATGTGAAACGTGGTCGCACTTTCTCGCTGAACGCGGTAATGATCCAACCTCGCTCCATCTTTGAGTACGATCTCCATCACTGCATTCGTAAATGTCGGCGCACCTTCAAACCCAGCGTAGCTCTCTACAATCTTCACGCTTGCGTTCTCTTCGACTACCAATAGGACTCTGGGGAAGCTGGCAACACTTGCACGAGAGGGATCACTAACATAAAGAAGATGTATCGGAACCTCTACGGCGATTCCCTTTGGAATGAGCATGAAGGCGCCACTAGTCAAGAAGGCGGTGTTCAACGCAGTGAAGCCATTCGAGTTGTAATCGGCAATTCGAGCCAAGTGCTTCAGAACAATCTGCTCATGCCTCTTTGAGGTCATCGCTTCCGCGAGATCCAAAGCCACAACTTCCTGCGGTAATCCTTCAATCGAGGAATGCCTTGGCTGCCAAATCCCATTTACGAACACGATCTGGCTTTGCGAAGTTTCGGGACAAAGAAAATCTTTCAAGAGTTCCGCAGACACAGATCGGCGATCACTATCAGGTAGCTGCGGCTCGAACCTCGTCCTTGAGATCGGAGCCACATTCGTATATTTCCAATCTTCCTCTTTTACTGTGGGGAAACCCAGTTGCTCAAAGCGATCCATGGCACTTTCCCGCAGCCGCGATACCCAGCCGGAGAGGCCAACCTCTTTGCTTTCCTGCAACAGACAAAATGCCGTCTGATATGAACCCTCTTCTGTTACTATTTCCGAGACCATCTTGAGCTGAAAACCGTCCCCCTGCGTCGTCGCTCTAAGCAGCTAGCGGGCTTCTAAAGCCTCTTGCTGACCCTTGGCAGTGATCCAGTCGTACCCTTTCTCTTCAAGTTCCAAAGCTAGATCCTTACCGCCTTCACGAGCGATGCGGCCATGAGCAAGCACGTGGACATAATCAGGGACGATGTAGTTAAGGAGACGCTGATAGTGCGTGACAAGAATCATCGCATCGTCCTGTGTATGCAGATGGTTAACACCCTCGGCGACGACCCTCAGGGCATCAATGTCCAGTCCAGAGTCCGTTTCATCCAAAATTGACAACTTTGGCTCCAAAACCGCCATCTGCAGGATTTCGTTTCGCTTCTTCTCGCCTCCTGAGAATCCTTCATTGACTGATCGCGACATGAAGCTCGCATCCATGGCCACTACTTTTGCTCTTTCTCGTAACAGATCCTTAAACTCGAGCGGATCCAACTCTTCTTCATCTAGGTACTTGCGTTTCTCGTTGTAGGCCAAACGCAAGAACTGTGCGTTTGAAACGCCTGGAACCTCAATCGGATATTGGAAGGCCATGAAGACGCCAGCTCTGGCTCTCTCGTCAGGTGCCATCTCCAATAGATTTCGGCCCTCGTACAATACCTCGCCCTTAGTTACTTCGTAGTCGGGATGGCCAGCTAGTACCTTGGCCAACGTGGATTTGCCAGATCCGTTTGGCCCCATGATGGCGTGAATCTCGCCCTTCTTAACGCTGAGATTTATTCCCTTAAGAATCTCCTTACCATCAATTCCCGCATGCAAGTCACGAATTTCTAGCACTTACGTTACTCCCAACCAAATATTTGTTGTGCCAACTTTGGGCCTCGGCAGAAATGTCTCAGTTTCCCTAAAACATCACATTGCTTCCGAAGAGCAAATTGCAAAGGCTACCCGACACTACCCTCAAGTTTTAGGCCGAGTAGGCGTTGTGCCTCCACAGCAAACTCCATTGGCAGCTGCAGAAACACATCCTTACAGAAGCCATTGATAATCAAGGAAACAGCATCCTCCTGGGAGATGCCACGCTGTTGCAGATAGAACAACTGCTCCTCACTGATCTTCGATGTCGAGGCTTCGTGCTCCACGCTAGAAGTATTGTTCATTACCTCGATGTAAGGAAAAGTGTTGGCACCGCAGTTGGATCCAATCAACATCGAATCGCATTGCGTGTAGTTGCGGGAGTTCTCAGCCTTAGGCATGACCTTAACCAAGCCCCGATAGCTGTTATTAGAATTACCCGCTGCAATTCCTTTGGAGATAATCGTCGAGCGCGTGTTCTTTCCCAAATGAATCATCTTCGTGCCTGTGTCCGCCTGCTGCGCATGGTTCGTCAAAGCTACCGAATAGAACTCGCCAATCGAGTTGTCACCCATGAGAATGCATGACGGATATTTCCACGTTATTGCGGATCCGGTTTCGACTTGCGTCCAGGAGATCTTCGAATTGTCTCCAGCGCACTTACCGCGCTTTGTAACAAAATTGTAGATACCGCCTCGTCCCTCCTCGTCGCCGGCATACCAATTCTGCACTGTGGAGTACTTGATCTGAGCATTTTTTAAAGCCACTAGTTCCACTACAGCTGCGTGCAGTTGATTCTTGTCAAATCTCGGAGCGGTGCAGCCTTCCAGGTACGAAACATAGGAATCGTCTTCAGCGACGATCAAGGTTCTCTCAAACTGGCCCGATTCAGAGTTATTGATACGAAAATAGGTGGAAAGCTCCATCGGACAACGAACGCCTTTCGGGATGAAGCAGAAGGAGCCGTCCGAGAAGACGGCGCTATTCAAGGCTGCGAAAAAGTTGTCGTTCGTTGGCACAACGGTACCGAGATATTTCCGCACCAGCTCGGGGTATTCCTTAATTGCTTCTGTGAAAGAACAGAAGATCACTCCATGTTGTTTTAACTTCTCTTTGTATGTCGTCGCCACTGATACAGAGTCAAATACCGCGTCTACTGCAACCCCTGCCAGCTGTTTCTGTTCCTGTAGAGGAATTCCCAACTTTTCGAAAGTACGAAGGAGCTCGGGATCGACCTCCTCCAAGCTATTCTTGAGTACCTTCTGTTTTGGAGCGCTGTAGTAAATAACCTGCTGATAATCGATCTCAGGGTAGTTGAGGTTTGGCCAATGCTTTGGTTCCGTCATCGTCAACCAATTGCGATATGCCTTGAGACGAAACTCCAGCATCCACTCGGGCTCCTGCTTCTTCTCAACAATTAAGCGAATAGTCTCCTCGGAAAGCCCACGAGGGATTACATCGGATTCGATATCCGTGACGAATCCATACTTGTATTCTCTGTTTCCTAACAGTTCTGCCGTACTCATTTTCGTTAGCCCGTAATCCCCTTTATCTCCAGAGCCGCCATTTCAGAATGCAAATCATTCTCCTGAGGGTTCCGCTGTTTTACTCCCTGGATGTGATGCAACGTGGCGTCGACATTCGCCTCGGTACCCAGAAGTTGCGACAAGGTAATCTCAGAAAGAGCGTTATCAACGATTTGATGAAGCTCTAGAATCACCGGACGGATCCCGCAGTCGCCAGTATGAACGCACGTATCGAGCACGCCGGTATAGCTCCGGCAGTGCGAATCAACCCGCTCGTCATCCAACACGCGGATTACTTGATTCAAATGAATTTCTGAGGCCGGCCTTGCCAGGTAATACCCTCCCTTGGTACCTCTTTGCGAAGTAACCAACCCAGCCTTGGTCAAGATCCACATCAGCTTGCCAGCATTAGCCACCGAGATTCCCTCAGCCCGTGAGATCTGTGCCAGTGTCAACGCAGTCCCCGAGCTATCCGCCCTAGCTAACTGTAGTAGGCACCGCAAGCCAAATTCTTCCTGTGCTGAAATCTTCATACCTTGAATCTCTTTGAACCAAGACAGCTTACCGAATCCTTACTTTATAGTCAACATTTCCGGCATGTTCGACAAACTTCAGTTTGTCGTATCGTTCTATACCGGGATTCCAGATGGGAATTCAGCCCGAAGGGCATCAGAGGCTAATCAGAACGCGGAGCTCAAGGAGAGCCCGACGACAGCCAAGGCGCGGGCCGCGAGACATCAATCTCCAGATTTGACGTCTCACTGACGGCGACAAACTAAAAGTTTGTCGGACGGTTAGGGCTTGAATTCAAACTCTATGTATCCAAAGAGTTGAACTGCCCTTCCGTTAACTGCGGTGGGTTGAAATCTCCATTTACGAGCCGCCTCCTCAGCACTTGCACGGAGAGTAGCTGGCCCCTCTGAACTCAGAACCTCTGTAACCTTGCCACCTTCATCAATCTTGACGTAAACCTTTACTAAACCCGATTCTCCCGCGGCCTTTGCTTCGGGCGGATAGACCGGAACTACCTTCTTGCTCGCTCTGGAGTTCAGTACGCCAGTGCTTAGCCTTGTTGAACTCTCCAAAACGGCCGCTCCCTCTTTGCCTGTGCTCGGTTGAACCGCCTTAGAGCTCTCACTCGCTTTACGAGGTGAGCTTTGGTCAACCTTGGCGTCGCCTTTCGCTAAGACACCTTCCGCATTTTTGGGTTGCTCCGAGGACGCAGGAGCGGTTTTCGGCGATAGGGAGTCACTTGTCGAGGCTTTACTAAGAGGGGCCTCAATGACCGGCGAGGCTGACGGCGGTTTCAATACACCGCGTGGCAAAGCTCCCAAAGCCGCAACTTGAGTGTGTGTTGAAGCTAATCCCTCTCGCGCGGCAGCATACTCGGTCGTCCACTTGGCCTTATCATCTCCATTACGCGCCAAGAAGAGACGTAATCCTAAGATATCCTCTAAAAGAGCGAGAGCATCATAAGCCTTCCGTTCCCGACTGATCTCTTTTCCTTGGGCAATCATACGCTCCAGCAGTGAACGCAGCCGCTCAAGGTCAGTAAGTGCCTCTGAAGGAAAGTCTTCACTAGACACATTCAGCCCGAATCCGCGATACCGAGCCAAATGGGACCGCACTCCATTCACCGCCTGGCCAGCAAGGGCGAAGTATGTGCGCAATGATGCATCGTTTCTTGATGAGCGTTGTTGGTAAGTCTCTTCTAACAAAGCTTCGGCACGGGCATAACTTCCTACTTCGAGATAGATCTCCATCAACATCACTGAGGTAACATTCTTTATCACCTCATCTGGACTTCCCTTTCTTATGGACTCCAGTTCCGACGCTGCGGTCTCGAGATAGTGAGCTGCGGCTAACGCCCGGGCACGCCGAATTCGTTTTTGTACCGCTTCGCTCTCCCATTCCGGGTTGGGCTTCAAATCCTCCGCCGGCTTGATATCTGGGGACACAGCCGGACGTGGCTCCGCGGAGCCAGCAGAATCCCCGGATGGAACGGTCTGGGCAAAAACACCCGATGCAATGACAAGAATGATGACAATGGTGAGGGAGAGCGGGCCAAACGGGAGCTTACGCTTGAATAAATTCTTCTCCTTCAATATTTCGACTCCATTAATGAAAAGAGCGAGCTTAATGCTCGCTTACCAGTTAACCAATAAATTTGACGATATTATTCCCCAGATAAGGGGATGAGGCAAGCCGAATTAGGGCGCTGTCCCTCCGGAGACGTCATTGGCCTTCAGGCTATTGACAATTCGATCACGAAATTTCTCTGCCTCTTTCTCGACATTTGTCTCGTTTAGCGTAAGAAGTCTTCGGTTTTGCATGAGGATTCGGCCTTGCACCATGACTGTGTTGACATCGGAGGCCTTGGTCGCATAGACCAAATCAGAATAGATATTATAGACGGGAATTTGGTGTAGCTGGTTCCGTCTGATAAACACAATATCCGCGCGCTTTCCTACCTCCAGGGAACCTATTTCTCGTTCCAGGTGTATGGCCGCAGCTCCCCGAATGGTGGCCATTTCGAAGGCCTCTTTCGCCGTTATAACCTTAGGGTCCTGGTTAAACACTTTGTGTAACTTGGCTGCAGTGTCCATCTCCTCCCAGATGTTCAGATCGTTGTTAGACGCTGCCCCGTCGGTTCCCAGCCCAACATTAACTCCCACCCCTAACATTTTTGGGACCGGCGCCACCCCGGAAGCCAATTTCATATTTGACTGAGGATTGTGGACCACTCCCACACCTAACCGTTTCAAGGACTCAATCTCGGCCGAAGTTGGCCAGACGGCATGAGCCACAATCACCCGCTCCCCCAAAAGACCAATCCTCTCAAGATAGGCGATCGGCGTCGTACCTTTGGATTTGGTTGAGTCGTCCACCTCCTTCTTCGTTTCCGAAACGTGAATAACAATTGGCGCCTTGGTGCGGTCCGAAAAAGCCCGAGTGGCTCGAAGATGTTCTTCCGAGACGGTGTAGGGAGCGTGCGGGGCAATTGCCGGGATGATCAAGGAGTTGTTCCGCCAGCGCGTGACAAATCGTTCTAAATATACCATTGCCTCCTGATTGCTCTTGTTGTCCGGGGCGGGAAAGTCAATCACTGTCTCTCCAAGAATTCCGCGGACGCCTGCCTTCTCGGTCTCTTCGGCAATGGCATCCTCGAAGTAATACATGTCGCAGTAGGTCGTTGTGCCACCCCGAATCATCTCCGCCAGTCCCAAACGCGTACCCACTCGAACGAACTCCTCGGTGACATTCTTTGCCTCGGCTGGAAAGATGTACTTGGTCAGCCACTCATGTAGATCCAGATCGTCAGCCAACCCACGAAAGAGAACCATGGGGATGTGCGTATGGCCATTGATCAATCCCGGAACGATTAATTGGTTCGCTCCGCTAATTGTTTGCTTTCCTTGAAACCTGCCTGCCAGGTCCAATTTTGAACCGATTGCTACGATCTTCCCTTTGTCTACCGCTATCAGGCCATTCTCGATGACCCTCCGCTGTTGGTCCATCGTAACTACTGTGCCGCCAATTATGAGTAGATCAACTCGCTTCATTTGCCTCCGACTTCGCTGAGCCGCTACCATTCCCGGCTCAATCTGCACTGATATGAAAATGAGGAGCAGAAATGAAAGATGCGTTTTGAACATTAGCCGCGTTGTCGAGTTCTTCTCCGTGTCTTTTGGGGTGATTCAGTCATTCAAAAAAACCGGCCTCAAAAGGTCGAGGCAGAAGGTCGGACATTCTTACGGTTTCCTGGGAACCACTCAGGTTGGCGAGCACAATTGCGATATCGCCGCAGAACTCCCAAATAATCTGACGACACGCGCCGCAGGGTGGCGTAAGTGATTCTGTATCGGCAACGATCGCCAAATCAGTGAACTGCCGCTCTCCCTCAGAAAGCGCTTTCCAGATTGCGACCCGCTCGGCGCAAACGGTCAATCCATAACTTGCGCTCTCAACGTTAGAGCCGGCATAAACTTTCCCCTCTTCGGTGCGAACAGCCGCACCAACAAGGAAGTGAGAAAACGGCGCCACCGAATGCGATCGAGCCAATGCCGCTCTTTCTATAAGCTCAAGAGCTTTGGAGTTAGCAGCTTCGTCCTTTGATTTCACTAGAGACCTCGGCGACCTGGCCGCACTGCAGTAAGACTCAGCCCATCTCCTGCCGAATACGCGATATCACACGTCCAAGCAGAGGGCTAAACACATCCTGAGTTTGTTGACCAGTTTCGATCACCTCATCATGGTTTATCGGAGTGTCAGTAATGCCGGCTGCCAGGTTCGTGATGCAAGAAATGGCGAGAACATCCATTTGCATGTGGCGAGCAACGATAGCTTCAGGTACGGTACTCATACCTACTGCATCAGCCCCTATTGCTCGAAGCATATGTATTTCAGCCGGAGTTTCGTAGCTGGGCCCTCCCAAAGCAGCGTAGATACCCCTTCTTATCTCAACCCCCAGTTCTCGCGCTTCTTCGACGACAATCTCCTGCAACTCTCGGGAGTAAACCTCCGACATATCCGGAAAACGTGGCCCAAAACGCTCGTCATTTACTCCTCGCAGAGGATTAACGCCCATAAGGTTGAGATGGTCGCTGATCACCATCAACGCCCCTTGACCAAGTTGAACATTAATACTACCGGCAGCGTTCGTCAGTATCAGCGTCTTTATACCCAACAGCTTGAACATCCTGATAGGAAAGGTGACCTGCTCCAGCGAATATCCCTCATAAAAATGAAAACGACCTTGCATTACTAGGACAGGGGTTTTCTCGACTCGACCAATCACGAGCTTTCCCTCATGACCTTGTGCCGTTGTAATGGCAAACCCAGGAACCTCTGAGAACGGGAAGGACACCGTTTCCTCTAAATAGTCGGCGAATCCTCCTAGGCCGCTGCCTAAGACGACTGCGATGCGAATGTCTTCAGTCATTCGAGAGCGGACTGTTCTAGCCGCATGCTCGACTTCAGGAAAGCTCATATTAATTGGTCAAATCGTCTTTAAGGCTCTTACTTTCATCCCTTTTCATAGGGGATGCCCAACGCTCGCGGAGGGCGTGATGAACCGATGAAGCCCGCCAGCACGATAATTGTTAGTAAATAGGGAACCATCTGAATGAATTGAACGGGAATATCTTCACCAGAAGGCAGTTTAACCGCTCCTTGCATCTGAATCGATAGTGCTTCGGTGAAGCCAAAGAGCAAACAGGCCAACGTCGTCTGTACCGGTCGCCATTTACCAAAGATTAGAGCAGCCAACGCTATGAATCCACGCCCTGAGGTCATATTGCGAGTGAAGAGCGACGACTGGCCTATCGAAAGGTACGCACCACCTAAGCCCGCAAGCAATCCGGAAAGCAGTACCCCGGCATACCTCATTTGATTAACCTTAACACCCGCCGCGTCTGCTGCTTCTGGGTTTTCTCCTACCGCACGCAAGCGTAGTCCAAACGGGGTTCTATAAAGTACCCACCAAGTCACTGGTACCAAAACAAACGCCATAACAATAGGCGTATGTGGCAGTAGATACTCCTTGGGAATTTGAGGTGTGGAACCGGATGAGAGGAAGAAGGCGCCACTCAAAAGTCCGGGTACGCCAATCATCAAAATATTGATTGCCGTACCACTAACGACCTGATTGGCTTTCCAGCGAATACACACGATCGCAAATATCGTCCCAATTATTAACCCGGCGCCCATGCCGGCCAGGAGACCGAGCCAAGGACTGGCACCACCAAGGCCCATCATCGTGTCAGCTGCATGTGTAACCGCAGCCGCCGCAAATGCTCCAGCCAACATCTTCCCCTCGAGCGCAATGTTAATAACCCCCGAACGCTCTGAAAACATTCCGCCCAATGCGGCCAACACCAAAGGAGTGGCCAGGCGAATCGTCGATAATATAAGACCGACTGTGAAGAGTTCACTCATGAATGCGCAATCGACCAATCCCACGCCAATTAAACGTACCGCGGAAGAAGGCTTCGGCGGCAACGCATAGTATTACCGTTCCTTGTAGTACATCCACGAGATCCTTCGTAACATGCTCAGTGAACGCATCCACGGGAATGCCGCCGCGAATCAACATGCCAAATAGCAACGCCGATAACAGAACACCCACTGGGTGGTTCCGCCCCAAGAGTGCAACGGCAATGCCAGTGAATCCATAGTTTGCCGAAAAACCGTCATAGTAACGGTAACGGTAGCCAAGAACTTCATTGATCCCAACCAGTCCCGCCAAAGCGCCAGAGACCACCATCACCAGGACGATTTGACGCCCAATCTGAATACCACCATAACGTGCTGCGTCAGCATTGCTTCCGGTCGCACGAATCTCGTATCCCCATTTCGTTCGCCACAAGAGCAAATAGACCAATCCGCAGCAGAACAACGCAAGGATGAAGGCCAGGTTTACAGGAATGCGTTCTGGCAAGCCAGGAACGAACCTCCCCAATCTTGGAATGTGTGCCCCCCAACCTATCGGAGACGTCTGGAGGATAGGGCCAGGGGCCTTGTAGTGATACTGCGTGAGATAATTGAGTAATGCGAAAGCAACGAAGTTAAGCATTATGGTATTTATGACTTCATGCGATCCAAACCGCGCTTTCAGGACACCAGGGATGGCTCCCCACAGGCCACCACCAACAATCGCCGCCAGAAGACAGAGTGGCACTAATAACCACCCGCTCATGTTGGCCAAAGTCATGCCAACCCAAGCAGTGGCAAACGCACCAATATACAGTTGTCCTTCAGCCCCAATGTTGAAGAGACCACAGTGAAAAGGCAGCAAGACCGCAAGGCCCGTGAAGATCAGAGGCGTTGCATAGAAAAGCGTATATCCAATCCCGTCGGGCCAAGAGAGTGCGCTTCCGAACAGTAGCCGATATGTTTCGATCGGGCTGTCGCCAACAAGCAGAATCAGAATGGCACCCACTACGAAGGCGGCTATCACGGCAATCAGGGGAAAAACTAAGTTCCGCATCTTTAATCTTATCCCTCTGCTTACTGCTCACTGGTCATTACTTACTGCTCACTACATAGTGCCTGTCATTAGTAAGCCGATATCTTCGACGGTAGCCTTTTGGGGATCGACCTCGCCGGCTATCTGCCCTTTGTTTATGACCAGCAGTCGATCTGCTAACGACTTGACCTCTTCCAACTCTGCCGAAACGAGAAGAACAGCACATCCGCGATCGCGCAGCGCAATCAGCTGCCGGTGGATGAACTCGATAGCGCCGATGTCAACTCCTCGTGTTGGCTGGGCGACCAATAAGAGCTTAGGGTTCGAAGCAAACTCACGCCCAATAACAAGTTTTTGTTGATTACCACCCGATAGCGCGCGTGCCGGTAAGTCCGGGGCTCGAGGGCGCACGTCAAAGTTAGAAGTGATCTCTTCTGTACGAAGCCTAATAGCTTCTCTATCTAGAAAGATGCCCGAATAAGATACAACTGGAGGCCGGTAATGAATTCCCAAGATCGCATTCTCAGCTAGATTGAAGTCCAATAGCAGGCCATGCCGATGTCTATCCTCCGGTATATGGGCGACGCCAAGTTCCCTTCGAGCGCGTGCACCCATTTTCTTGACATCCTGACCCTCAAGCTCGAGTCTGCCCGTTATTCGCTCGGAATCGATAAGACCGGCTAGAGTCTCAATCAACTCCGTTTGACCGTTGCCTTCGATTCCAGCAATCCCGACTATCTCCCCGGCTGAGACATGAAGGGAGACTTTGTTAAGCTGTATCTTGCCATCTGCGGAGGTCACCGATAGCTCCTTCACCGTAAGCACAGTGCCCCCGGCTTGTGCTGGACCCTTTTCCACATGCAGTAATACTTCGCGTCCCACCATCAGACGCGCTAGCTCACTAGCATCAGTCTTTTTGGTAGGCATTTCAGCGATTACGCGGCCGTCACGCATAACGGTAACGTGATCAGAGATTGCCAGGACTTCAGACAGTTTGTGGGTGATGATGATGACGGTCTTCTGCTGATTACGCATGTGACGCAGAATAGTAAAGAATTCCTCGACCTCCTGCGGCGACAAAACCGCCGTAGGTTCATCGAGGATAAGGATCCTTGCGTTACGATAGAGCGCTTTGAGTAGCTCCACACGTTGCTGTTGACCGACTGAAAGTTGCTCGATCGTGGCGTTAGGATCAACGACGAGCTGGAAGTCCTTTGAGAGCTGGCGTATTTTCGAGGCCGCCTTTTCTAACGCAAGAGAGGTACTGCTCAACTCTGAGCCCAATACGATATTCTCGGTTACGGTCATAGTCTCGACCAGCATGAAATGCTGATGGACCATTCCGATTCCCAAAGCGATCGCCTCGTGAGGTGATGAGATCCTTTGAACCTTCCCATCAACCAGAATGTCACCACTGTCAGGTCGATAGAAGCCGTAAGCGATACGCATGGCGGTAGACTTACCGGCGCCATTTTCCCCTACAATCGCGTGAATTGTCCCAGCCTCGACCTTGATGTTTACACGGTCGTTCGCCAGCACATCGCCAAAGTGCTTAGTTATATTTTGTAACTCTAACAATGCCTGTGTGTGGGTCTAAAAATACCGAGTGAGTGACGGTTTGCTTCAATCTCTTTTAGCTGCCAAATCTGGGAAATTTGTGGATCCGCTTTGGCTTAGTCCAAATGACTTTCATTGAAGCATCGCGTCACTGACCTTGATCTCGCCGCTAATAATCTTTTGTCGAGCGATCTCTACTCGATTAAGAGCTTCCGACGACAGGAGGTCTTTATTGTACTGGTCCATCGCGTAACCAACACCATCTTCCTCTAAACCATAGACATGAAGGCCCGCCTGAAACCGATTGGTTACAACGTCATTGACGATCTGATAAACCGCATTATCGACACGCTTAATCATGCTGGTTAGAACAAAGCCCGGTTTAAGCATGTTTTGATTAGAATCGACGCCAATTACAAAGTGGGTGGCGCGACCGTTAAGAGTTCCCTGCTGTTCAACGGCATCAAAAGCACCCAAGCCCGAATTTCCTGCCGCTGTGAAGATGACGTCTGCACCCTTACCAATTTGAGCCAGTGCCAGCTCTTTTCCTTTTCCGGGATTGTTCCAAGCGGCGTCAGTAACACCAACATAATTCTGAACCACACGAATGTTACGGTTGACCGCGAGAGCTCCCTCTTCATAGCCCTTCTCAAAACGGTGGATCAGTCCAATGTCCATACCTCCCAAGAAGCCGATCGTGCCAGTCTTGGAGGTTTCCGCCGCCAGCATTCCCACCAAGTAAGATCCTTCGTGTTCCTTGAACACCAAAGAGGCTACATTCGGTAGGTTGCTAACTCCATCTACTATCGCAAAATGTATATTCGGATAATCTTTGGCTACCAACTCGATGATCGGAGCTTGAGCAAAACCGACTCCTATGATCAAGTCATACCCACGTTCGGCAAATGCCCGTATTGCAGGTTCAATTGATGTAGGCGTTCCCGGCTCAATATCGCGCATTACGATATTGAGCGACGGCTTGCCACAATCAGTCCCGTCAGGCCACTGGCCAGTTCCTGCGCAATGGATACCGGCCCATGCAGCGGTATTAAACGAACGATCGTCCTTTCCACCAATGTCAAAGACGATACCCACATGCACTTTGGTGGGGTCATCGGAGTGGCTGCCCTTTGGCTTGCAAGCCCAATTCAGCACCGTCACGAGAGCTAGGCCAGCAATGAGGACGGGAAGCCTCGCCATTATTCTTCAATTATTTCCTTCACCAGTTTCGGTGGTTGTGAGTCTGGAGTGTTCCGAATTCGATACGCAGCGGCGATACGAGCTACTGCTTGCTTGGCTAGGGACTCGTCAGCGCAATAAAGAACCGCTAACTCTTCACCCTCGCCCACCTGAGACCCGATCTTTAAATCCGAGGTTAGACCCACTCTTGGATCGACTGCATCTCCGATTAGCAATCGCCCTCCACCTATCGCCGCTATCGCTGCACCTATCTCTGAAGCATCAATGTAGGTGATAAATCCAGAAACCGGCGCTTCGATCGGGAATGAAGAGGAGGTTAAGGGCAAAATATTCTCAGGCTGGTCACATACGCGAGGATCTCCGCCCTGCGTTTCCACATTCCTACGGAGCCGTTCAAGGGCCTCACCGGAGTCGAGGCTTCGCTGCAACTTCTCACGGGCCATCTCGAGATTGTCTGACACTTTCGCAAGCACTAACATGTGTGAGGAAAGCTCAAGTGAAAGTTCCAGCACCGGTCGATTGGCCTCGTTGACATCACCCCTCAAGATGTCGATACATTCCTTTACTTCCAAGGAGTTACCGACGGCTCGGCCCAATGGCTGATTCATGTCAGTCAGAAGCGCTTTCGTACGAATCTTCAAAGAGTTTCCGGTCTTCACAAGTGCGTGCGCCAGGGCTCGAGCGTTATCGACGTCGCGCATGAATGCTCCGGTACCAACCTTGACGTCTACTACCAAAGCGTCCACGCCTGCAGAAGCCTTCTTAGAGATAATTGAGCCCACAATTAGCGGAATGGCTTCCACAGTGGCGGTGGCATCGCGCAGGGCATAGATTTTCTTGTCTGCCGGTGCTAGTTCCTCCGTTTGTCCTGCCATGGCGAAACCCACGCGCCCTAAAACTTCCTCGAACTCGACAGCGCTAAGGTTGACTCGATACCCGGGGATCGATTCGAGCTTGTCTAGTGTACCTCCTGTGTGGCCCAAGCCTCGTCCGGAGATCATCGGAACTGACACGCCACAGGAGGCCACCAAAGGCGCGAGTACTAGAGAGGTCTTGTCGCCCACTCCTCCGGTAGAGTGCTTGTCAACCATCGGCGTTCGAACACTGGAAAAATCGAGAATCTTCCCAGATTGGAGCATGGACTCTGTCAGCGCCTGCTGCTCGTCGTCACTCATTCCGCGCAAGTAGATTGCCATTAAAAGTGCGCTGGCTTGATAGTCCGCGATCTGACCTCGAATGACTCCTTGAACAAAGTAGTCGATCTCCTGGTGAGACAAAGTCCCGCCATCTCGTTTTTTCTTGATAATCTCTTGCGGCCGCAAAATTTGTCTCTCTCAATCTTTTGTCATCAACACAACAGCTTGAACAGTTACCGCGAGACCTTGACCTACCGCATCAAGACCCTCTCCAGTTTTGGCTTTTACACTAACGCAGTCGAACGGCAGACCGAGAATCTTCGCGAGGCTTTCTCTCATTGGTTTTATGTAGGGTCCAAGCCTGGGTGCCTCCAAGGTTATAGTCGAATCCAAATTCACTAGGCTAAGTTGTCGTTTGCCGACCAAAGCAAGAACATGGGAGAGTAGCTGCGTACTATCGGCGTCTTTCCATTGAGGGTCATTGTTCGGGAAGTGTTGGCCCAAATCACCTTCACTGGCCGCTCCAAGAATGGCATCGGCGATAGCATGAACCAGCGCATCGGCGTCTGAATGCCCAAGACATCCACGAGCGGCAGGAATTTTAACCCCACCGAGAATCAACGGTCGGCCTTCCACCAACCGATGAGTGTCGCTCCCAATACCAATTCTATACATATGGGTTTTTACTCCGTGTCCTCGGTGGTGAGTATTTCACCACCGAGACACGGAGGAAAACTAATGCTTGAACTTTAACAAAGCTTCTCCGATGGCTAAATCCTCGGGTTGCGTAATCTTGATGTTTCGAGCACTGCCTTCCACAAAAGCTATTGGAACACCGAGTTTCTCTACCAACGAGCTTTCATCCGTTAGTTGTGGATCCCCCGTGTCTACTCCTTCAAATGCTTTGCGCAACAGATCATAGCGAAAACACTGCGGTGTCAATGCATGCCGAAGCCGTGAGCGAGGAACTGTGCGGACGACGACACTGCCATCAACTTCCTTTATTGTATCTGTTGTCGGAGCCACCAAAATTGCCGCGCCGTGCTGGTCGGCAGCGCGCACCGTTGAAGCAATTTCATCAACTGTGACAAAGGGGCGAACGCCATCGTGCACGGCGACGATATTCGGTACCGTCCTGATCGCACGGAGACCACGCAATACTGAATCAGCGCGAGTTTTACCACCGGTTACGATCTTCGCTATCTTGCGCAGCTGAAATCTCTTTATAAGTGCAAGAAAGCCCGGAGCGTCCCGGGCTGGCAAGACTAGGATGATCTCATCGATGACTTCACACTGCTCGAAAGCTCTGATTGTGTGAATAATGATCGGGATACCGGCGAGTTCCAGGAACTGCTTGGCGGGCTTACGGCTGCCCATTCTAGTACCCTGCCCACCGGCTGCGATGATCGCAATGTTTCTGGAGATCTTGACTAGTGATTTTTGCTCTTGGACTGGCAAGTGGATCTGAGTTACGACTCTGTGATCGGTTCATTCTCCACAAGTCGCACTGAGCCCGTTGATCCGCGCGACGCGCGGCGTGTACCACCGTTGGTGCGAGTGTCTGCGTTGCCAATCCCGTTCTCTGACTCCTCCCAAAGGCGACCAAAGATCATCTTTCCGGCAGTGGTTTGCAAGACACTAGTAACAGCGATGTCCGCGTTCTTTCCGATCAACCGTCGCGCATTATCCACGACAACCATCGTGCCATCATCTAGATAGGCAACGCCCTGGTTATACTCTTTGCCCTCTTTCAGAATAAAAACACGCATTGCTTCACCCGGAAGAACTACCGGTCTTAGAGCATTTGCCAGCTCGTTGATGTTCAGCACGTTGACCCCGCGTAGTTGGGCCACTTTGTTGAGGTTGAAATCATTGGTTACGATCACGGCATCGAGCTGCTTGCCCAACTCAATCAATTTCAGATCTACTTCTCGTACTGAAGGAAAGTCAGTTTCAACAATCTGAACATCAAGGGAGATGTTGTTTCTGAGACGGTTTAGCATGTCCAGCCCACGCCGTCCTCGTTGTCGCTTTGAAGAGTCAGGTGAATCCGCAACCTGCTGTAACTCGCGAAGGATGAATTGCGGGATGACCAAAGTTCCAGTGAGAAAACCGGTTTCAGCGATGTCAGCGATGCGACCGTCAATGATCACCGAGGTATCCAAAACCTTCACGTCACGGCGGACAGCCTTATCGGTAAAAATCCCACCTAACGCAGAGAGCTCAAGATAGTCTCCCTTGGCGGCTCCAACCATTAGGCCCACGTATGCCATGAAAAATGTTAAAGCCAACGTGAGGAAGGTCTTCACTTCAGCTGCCACGGCCATTGACTCTTGTCTACTGATTAAGGAGCCAATCAGGTAAGCACCAACAATTCCCATAATTGAGCCTACGGCAGCCCCAATTAGGGTCTTTAATGTAGCGCGGCGAATTCTGAGTTCGAAAAGGATGATACAGATGGCAATCAGGGCTGCCACCCCGGCGGAAATCCAGGCATCCCGAGCCACCGGTTTCAGGACGAAACCCGCAGCAACCAAAATGGCGGTAAATATAAGCCTTATAATTACGATGTCCGCATGCATGACCTCTGCAATATTAACACGCTTGAGACAATTTGCGATTTGTGAATTGTGATTTCTACTACTTATTAACAGCTAGTGAAGCTCTTCTCAAAGTCTCTCCTCGATCACTCTCAGTGTCTATTGTCCTCAGTGTTGAAACTAAAAGAGTTCCGAAAGAGCCTCATCAACGGTCCGAACTCCTACTACGCGAACTCCCAACAGTCGTTCGAGACCGGAAGTATTGGAAGCCGGCATCACAATCTTATCGAAGCCAAGTGCCTGTGCTTCTCGAGCACGAATCGGCGCATGCATTACACCTCGGACTTCACCGGTCAATCCAACCTCTCCAAAGACTGTCGTTTGGGCATTCACCGATTGATTTCTAAAGCTCGAAACAATGGCCGCAATGACGCCCAAGTCGACTGCGGGTTCGTCGACCACGAGACCGCCGGCAATGTTTACAAACACATCATCTCCACCCATCTGCAGTCCGACTCGCTTTTCGAGCACTGCAATCAATAGGGCGACCCGACCCTGATCAACTCCTTGTGTCATACGCCGCCCCGTTCCATATTTTGCGTCAGAGACTAACGCTTGCAACTCTACGAGTAATGGGCGCGTCCCCTCCATGCAGGCTGTAACGACAGAGCCGGATACATTCTCGGGTCTTTCCCGCAGTAACATCTCCGATGGATTGGTCACCGGTTCAAGGCCTGAAGATCTCATCTCAAATATGCAGATCTCGTTGGCCGCACCAAAGCGATTTTTGTTGGCGCGAACAATTCGATGATTGTGATGTCGTTCGCCCTCAAAGTAGAGCACCGTGTCTACAATGTGCTCCAATGCTTTTGGTCCGGCTATCGACCCTTCCTTGGTGATGTGGCCAATTAAGAAGATGGGAATCGCTCTCGTCTTAGCAAGGACAAGGAACTGTTGTGCTGCTTCCCTCACCTGCGAAACAGAGCCAGGTGCTGTATCGAGCATGGGGGAGGAGACAGTTTGGATGGAGTCGACGATTATTGCTGCGGGATTCAAGCGGTCGACCTCACGAAATATGTTTTCAATATTTGTTTCGGGAAGAAGATAAAGCTCCGGCGCGGCAATCCCCAGGCGTTCACCTCGCAGCTTTATTTGACGTTCCGATTCCTCACCGGAAACATAAAGCACCGCAGTACCGGTGGCTCCTAGATTGTTAGCTATTTGGAGCAACAATGTGCTCTTTCCGATACCTGGATCTCCTCCAACAAGCACCAACGTGCCGGGCACGATTCCGCCTCCCAGCACACGATCGAACTCTGCCACTCCAGTAGAGGTCCGCGAGTCTTCTTGAGATTCAACTCGCGAGTAGTTGATTGCCTCTATATCTCTCCATTTTGACCCACTCAAAACATTGCTCTTGTGATCAACTCTGGAGACTTCCTCAACGAGGGAATTCCATTCGCCACAGTCCGGGCACTTGCCCAACCACTTTCGCGATTGGTACCCACACTTCTGACAGTTGAAGATTGTTTCAGGATATTTCTTCACAGTTGCAGTTGTCAGTCGTCAGTTGTCAGCGCCGAAGGCGCGGCATAGGGTAGCCAGGGGCGGAGCGCGTCAGCGCGTAGCCCCTGGATCGTAACAAGGGAGTTTCGGAGCACTGAAAGTGCGACAGAATCCTCAGAAAGACCAATTGATATCGCTCCTTCAGAGCTGGGTGTGATACATCAAAGTACCAGGGGCTATGCGCTGACGCGCTCCGCCCCTGGCTACCCTATGCCGCGCCTTCGGCGCTGACTACTGACTATTCCAACAACTCCCCCACATTCTCGGTGGGCCGACCGAGAACTGCGCGATTCCCGCGCTCGACGATGGGTCGTTGTATCAGATCGGGGTGTTTGACCATCATTTCAATGAGTTCCTGATCCGTAGAGTCCCCTTTTGCCAATCCCAACTCCCGGTATATGGGTTCCTTGGTGCGCAACAGCTGCCTCGGCGTTATCTTCATCTTTCGAATCAGTTCTGTGAGTCTTTTTTTGCTGAGTGGTTTGAGGTAGTAGTTTACCTTATCGAAATCGAACCCTTTCTGCTTTAGAAACTGGTCCATCTCTCGACACTTCGTGCAAGTCGGCTTTTCGTAAACAGTAATTTTTTCCATGGTCTTAACGTGGTGGCCCATCGCTCACTGCGATTAGGCCTATGGAAATATTCCCCGAACGCGAGTTGCATCGGCAACTCGATCTACTGCCAAAATGTAGGCGCCGGTGCGCATGTCCGTATCGTAGCGTCTACTTGTCTCATACACTTGAGCAAATGCAGTACACATCGTCTGCTCCAGTGTGTCATTAATTTGCTTTTCGGACCAGAAAAACGAGTATTGATCTTGAACCCATTCGTAATAGCTTACAGTGACGCCACCTGCATTAGCCAGGATATCGGGTACCAGGAAAACACCGTTATCGGCAAACACTCGATCCGCACCCGGGGTCGTTGGCCCATTCGCCAGTTCGGCAACAATGCGCGCCTTAACCTGATTTACATTTGCTAAAGTAATTGCATTTTCAAGTGCGGAGGGTAGCAGGATGTCGCAATCGACGCCGATTACCTCTTCGGGAGCAATCGGTTTGGTACCCGCGAGTCCTGCAAGCGAACTAGTTTTGGCCTTGTGCTTTAAAGCCGCATCTACGTCAAGACCATCTTCCGCGTACACTCCTGCTCTTGAATCACAAGCCGCTACAACTTTTGCTCCGTCGGCCGCTACTAATCGAGCGATGTTCGCGCCGGCATTTCCAAAGCCTTGTACTGCCACGCGAGCAGCGGCGAGATCGATCTTGTTGACGCGACACGCTTCACGTAAAGCGTAGAGACAACCACGCGCAGTCGCCTCGCTCCGCCCTTGTGATCCTCCTAGCGATATTGGTTTGCCCGTCACTACGCCTAATTCAGTATGGCCTCGGACCATGGATATAGTGTCCATGATCCAGGCCATGGTTTGTTCGTCGGTATAAACGTCAGGTGCGGGAATGTCACGGTCCGGACCGATGATGGGTGCGATCTCAAACGCGTATCTGCGGGTCAGGCGTTCGAGTTCTTGTCTCGACATTCGTTTCGGATCGCACACCACTCCACCCTTTCCACCACCATAGGGTATTCCCACGGTGGCGCATTTCCAGGTCATCCAAGAAGCCAGCGCTTTTATCTCGTCAAGGGTTACATTAGGATGATAACGAATGCCACCCTTCGCAGGCCCCCGAGCAATATTGTGCTGTACCCTATAGCCTTCAAAGATCTGCACCTCACCACTGTCCATCTTCACAGGAATCGAAACTATTAACTGCCTTTTAGGGCTTTGCATTACTTGGCGTATGGAAGATCCGAGCTCAAGGAAGTCCGCCGCGCGGTGGAACTGTTGTTTGGCAATTTCGAATGGGTTGAGGTCTTCGTGAAGTGCCGTTTGGCCTTCTCGAGGAGGTTCTTTCATGCTCATTTTCTGCTCCTGACGTGGGACGTGTGAGAGCGGGTTTACATCCTAGAATGTCCTAGAACCAAAGTCGATACTCAGCAGACAACTTCGTCTTGCTTTGATGCACTTGTTTGTCCGTCGAAGTGGACCTATAGCGCTAGATCTCTGTCGCGCAACAGGAATCCTAGAAAACGGGGAACTGATTTTTGTGGTGTTAAAGAAGCCCGAGCCTGACGGAAAAGGGCACATGTCATAGAGAAGCGGAATCTGGAAGGGAAAGAGACTAACTGCATCGCGATGACCCCGATGCAGTAACTTAAATAACAAAGCGACGCGTAGCGTCGCAATGAGTTTAGCCTGGCCTTTCAAGGCCGGGATCAGGTTCCCAGCTAACGTTCGCGCGTCGCCTAGTAACGCGATGAATTTATCCCGACCTTAAAAGCCCGGGGGCCTACGCAGGATCTCGATGGACAGCATCGATCGAGAAGGCAGGAACACAAACAGCAAGATATTCGGCGCCGCTAGCTTCAGGCGTGCTATAGCGTACCCACTCTCCGCGCCTCGTGAGGATCGCCTGGCCCGCGCGGACGTCAAGGGTCTCGGTACGCGTAGTCACTCGGACCATTCCTCGCAAGACAATTGTGTATTCATCGAAGTCTGGAGTCTGCCCCGGTTCTTCCCAACCTGCGGGGCTGCGCATTCTGGCAATGCTCACGTTTGTCGTGCCCGAGTTTACGCGGCCAATAAACTCCTCGATCAACTTAGGCCTATTGCCTGCAGCTTCGATAATTGTGGGATCTTTGATTAGCTGCGGCATTGGAAGCTCCTTCTCAACCCCCATCCCGTACCGAGACAAGCCAATCGAATAATCAGTTAAATAAGACGCTTTACTAAACGATGGCGCCAATGGGTGTACAAAATATTGCTCGGAGTTAAGCACAAAATAGGATATTTGTCGAGCGGGCTGTCATAAACTCGCATCGCCATTGGTTGGCAATTTGCGGTTTACGATGGTTCGATCGTGTGTGGTAGTGAATGCCTGGTTGCACATTTTTTTTGCACAGGGCTACGCCCTCTTGGCATAAGGCCGGGATGCGCCTGCCGCCCGGGCGAAACAAGTAATAGCGACTTTCCCGCCTTCCATGCGGTGAGGCTTCGCCTCACCGGCGCGTCATTTTGATCAGAGAGGTCGCGACAAGGTAAGCACCAACCTTCGCTGGTCGTACGGCACTGCTTATCAGAACTACGAGTCGGCCCAGCGTAGCGGAAAAGGGGAATTTGGAAAGCGGAGACAGGAAAGATGGGAAGGACGGGGAAGGAGAAAGAAGGGACGACTTCATTTACTGATTTCGGTGTCTTCTCTTCCCCTCTTTCCCTCTTTCCCCTCCTTCCCCCTTCTTCCCCGCTCGTTTTTCCCTTCCACTAACCACTTCACTCAATCCGCAAGGCGATTTTACCCAGATGGTGTTCCGTAAGAGCCTTGTGGGCCTTGCCGGCGTCCTCCAGCTGAAATGTTCTCGCCACATGGACATCAAAGGGACCAGAGTCGATCAGAGCGTTCAATCTTTCGATGAGTGCCCCGCTGATCTCTCCATCGTAGGCTTCGATTTCGATACCATCCGGAGCAGTTGGTTCAGGCATGACGCCATGTGGATACGCAACCCGTCCTCCCTTGCGAATCGCTAACAAGGCTTGAACAGTTTTCTCGCCTCCCACTGTAACAAGTGCGGCATCGATTCCGTTGGGCGCAAATTTCTTAGCTGCATTCAGCAGATTGTCACCACGTCCATCGACTGCGCTGTCAGCTCCAAGGTCCTTGGAAAGCTGCACACCGTCGTCACCAGAAGCGATGGCGAAGACATTTGCGCCGAGCCGTTTGGCGAGTTGTAGTGCCAGATGTCCAATGCCACCGCTCGCGCCAAAAACCATCACCGACTCGCCCTTTTTCAACCGAAGTACTTTTTCCAAACCCGTTAGCGCGGTCAATCCATCGGTCGGCAAGACCGCCGCTTCTTCAATTGTCAAGTCACCGTGAATCAGCGAAACATTATCGGCTTTAACCGCTGCGTACTGAGCGTAGAAACCGCCTTTAGGATTCGCCAGTTCTGCGGCATAAACACGATCGCCCTCTTTTAAGCGACGTACCTGTTTGCCGATTGCCGCGATCGTGCCAGCCCCATCCGTGCCAAGCACGTATGGAAACTTTGGTTTGGTTCCCATTATTTCGACAAATCGGCCTTCACGCTCATATGGATCCCACGCTCCCACACCGGCAGCTTCGACTCGAATCAAAACCTCCTCCGCGTCTATCTGTGGGATGGGTAAGTTCTGTATTTTTAGTGTTTCTGGGCCGCCAAACTTGTCGAGAGCTACGGCCCGCATTGTTTGCGCTTTTGCTTGTGATGTTTGTGCCATGATTTTACGTACACCGCCTGTCTGTTAATCGTTCAAGGATTGGTTCCAATCCCTGTGTCTTTCGGAATGATCAAATGACAGCAGCAAAAGCGATGCCTCGAGCGACAACCGATTTTTTAGACAGGCTGAGGAAAAGAGCGGGGTTTTGCGTATTGACAAACAATTTTGAGAGAAGCTAACTGAAGGATTGATTATCGCTAGACTGTACTCGCTTAGGTCACTCTTCTTATGTCACGAGCAACCCTCGCTAAATCATTACCGAATTGATAGCCGCCTCGATCGGCTTCGCGGACTATAGCGTCCGGCAGTCTAAAAGCATGAAGCGCCAAATGATTGAAGGGTACAGTCTCGTCATCGCGGTTATGAGAAAGGTAGATTTTTGGAATCCGCGATAGCTTCGGTGCGGGCTCGCTCGGCAATCTGAGAGTCTTGAAATTCCAATTCTCTTCGTCCCACGAGGTTTCGATTAATATTTTGATATTTGAGCTTGGGCTCACGCCCGAGGCTTTAGGCTGGCGTCCTCGGCGGACTGAAAACAGGATGTTGCGTCAAGTATGTTGCCACCACTACGGTCTGTTGGTGGCAGCTTCCAAGGGATCAACTCAAGACTGCTCTCTTAAGGAAATTACTTACGGAGCTCCTCATCATCCATCTTATCTTCCAGCTTTTGATAACATGCTTCATCGAGCTTTAACAGACGGTCTGACTCAAACTGCGCCGGTGGCAGACCCCATGTAGCTGTAAGTTGCGCACAGTTGTACGGCGCCGCCTCAATCTTACCTTGAATCGTGTTTATTATTTCGTGCGTTAGAATTTGCGCAGCGTGACTGGAAAACCCCTCAATGGCGTTATTCACATACCACGGTTGATCAGCCGGAATGGAGGAATAAGGCCGTGGCTTCCCGCCTTTCGATATTCCATATTTCACTCCGAGCGCCGAGCCCGCCTGCAATGGCCTAAGCCCGTTCATCGTATAGAGGAAAAGATAGGAGGAGCTCACGGGTAAGGAGTCAATGATTGGCTGTGGGATGTTCCATCCCATCATGAGATATGCAACCTCATCTCCGACACCGTCGCCATCGTTGTCGGTTCCCAGTGCGTAAGGCGTGTAATCGTAAGCTGCGGTGGTCGTCACATATTGCACATCAAAAACGAACCGAGTTCTTGCTTCAATGAAACTAATGGCTTCCTTAATCGGAGTTTCAGCTTGTTCGACTGGATCAATCGGGCCCATAAGAACAACTCCTAATCGCCAGGGCACTTTGCCCCCATTGCCGCTTGGCTGATCGTCAGATTGCTGCTCGATTGAAAGTCGATCAACTTCGAGTAACCGGTAACTGTTTGCCTGTTCGTCGAAGTAACTATTCGTTAATTCGACTCTAACGTCGCTCGTGCCTTCGTCCAAAGAGCCTTCGACGCTATAAGTACTCCACTCATTTGAGGATATCGTGATGGGATCGCCAAAAGCAGTTCCATTTACCCTTATTTGCATCACGGGCCATGCGTCGCCGATATTAGTGCCGCGTGCGAGGACCTCTATCCGAAATTTTCCTTTTGTGAAGGTTACTGGCTGGCTGATGTATCCGTTGTCATTGATTGCCCATCCGGAACCATCTTTGCTGATCTCGCCGCTGGTCTTTGTGGGCATTGACTCAGCTTGAAGCACTAATACTTCGGCATAAGCCATTACCGAAGGTTTCAGAAGAAGAAACAAACCCACAACGAAAATTGCGATCACGCGAGCACTGGAAAACATATAACGCAATACTATCAAACCAGCGAAGATGTTTCCGTATAACAATGTCACAGAATTCTTTTAATTCGCCTCACACAATGTTATGTTCAGACCAAGTTATGACCTCGTCGATCTCTTGTTAGCCACGTGAATATTTCTTCGGTTCTTGTCTACCCACACTTCAAATAATTGATTTGGGCCCAAGCTACCGACCCGATTTGCAGAGGCCACCGGCTTGCCCAGTGGAGTCTCACGCTATTAGCTACATAGAGCAACCAAACAATCTGCAGATGCCGCCGGCTTGCCCGGCGGAGCCTCACGTTACTTGCTACATAGAGCTACCAAACAATCTGCAGATGCCGCCGGCTTGCCCGGCGGAGCCTCACGTTACTTGCTACATAGAGCTACCAAACAATCTGCAGATGCCGCCGGCTTGCCCGGCGGAGCCTCACGTTACTTGCTACATAGAGCTACCAAACAATCTGCAGATGCCGCCGGCTTGCCCGGCGGAGCCTCACGTTACTTGCTACATAGAGCTACCAAACAATCTGCAGATGCCGCCGGGCAAGCCGGCGGCATCTTTACTCACCATTTTCGCGAAACCGATTGTAAAGCGATACGGCTCCCGTCCATTAGTGCCTGTGTACCAGAGAAGCAGCCGGTCTTTGCGATTAAGTACAAATGGATGAGACAGATCGTCCTTATCAAAATCCGCGTCTGTGCCGTAGGAGATAACCATTCGGCCATCATTGATCATTTGCCAATGAATTCCGTCGCTAGAGACCGCCCCGTAGATTCCCCACCCGGGCGCATTAGGATACCAACCCGTGTAGAACATCAAGTACTTTCCACGCCACCGCGTAACCCCTGGCGCATACGCCATAGTTGGGGAGAGTCCCATTACTGGGTTACCCTGGTTTTCGCGCTCCCAATGAATACCATCGGAACTGCGGGCAGCAACAATCCTATGATCGGGCTTAATAGCATATGCGGAATACCACATCCGATAGTGATTGCCTTCACGGATAACTGATGGATAAGCGACCTGAACATCATCGTAAGAACCCGAAGGTCCCAGTTCAATTACCGGCTTCCCGTCATTAGCCCGTTCCCAATGAATACCATCCGTGCTCGTAGCGAGCCCAATACGCTCAAGCTCCAGATTGTTTGAGCTCTTTGAGCCATCAATCCCCGTATACCACATCAGATACCGACGTCCATCGAACACAACTTCCGGTGACAGAATCTGAGCCCAATCGAAACTTCCCCTCTGGCCGACTGTGAGGACTTGCTTTCCATCGTTCGCTCTCTGCCAATTCACCCCATCGACACTTGTTGCCAATCCAACGCCTCTCGGCCCATCTTTCGACTCGTACTGTGACGAGTACCACATGCGGTATGTCTTTCCGTCGAAAACAACAGTTGGGCAGGTAACCCAATCATCCCATCCTGAGGTTGGCCCAAAAGCAGCTCCCATTCTTGCCTCACCTCTGACTTTCTGGAAGTTCAACTCTTGGCCCGAAGCTAAAGGTTCCCGACTAAACCTCTCTTTTGCGAAGACCAGCGTTACAAGCACAGAAAGTACTAATGCGGTGAGTAGATTCGTTTTCATGATTCGCTTTTAATATTGAAAAAGGGGTCGGGCGCATATTATGACCCTGAGTTGTGTCTGGTTTTTACTGTTCGGTTGTACGACTAACGACGCTTTTTGTTGTCAATTGAAATTCCTTGGTTGCCGTGTGCTAATATCATTCATCGTACCCCAAAAGTAGTCAAGAAAGCTTCATCATCCACCCCAATTCGCTGTCCGGTCGCTGGACAGGATTCGCACAACTTACTCAAGAGATTATTTCCCTAGTATTGCCTCTGAGTACTCATGTCAAACTCGATTCTGACTCGGGGAGTTGGCTCGTTGGTGGCGGTGAAATGGGCGCGTTGATGCGCGCAATGGATTGGGGGAAGACGCCTCTCGGCCCATCGGAGACATGGTCGCCGAGTCCCAAGATGATGGCGCGATTTTTAATTGCGAACGGTTTTCCCTTACTCCTTTGGTGGGGACCTGAGTTCTGCCAACTGTACAACGACGCTTATCGGCCAATCCTCGGTACCAAGCATCCGCAGTTTCTCGGTCGGCCTGTTAGCGAATGTTGGTCAGAGATATGGCACATAACTACGGCCACTCATTGAAACTCCATTTTATGGCGGCCCCCGCGACCTGGATGGAAGATCTTCAACTCGAGATAAAGCGATACGGCTACATTGAGGAGACTCACTTCACGATCGCCTATAGCCCGGTTCCTAATGAGACAGTCCCAAGCGGTATCGGCGGTGTCTTGGCCACTGTTCACGAAATTACCGAAAAGTGGTCTTTCTCGATCTCGGGATGCCGCGCATGAATGGTCACGACGCTGCGCGAACGATTCGCAGTTTGCCAGAGTGCGACGGAGTGGTGCTGGTTGCACAAACGGGGTGGGGTCAGGAAGAGGACAAGCGTCGCTCACATGAGACGGGATTTGATTTTCACATTGTAAAGCCAATCGATTTCGCCGTTGTAGAGAAGTTGCTGGACAATCTGTAATCTACAAACAAACGTGATTTAAATTGCGAGAACAGCTGACGAAAAGCGGCTCGGGGTGACAATCGAGACCGACTTATACCTACTTTGAACGGTGGCAACTTCCTAACTAATACGCCGTTTTTTAGAAGTTAACCGTTTGCTGGACATTAAATGCTCTTGGAAGAAGGCCCTAACCATTTGTGTGGCTACAGGATCGCCAAATCCAGCTGAGTGGCCAGCATTTCTAACAATGTGCAGACGGGCTCTTACCCCGGCTTTCCTCAGAGCTTCTAATAGGATTTCCGAATGGATCAAGGGTACGGCTTTATCTTGGTCTCCATGCACAATTAAGAATGGCGGGTCATTCTTACTTACATAGTTAAGCGGGTTTGCCACCCTAGCCTTCTCCAGTTGGACTGTTCTGACAGTGCTACCAAATAGCTGAGCGGCAATTCGCGAAGCAACGTCGTCAAGGTCGGAATACTTAGTTAAATCGGTTGGACCGCAATAATCAACAACCGCTTGTACGCGGCTTGAGTACTGGGAGTTTTCTCTGGAACTAAACTCGTCTGTATCACCGCTCGTTCCCATTAAGGAGACTAAATGTCCCCCTGCCGAGTGTCCCCAGATTCCAATGTGCCTGGAATCGAGGCCGTACTTATCTGCATTAGCGCGTAACCACCGGACCGCTGCCATACAATCCTCAATTTGCGCTGGAAAAGGAACGTCGCCACTAAGACGATAGTTGATGCTGGCTACAGCAAAACCAGTCTGAACAAATGAATAGAGTTCGTCTGGTGGAGGATTCTTGTCGCCACCACTCCAACCACCACCATGGACCCAGACAATCACCGGCAGGCTCTTCTGTAGAGTTTTGGGGCGATACAGGTCAAGCTTTTGACGCTCATGGCCGGCGGATACATAGGCTAGATCCTTTACAACTTCTATACCGGCAGGAATTTGCGGTGGAGAGTGGTAGCTCTTTGCTGGGCCAACGCTAACTGTAAAGAAAGACAGCAAGATGGGTAAACAAGCGGTCAAGGTAAGAAGCAGTTTGAGTTGCATGATTATCCAGGGTTGATGCCGCCGGCTTGCGGCGGAGTCTCACGTTGATGGCTACACAAAGCGCCAGCAATCTCAAGATGCCGCCGGCTTGCCCGGCGGAGTCTCACGTTGATGGCTACACAAAGCTGCCAGCAATCTCAAGATGCCGCCGGCTTGCCCGGCGGAGTCTCACGTTGATGGCTACACAAAGCTGCCAGCAATCTCAAGATGCCGCCGGCTTGCCCGGCGGAGTCTCACGTTGATGGCTACACAAAGCTGCCAGCAATCTCAAGATGCCGCCGGCTTGCCCGGCGGAGTCTCACGTTGATGGCTACACAAAGCTGCCAGCAATCTCAAGATGCCGCCGGCTTGCCCGGCGGAGTCTCACGCTTCTTAGCATTGCCGAACTTAGCAGGAAACTCGGTAGCACCCATCGTGATGCTTCCCCGGACAGGGGCGGGGGCATCTTCGGAGTTTTACACAGTCTCTGAAGCCGGTTGTCTCTCAGATATTTACCGAAGTGACGCTGCAAATATTCCCTTGACCACTCGTGTGAAAAAGTCTAAAGTGCCCACCTTTTTGTGGTGATGCCGACAAACTAACATGAACACCTGGTCAATTCGAAACATCTCTTGTTGTTGCAACGCCTTAACGCCCGTGTGCAGCAAACAAGCGATCATCCAGGAATCGGAGCAATGGCAACCACAAACGAGAAGAGAAATGTTAATCACATAGTCCCTGAGAGACAATTCGTCTACTTCCAAGCCTCCGATCTCGGTCGGAGGCTTTTTCGTTCTACACCTTTACTACCCGCGGCAGAGTGACAGAAGAACCCGTCCCGGTGATCTCAATGTAATTGGCGCTATATATCGGATCAAAGTCTGATCATCTGTCGAAATAAACTTTGGAGAGAGACGCAATGAAGCTACCTCAACTATCCGATCTACATCCTGAAGCTAATCTGTGGAAAGTACTCCTAATCTCTCTAACGCTCTCAACACTCTGTAGTTGTGTTCCGAAATCGCAAGGCGTTAGTAGCAGTCGCACGCTGACGGTCTATGCTTTTTCAGTCATGAAAGAGTCCTTGGAGAAAGGAATCTTTCCGGGGTTCGCAGCAAAGTGGAAAAGGGAACATGGTGAGGATGTTCACTTCACGTCATCCTTTGCAGGCTCGGAAACAATCACTAATCAGATTCTTCAAGGTGTTAGTGCAGATATAGCCATTCTTTCAATCGAAAGAGATGCGGACCGTTTGCGCCAGGCTGGTGCGGTCACAACGGCTTGGCAAACGTTTCCTCATAAAGGAATTGTCAACAAGACACCGTTCGTCATCGTTGTGCGTAAAGGGAACCCGTTAGGAATACATGATTTTGCCGATCTGGCGCGTCCAGGCATGCGGTTAATTCATTCCGATCCGGTGAGTTCCGGAGGCGCACAGTGGTCGATTTTGGCTATCTACGGTTCGGAACTTTTCAAGTCTGAGAAAGCGGGCAAAAAAGATGAGAGGCGAGCTCTGGAACTACTAAGAGCAATCTGGAGAAATGTTATTTCGACACCCGGATCGTCGCGCGAAGGGCGAACTCAATTCGAGACCGGCTATGGCGATGCCATCATCACGTACGAATTGGAGGGGCTGCTGCTCAAGCAGTCAGGCGCAGAAGTCGAGATTGTTATTCCGGAAGCGACGATCTTCAGTGAACATCCGGCAGTCTTGATCGATCGAAATATTAAGGAAGATTCGCGACCGCTGGTGGAGGCGTTCTTGCAATACCTATGGACCGAGGAAGCGCAACGTGAGTTTGTGAAATATCACCTGCGATCAATAAGCGATGAATCACTAAACGTTTCGCATCAGGGTTTTGCCGAGATCAAATTACCCTTCACAATCGATTACTTCAATGACTGGAACCACGCTTATCCTGAGGTTATCGAGCATGTTTGGCGCGATCAAGCTCGCAGGTAAGTGTGTTTTCAGTCCGCGAAGCGGAGGTCAGCATAAAGCCTTCTATGAAGCCGGGTTTGTCAAGAGACGAGTTCGGGTAGATTGATTCACCCTTCTATTCGAGTTTCCACGGAGTGAGCTAAAGCTCGGTGTATTCGTGGTCTCATTCAACGGTGCGACGAAGGCTGATTCTGGGGCACTAGCTTTAATAGCTTAGGCTTTACGCGAGCTCATCGTCATTTCAATCGTTCCGAATCTTCCCCTTTACCCACTCGAGACTAACCTGGCTTCGAAAGTTGGTTACCGCTGTAATTCGCCCAGGGTCTAGGTTGGACCTGGTCGAGAAAATTGTTTATAGGTCATCTGTGCGTCAAGATTTCTGGCGCGCAGCCGGAATTTTCAATCAGCGAATCCAAAGTGGATTCTATGGAGCGTCAGCTCCTTAATTACCCGTGAGCCGAAGCGAGGACGGCAGTCAAGGGCGGAGCGAGCTGCAGTTCAAGCTCGCGGAGTTCAGCGCAGTCCCTTGACGGCCGCCGCAGCGTAGGCTACCGCGCGTGACAACTGCTCCTTTGATAGCTGATTGTGTCGCGGCTACCGGAGTTCGCCAACTGCTGCCGTCCCGCAACATGGCCCAAGAGCGCACTAACAATCTTCTGCCGACCGCTACAATGGCAATCTTCTTCCGTGATTTCTTACCGCCACTGATCTGTTGATACGTCTCTCGCACCCAGGGGTTATGACGCAATCCTGCCCAGGCTACTTCCACTAGCAACGAACGCACGAGACGACTCCCTTGCTTAGTGATGCCGCCGCGCCGTACTGTTTCGCCAGAATCGAGCTCCTTTGGCACCATCCCGATATACGCACTGACTTCACGCGCGTGCTGAAATCGTCCTGGTTCATCTATCAACGCTACGATCGCTTCGGCCAAATGAGGACCAACGCCTGGAATCGTGCGCAACAGCTTGATGCGTGGATCGGCCGCCGCTATCACCTCCAGCTTTTCTTCGACCACCGTGATTTCCTGCTGTATCTCCTTTAACTGCCGTAGCTCGATATCTAACTGGCCGCGCCACAATTCATTCATTGCCACTTCACTTAAGGGCCGCGCCAGCCCTTCCAAATGACCGATGCTGATTTTCGTCCAGCAGCTATTGCCTCGCGGCAGTAACTGGCCTTCACTGACTAACAGATCCCGAATATGATTTTTCATCCGCCCACGACGGCGCACCAGTTGCTGTCGAAACGCAATTAACGCTCGCCATTGCCGTACTTCAATTTTGGGTATGTACACTTCTTTGATTTGGTTCATTGCTGACAATTGCGCGACCTTCAACGCATCTCGGCGATCATTCTTCTTCTTTACTTTCCGCCAGCGCCACGCATCATCGTTCGTGTTGGCAACCTGTACTTCGATTCCCATCATGCGTAGCCGATCACACACCCAACCCGCGATGTTGCAAACCTCGATTACTACTCGATCTGGTTTCACTTCTTTGACTAGTTGTTCCAATCCTGCCGGCGTAGTGAAGCTCGCTTTGAAACCGTACTTCCCTGTCTCGCGCTCGTAATCACAACCCACGGTCTTGTATTTCCCTAAATCCAATGCCAATATCTTCATCACCGGGTACTCCTTCATAGTCAGATTTTGAGTCAACCTGCAAAGGCCAAACTCGTTCATGGTTGTGACATTGTCCAACTTTCAAATCGACTTTGGGAGACCCGGCTTCATAGTTTCTGGGGCGTGAGCCCCAGGTCAAGTACCAACATATCAATTGAACCCGCGAAGCAGGTGACAGTCGTCGCGCTTAAACATTTGTCAATCATAGGCTGCCGCCCGCTTCGCGGGCTCTAATCGTTTTACTGAGGCGTCCTGAGGCTTACGCCCCAGGGTTTATGCTGCCGTCCGCTCCGCGGACTTTAGAACTGGCGGCCGCTCTGCGGACTCTAAGAATAGGCTAACCGAGGGCCAGAAAATTATCGCCTGGCTGCGAGGATGTCACCCGGACGATGTCCGACTCTTCACCAAGATCCAACGGGTCAGGCAGAAGGTCTCCAGATATCTGCTCCAAGGCATGCAGCACTCTGCCATCGAACTCCTTGTCCTCACCTTGGCGCAACCGCGCCAGCGCTCCGGAATGATCGACCCTCTTCGACGATTCCTTTGCATTGATCAAAAGGTCGTAGGCCTCAACGACTCGTAAGATGCGTGATCCAAGCGGCAACTGGTCCCTTTGTGCTCCTTTAGGCTGACCAGTACCATCAAAGTTCTCGTGATAGAAACGCAGAATCTCAGCAACATCTCTCAGTTCTGGGACTATCCTAAGGATTCGAGCAGAGCTTTCCGACTGCTCCAAGGTAATTCGTGTATCTTCATTATTGGAAGAACCCACCGCATTGCCGCAGTAGTGCAACAACGCGGCAGCCGAAAGATTCTCCAACGCATCAGGGTCCAATCCCATAAACTGACCTACCAGCTCGCAATAGTGGCTCAGGCGAAAGCTACGTTCGAATGTTGCCTCGTTGTTGGCCCTGACCATCTCGCTCATAGCCTTAATGAAATGCGTTCTCATCTCCCGGATCTGAGTACTCAGCCGGTCAATGGCAAGTGAAAGCGTGTGGTGTCTCTTATTATTTCCGTAGTCCACAACTGCATTGCTCACGATCTGCTTTAGTTCCTGGTTTTCCCAAGGCTTCTTGACGTACGTGTTGACAAGACCGCAATTTACGGCATCCACGAGAGCATCCATATCGGTGTAGCCGGTAAGCAGAATGCGAACCATGTGCGGTCGCATCTCTGCCGTTCTTTTGAGAAGCTCAATTCCCGTCATCTCCGGCATACGTTGGTCCGTAATGATTACCGCGACGTCATGTTGCACCAACAAATCCATAGCCTCAGGCCCGGAACCTGCGGTAAGACACTGATAATGCTGTCTAAATAGTCGCTCGAGCAGCCGAAGATTTGCGTGCTCGTCATCCACGATCAAGAGTTTGTGCATAGTCATATCCAAAATCCTCCGAACCCCTTTTGAAACTTGCTACACCTTTCCATCATCTCTAGGCTTTGCTTCTAAAGGAATATTGACAATAAAGCTTGTGCCTTCTCCCATTTTGCTTTCCGCGCGAATGGTCCCTCCATGGCGCTCGATAATTCCGTAAGAAGTAGATAATCCGAGACCAGTACCTTCACCTACCGCTTTCGTGGTGAAAAACGGATCGAAGATTTTATGCAACTGTTCCTCCGGGATACCGCAACCCGTATCGCTAATCACCACTTGGGCAAAGCCTGATTCGATGTGTGTCGAAATCCGCACTTCACCTTCTCCATCAATTGCTTGCGCTGCATTTGCCAATAAGTTCATCCAAACCTGATTGAGTTGGCCCGCGTAACATCCAATCATGGGCAGATCTGCATATTTTCGAACGAGTCGAATTCGCCCATTGTTGTAGTAACGTGAGAGTAATCTTATGGTCGAATCGATTCCCTCATGAAGATCGACCAACTGTACGTCTGCTTGATCCAATCGAGAGAAGAGTCGCAGATTGATCACAACTTTACGAATACGCTCTGCTCCTTCCCGACAATCGGAAACAATCGAAGTCAAGTCTGATAGCAGTAGGTCATAATTAATCTTCTGCTTGATTGCCTGAACTTTGCTCGCGATTGGCGGGGGCAATTCAGATTCGTCATATACCGATAATAGTTGACTGAGCCCCGCTTGGTATTCCTCAAGGAGGTCCATGTTTCCGTAGATAAATCCTGCGGGATTATTGAGCTCGTGGGCTACTCCAGCAGCGAGTTGGCCCAGGCTGGCCATCTTTTCATTGTGTACAAGTTGTGCCTGCAATCGTTCCAATTCAGCCTTCCGTGTCGCAAGTTCAATATTCTGCTTTTCCAAATCGGCTTTATAGCGTTGGGCCATACGAGAGAATGCTCGGCGTTCAAGGGCCCGCTCGACAGAACCGCCCAGAATATCAAGCTCTACGGGTTTAATGAGGTAGTCGCATGCGCCTACTCTCAGCGCATCTCGCACTCGCTGAATGCGATCGATTGCCGAGACCATGATCACCATCGTATCGGGATAGCGAATCTTGATTTCGCGCAACAACTCAACACCATTTCGCCCCGGCATCATCATGTCCGAGATAACCAAGGCATAGGAATGTACTGACATATACGCCAGAGCCTCATCCGCAGATGAGGCGGCCGTACAAACATACTTTTCCCCCAAAAACTCAGTAAACAGATCTCGGATCACGGCTTCGTCGTCAACAATCAAGATCCGCTTATCCGCCTCTTGTTCCATCATTTCGGGTGGCGCAGCATAGGTGCTAGTGGCTTGTAGGTACATAGCTGACATAAGTCAAATTGAACGATCTCAGTCTAGAGTGAACGGCCTGCAAAACAGGCCGAGAAAATCGGCGTCAGATGTTAAATTCCAGTTAACCTAACATTTGCGGTGAGTTAGGGGTGTCACAAAGTGTTAGTTGAGAAGGATCGCAGCATGGCATCTTGCAATCAATCACTAATTTCGGCCGCCAAGTTGCGGGTCCTGGCTCTCCTCTAGCATTTGACATGCCACGATCCTTGCTTGGTTGGCAGGCTAGTCCGCGTCCTCTGTGGTGAACACAGAGCACATCTGGAGACTTATTTAACTGCGCTGAGAAAATCAGACAATAGGCCGTAAGCCGTACTTTGTAGGTTCGGTCGATGGGAGATGATAGTCAGACCGGATAACATGTCGAGTTCGAAATGGGCCAGAAGTGAGGTGCCCCGGACATTCGCGAAGGGATCGCCAATACTTAGCTGCTCGGGTTTGACAACAGCGCTTACCGAACCGTCGTCGCTCAGTCGGGCTCGAGCCACAAGCTTAAACGGCCTTCTTTCCTTGCACGCAGCCTGAACCATCTCTGTTGTCAGACCACGTATTCCTTGTACGCGAACCAAAGAGGGCTCTAGAGGTATGTTCATTAGGACCCTGGCCAATGCACATACCTTTACCGTCGCATCCCAACCATCAATATCGGCACCAGGATCTGTCTCTGTGAGTCCCAACTCTTCTGCAATTCGAAGTCCCTCATCAAAAGTGCGACCCGCTTCCATGGTTTCGATGATTACGTTGGTGGTTGAATTAAAAATACCCCCAAATCCTCGCAACCGAACGGCAGGCAAAGTCTCTCGAAAAAGGGAAAACAGAGGCGCACCATCCAGAACAGTTGATTCGAAGCGATAGTACTTTCCTACGGAATTAGCGATCCGATTCAGGTTCTCAAAACCAAAAACGACTGTTCCTTTGTTTGCCGTAATCGCGTGGGCGCCAAACCTCAATACCTCACTCAAGTACTCAATGGCGGGTTGTCCCGTCTTATGGTTGAGCGGCATTGTTTCAAAGACCACGTCAGGTTGCGCACTCTGCAACCACTCGGCAATGCCATTGTTGCTCCTAACGTTGTCTTGAGTTTCACCCAAAAGTAGCGCGCGTACGTCGAAGCCGTCTGGCTTCGAGAGCCAACCGCGGCCGCGCGAGGAGATGCCCGTGACCCTCCACTCGATGCCTTGGCGACCAAGTTCGCCAGACTTGGAGAGAAGCAGACGGCCCAACGCGCGTCCCACTTTGCCAAAACCCAAGAAGCCGAGGTTATAGATCTTCATCCTTACGCTGTTATTCGGTTGACGTATTATAATGCTCGCTAGTTTTCTTATGAAACAATATCACGATCTCCTTAGATCTATCCTGGCACACGGTAGTGAGCACGAGGATCGAACTGGTGTCGGCACGATCTCTCACTTTGGATATCAAACGCGTTTTGACCTACGAGCGGGCTTCCCCATTGTTACGACCAAACAAATCCCGTTTCGGTGGGTAGCGGAAGAGCTCTTTTGGTTTCTATCGGGCGATACGAACGAATCAACTCTCCGCCAGAAAGGGGTGGACATCTGGGCGGAATGGGCTGACGAACAACATACCAGGAAGTTTGGACGTCCAGTAGGCGACCTAGGGCCTGTCTACGGTTATTTGTGGCGGTCGTTCGGCGGGAACTATCCGAAACGTGACGGAGTCGATCAGATTGCTAAGCTACTGCGCACTATCCAAGAGAATCCCAATTCGCGGCGGTTGATCGTTACAGGATGGGATCCAGAGCAAGCAGATAGTGTGGATTTGCCACCATGTCACACCCTCTTCCAATTCAAGATCGAGAAAGGCAACATCCTTCATTGCCAGCTTTATCAACGATCCGCGGACGCTTTTTTGGGCGTCCCTTTTAACATTAGCTCATATGCCTTGCTAGTACATCTCGTGGCCCATGTCTGCGATCTCCAGCCCGGTGATTTTGTTTACACTTTGGGCGACTATCATATTTACCGGAATCATCTGGACCAGGTGAATGAGGTGTTGTCCCGCGAGCCTTTGCCGGTGCCGCGCCTGGAGATCGACGACAGGAATAAGGAGTTGCGGGGTCTTGAGGGGCTCTTGGCGATGCGCTATGAAGACTTGAAGCTAGTGGGTTATCAATCTTACGGGAAGATCTCGGCCCCAGTGGCCGTTTAGAATCTGATGATCATTGGGATTGTGGCAGTCGATCAGCAGGGGGCCATCGGCAAGGATGGAAAGCTGCCTTGGCATTATTCTGCCGATCTAAAATTCTTTCGGGAAACCACGACTGGTCACGCCTGTGTCATGGGACATAACACTTGGCTTTCCTTGAATAGACCACTCAAGAATCGACTAAACATTCTACTAAGTCGAAGAGTAGAGCCAACGCCGCAAGAATCTGTAATAGTAATGCGGAATCCCACTTCGGTCCTCTCACTAGCTCCGTATCTGCGTGGTCATCTGTTTGTGCTGGGCGGCGCACAACTATTTCGCTCTTTCCTGCCCTACATAGAAAGATGGATCGTCACCAGGGTGCCTTTAACTGTGATTGGAGCCGACACTTTTGTGCCGGAAGATTACCTAGATGGTTTCAACCAAACGGACTCACTGCCGTTAGAAGAGAACTTAACGGTGGAAATCTACGACCGAACCCAGAGACGAGAGGGAGGATGAAGGGAAAAGACGGGGAAGAAGGGGGAAAAGGGGAAAAGGGAAAAAGGGAAAAAGGGCAAGAAAAGCGACCGATGTAGCTTTCTGAACAATGCCACGGTTTCTTGGGTGACAGCGGTTCTTGCGTGACGGCGGTTCCTTTTCTTCCCCTTTTTCCCTTTTCCCCTTTTCCCCCTTCTTAACCCCTTTTCCCCTTCTTACCCCTTCTTACCCCTTCTTGACCCCTTCTTCTCCTTCCCCCGTTTTCCTCTTATCCGGTGGATCCGAGACGTAGATCGAGAAGATCGTGGCGCGTAATGATCCCTATTATTCGCCCATACTCTTCCACCAACACGGCGGCGCTAGTCTGCAGTCTTCGCGTAACCTCGTTGGCGCTGGCGTCAACGTCCACTGCGGGGAAGCTGGCTTCCATCACGTCACTGACTGAACAATCAAGCAGTTCACGGTTTCGAACAACTTTGGCAAGCACGCGATTTTCGCGCAAGGAGCCTACTGGACGTCCGTCCTGCAAAACCGGTATCTGCGTGAGCCCCTTCTCGTTCATCTTCGCAAGAGCATCAGCAACCTTTTCAACCGGGGAAACCCAGACAAGACTCTCCGGAGCGTGTGGACCTTTGGTACCACTTATTAACCCAGCGGTGATCTTCTGCGGCTCAAGTAATCTCTTCTCCTTCATCCACTCGTCTGAATGATGCTTAGTTAGATAGTGTTCACCCGTATCGCATACAATAAAAACTATCACGGCATCCTCTTCAGCTTCCCGAGCCACACGCAAAGCAGCCGCTAAGTTCGTTCCGGTAGAACCCCCGCAGAATATTCCCTCCAAGCGTCCTAGCTGACGTGACATATCAAACGATTCGCGGTCAGTAATATTGATAATCTCGTCAACGTACCTGATCTGTACGTTGGGCGGTACTATCTCTTGGCCAATCCCTTCAACCAAGTATGGTGTGGCTTCGATCAGTTTCCCTGTTTCTTTGTAGGTCTTGAACACAGATCCATATGGGTCGGCGCCAATGATCCTGATCTTTGGATTCTTCTCCTTGAGAAACCGTGCAGTGCCCGAGATGGTGCCACCAGTGCCGATACCTGATACGAAATGGGTGACTCGACCTTCTGTCTGCTTCCAGATCTCGGGGCCAGTGGTCTCGTAGTGCGCTTGAGGATTAGCTGGATGAGAATACTGATCAGGGTAGAAGGAGTTTGGAGTCTCGGCGGCAATTCTTCTAGCAGTCGAAATGTAGTGATCTGGCGTCCCAGGTTTTGCTGAAACGGGCGTGATCACGACATCAGCACCCAAAGCCTTGAGGTAGCGCGACTTTTCAACCGAGGCCTTATCTGTCATCACAAAGATGCACTTGTATCCCTTAACAGCTGCAGTTAACGCCAATCCGATGCCGGTGTTCCCCGAAGTAGCTTCAACAATCGTTCCGCCTGGCTTCAAAATTCCTTCACGTTCGGCAGCTTCGATCATCCCGACGCCGATACGATCTTTGACTGAAAATCCAGGGTTGAGGTTTTCCATTTTGGCGAGAACGGTCGCCTTGATTCCCTTTGTGAGACGATGGAGCTTGACCATCGGGGTGTTTCCGATGAGCCCCAATACATTTTCGAAATAATCCATACTCTCATAATAGTCAAAATAAGGTTTGCAGCAAAGTGACTCCAGGTGTGATCGAAAAGTTTGAAGCCCGGATGTGCTCTCCCCTTCACACCCGGGCTTCTATTATGGCCACTCACTTTCCTGTCGGTCAGTGCTTGACCAAGATTAATATCGCTTTCCTTAATTTGTCATCAGTATCATCGTTGCGAATGTCATCTCAACCGTCGCCTATTGTTTGGCAAGAGGCATGCCACGGTATTAGCCACTCTTGTTTGAGCGACACTCAGAGTCTCTTTAAAGAGCCTATTGCTCCGCTTCTTTCCAGCACAGTGGGATCCGAAGCTTGGAATTCACGTGACTTGAAGTCGCGGC
>JADMIO012763189.1_pt1 | contig 97968 bp, 89 predicted proteins | sample 8958161 | NCBI WGS metagenome assembly JADMIO01 (sample SAMN16585339, study PRJNA669376) | soil metagenome | isolation source: Crop rotation soil | place: USA: Cullars Rotation, Alabama | collected 2011
GCCGCGACTTCAAGTCACGTGAATTCCAAGCTTCGGATCCCACTGTGCTGGAAAGTGCGGCCGCCGATCAAGGTCGGCGACGGCGTCTGGATCGCCGCTGAGGCGTTCATCGGCCCGGGCGTGACGGTGGGCGATGATTGCGTCGTCGCGGCCCGTGCCGTAGTGACCAAGGACGTCGCGCCCGGCAAGGTGGTCGGCGGTAACCCGGCCCGGGTGATCAAGGATCGCGTGATGACGGCAGGCACGCCATGAGCGGCGAGGCGCCGCCGGTTCCGATCGATGCGGCACGGCGCGAGCCGCGCTGGCGGGTCCTGCTGGTGGTGACGCTGGCCTACGCGGGATTGCTGCTGGTGCTGGCGCAGTTCGGTACGCCGAACGAGCGCGTGGATTACGACACGCGCGTTCATCATCTTCCGGTCATCCTGAAATTCGCCAGCGAATGGCCGAAGCCCGGTCTCGCGGATTACGCGGTGGCGTCGACGCCGGGGTATCACCTGGTGCTGTCGCTCGTCGCGCGGTTCGTGTCAGCCGACGCGGTGTTGCTGCGCTGCGTGGGGGCGATTTTTTCGCTGCTGCTGGCGGGAACGATGGCGTGGTCGGTCGGCGCCTCGTGGCGGACGATTATCCTGGCGACGCCGCTGCTGCTGAGTCCTTACGTCGTGACGTCGGGGATCTGGCTGTTGCCGGAGAATGCAGCGTGGTGGCTGGTGGTCGTGGTGCTGGCGCTGGCGTTGAACCCGCGCGTGGGTTGGCGCTACCTGGCGCTGCTCAGCGTATCGCTGGCGGGGTTGATCCTCGTGCGCCAGGCGCACGCGTGGGCCATGGCGCCCGTTGCGGTCGCATTGCTATGCCGATCAAAACCGCTGGCCACGCGCGTCATGGAGATCGCGACCGTCCTGATCCTGCCCATCGCGGTGCTGGTGAGTTTTCTCGCGCTGTGGCACGGATTCACGCCGCCGATGTTTCAGCCCGGCGCGCCGCCGCAGCCGGGGATGACGTTCATCACCTACGGCCAACCCTCCCTCGCCCCCGCCGGCATGACGCTGGCGATGCTGTGCGGGTTCGGGATTTTCTTCCTGCCGATCCTGTGGCGACGCCTGCCGCAATCATGGGTATTCGCCGGCGTGGGGATCGCGGCGATCGTGGCTGCCATCCCGGAGAGCGCGCCGATCTATCCGTTCCGTTACGGGGGGCTCTTCAGCATTCTCGGATGGTTTGAGCGCCAGTCGTCGCTGGCCTCGATCCATGGCCGGGCCACCCTCTTCATCGCGCTCGCCGCCGTGGGCGGATTGATCGTCGCACTGTCTGCCTATGCGCTCGATAAGCGATCTCGCTGGGTGTGGATGGCCGCGCTGATCGGCTTCATCCTCGCGCACCTGAACAACCCCATGATCTGGCAGCGCTATTACGAGCCGTTCGTGTTGATCCTGCTGGCCCTGGCCGCCAGCCGCACGATGAAAAGGTTCGACGCCGCGACGATCGCTGGACCTGTTCTCCTCGCGTTGATCCTGCTGGCGATGACGCTGCACGCGATCGCGATCATTTGACCGATTCAGCGATGACGCCGGCCAGCCAATCGCTGAAGCGCTCGGCGCCGGGGCGGTTGAGGTGTTGCAGGTCGCTGAAGTGCTCGTTCGTCGGCTGAAACGGTTGCTCGCTGAACGGGATAAAGCGGATGTTCGTTCCCGCCAGCGCGGTGCGCATTTCCGTGTTGAACGTCTCGTCCAGCCGGCTGAGGCGGATCAGCCGGCGCAGCTGCGGCGCAACCGGCATCTCGACCACGATCACCTGCGCTTTGCTTTGGCGCAGCTGGTCAACCATCGCGTGCAGGCGCGCGACCATCTCCGGCGCCATCTCGGGATGCTTGGGATCGAACCGGTAATACGGAATCGTCCGCTTGCGCAGGTTGTTCTCGCTGAGCTTGCTTTCGACGAGATTCCGCAGCCCGCGATTGCCCAGGTGCTGAAACGACGTCTCGCCGACGATCGGGTTGGGCTCGTCCGGATCGTTGTAGAAATAGTCCTTGTCGATGCGGCGAATGAGCGGTGCTGCGCGGCGCGCGATCGCGTTCGAGATCGCCTCGCGATGCTTGAGCGTGTAGAGCGCTTCGCCGGCATAGTTGCGGACGACGATGGGCAGGACGTCGGTCATCGCCCAGCCCTCGTGGCGAAATTCGCGCCACCAGTCGCCGGCTGTCCAGAACAGTGCCAGGCGCGGCCAATCACGGATACGCGGGGCATCGTCCGGCGAACCCGGCGGCGGCGGCTGGCCGGCCAGGCGGAGATCGCGGACGGACAAGCCAATGACGATCAACCGCGGCTGGGTGGGCTGGCGCAGCATCTCGCGGATGACGGCGTCGTCGGCGTCGACCTGCGCGCCGCGGGCGGCGTAGTTGGCGATCTTCACCTCGCGGCCAGCGGCGTTCCGGGTGGCTTCGAGCAGCCGCGGCATCGTGACGCCCTCGCGCATCTGGCTGGACCCGACCAGCGAGACCTCGGCCGGGCCGTCGTGGCGCATGTAGTCGCGCACGGCCTGGTACTGACTGGTGTCGCTGGCGTAGGCGATGAGCTTGCGCTCGTCGCGCACGTGCAGGACGATCTCGATCGCCAGCACGATGCCGATGGCCATGAGGAACGCCCACGGCACGCCGGCTTTCACCGGCGGACGGGCAGCGTGCTCATGGGCGCGCTCAGAATTGGAAGTAGATGAACTTGCCACCGCCAAATTCTCCGTAAACCAGCATGCCCAGGATCAACCCCGCATACACCAGCGCCCGCACGGGGGCTGGGATGCGGAAGATGACCTCGTGATCGCGCGACAGGTATTTCACCAGTTGCGCCACGAACAGCACCATCCCGATCACGAACAGCTGCACGATCATATCCGGCGTCACCAGCAGCTTGCCGTGCGCGATGTCCGATCGATGCCACGGCCGGATGATGCGCAGCAGGTTCGCCACCGTCTCGCCACGAAACAACAACCACCCGATGCACGTCACCTGGAAGAAGACGACGATGCGAACAGCCGTCCACATGGCCGCTTGCGGCTTAGCTCCGAACGTCAAGAACTTCTTCAGGAACGGCTGCAGCGCTCGATGCGCGCACAACAGGAACCCGTGGTACGCCCCCCACAACACGAACAACCACGTCGCCCCGTGCCAAAGTCCGCCCAGCAGCATCGTCAGCGCCAGGTTGCGGTAGGTCGCGATCGTCCCACCGCGGTTTCCGCCCAGCGGGATGTAGAGATAGTCGCGCAGCCACGTCGAGAGGCTGATGTGCCACCGCCGCCAGAAATCGCTGGGATTCGTCGCGAAATAGGGCAGGTCGAAGTTGCGCATGAGGTCGAACCCCATCATCCGCGCCACGCCCCGGGCGATGTCGCTATACGCGCTGAAGTCGCAATAGATCTGCAGCGCGAACGCGTAGATGCCGATGACCGATTCCCACCACAGCGGCGGGAACAGCTGCGTGCCGGGGATGCGGTGGTCTCCGAAGACCGCGTCGGCGATCGGCGAGATGTTGTCCGCCAGTACGATCTTCTTGAACATCCCGAAGCTGGCCAGCGCGAACCCGTGCGCGACGTTGTCCCAGCTGATGACGTTGGGCGCCTTGATCTGCGGCAACAGGTGCGTCGCCCGCTCGATCGGCCCCGCGACCAGCTGCGGGAAGAAGCCGACGAACGTCGCATAGTGGATGAAGTTCTTCTCCGCGTGCAGGTGGCCGCGATAGACGTCGACCACGTACGCGATCGACTGGAACGTGTAGAAGCTGACGCCCACCGGCAGGATGATGCGGATCGTCGGCTCGTTGAGGTGCCAGCCGCCCCACTGCGCCATCGTCACGAACGAATCGATGAAGAAGTTGCAGTACTTGAAGAACCCCAGCACCGAAAGATTGCACGCCACCGACGCTGCGACATACAGCCGCCGGCGACCGTCGACCGCCTTGGGCGTCGCGTCGATCAGCCGCGCGACGAGGTAGTCGAACGTGCTCGTCCCGATCAACAGGAAGAGGAAGCGCCAGTCCCAGAAACCGTAGAAAACCCAGCCGGCGACGAGAAGAAAGATGTTGCGCCGCAGCACATCGCGTCGCCACAGGCAAACCCCGGCGAAAACGATCGCAAAGAATGCGAGAAACAGCAGGCTGTTGAAGGTCATCGCAGGGTGCGCGCACGCTACAGGTCGCTTGAATGGATGTCAAAGCCGAGAGGGGTTACGGCGCCGGGGATCAGTCTCACTGGCGAAACCTCAAATTTCTGGGTGCGAGATCGTAGTAGTAAATGCCCGTGTCACGTTGCAGCGCGAAAAATACATCGCGAGCGATCTCAAAATCTGCGCCAAAATTATCTCGAACGCGCTCCCACCATTCCGCTTCCTGCCCTTCCTCCATTTCCATGGGCCGGTCGAGAAACGCCTGCGCGAAATCAAGCAGGAAAGGTGGCTGGACCATCGTCATTTCGATGACCAGGAGTTCGTGACGGTAGTTCACCAGCCGCGGAATCGCGAAGCCAAGGATCTCGGATACGCCTCGGCTAAGAAGACGGCGGTATGCAGCCAACTCGCGACGATACTTTTCTTCGTACTGAAAAACCTTGACGGCTGTCGCGCGGTCCGTCGCGAAGATGAACCCTTCCGCTCCGGAGCCCAACTCTTTCAAAACTGCATCAACCGCCATATATTTTCTGGCGACGGCTTCAGCTTTTTGACGACGGGTATCCATAAAATGGGCGAGCACAATCCTACCGGCTATTCCGCTTCAGTTCGGATCTGGCTGGTTGCCGGTGACAGGAAGATACCGCTCTCGCATTCGTCATCGACATTCGTCATCGCGAAAGCGCCAGTCGAACTCCCGGCTGGTGACGCGAGCATCGTATTTACGATCGACGACGAGGAATTCACCCGTCCCATTACATTGCCCAACGGAATGACCCTCGCAAGCCGCGAAGCCGTCGTTCTTAGCCGCGACTCGGTTGCGCCGTTTTAAGCGTCGCACACCCGCATCTTTTCTCCCTCCTCTCCCCCGGTTAGCCTTGCCCATCGATGGCACTCACCTTGGATTGGCGCGCTCTGCATGGCGAGGCGCTTCGCGGCGCGCGGGTGTTGGTTACGGGCGGAGCGGGATTTATCGGGTCGCACCTGGTGGAGACGCTGGCCTTCCTCGGGGCCGACGTCGCGGTGCTGGATGATCTCTCGTCCGGGTCGGCTGCGAATCTGCCTGCCAACGTTCAGCTCATCCGCAGCGGCTTGGTCGATCGGGCGGCGCTGGAGATGGCGATGCGGGGGCGATCGACCGTCTTCCATCTCGCAGCCCGCGTCTCGGTTCCGCAAAGCGTGAACGATCCGCGCGCCTATCACGACGTCAACGGCACCGGCACCCTCAACGTCCTCGAAGCCGCCCGCGCCACCGGCGTGCAGCGGGTGATCTACTCGGCCTCCAGCAGCGCTTACGGCGACACGCCCACCCTGCCCAAGATCGAGACCATGCCCGATCGCCCGCGCAGCCCGTACGCAGCCGCCAAGCTCATCGGCGAGTGCTACATCGGCGCCTACGCTGCGTGCTACGACATCGACGCCATCAGCCTGCGCTATTTCAACATCTTCGGCCCGCGGCAGAACCCGCACAGCCCCTACTCCGGCGTGATCGCTGCGTTCAGCAAGGCGATCCTGTCGGGCCAGGCGCCGCGCATCACGGGCGACGGATCCGCCAGTCGCGATTTCACGTTCGTCGCCAACGCCGTCCACGCCAACCTCCTGGCCGCGACCAGCAAGACGCGCCTGAACGGCGACGTCGTCAACGTCGGCACCGGCCAGCGGCACACCGTGCTCGAGTTGGCGCAGGCGATGCTGCGACTGTTCGGGCGGACGGATCTGTCGCCGACGTTCGCGCCGGCGCGCCTCGGCGACGTGCCGCATTCGCTGGCCGATCTCACGAAGGCGCACGCGGTGCTCGGCTACAAGCCGATCGTCGATTTCGAGACCGGTCTGGCTGAAACGATCGCGTGGTATAAGCGTTCGCTGGGAGCGTGAATGACGGTGACCACGACCGAATTCGAGCTGACCGAGGAAGAGTTCCGGCAGTTGCTGGCGCCCTCTCTCCGCCAGACGAACCGGCGCATCGTGTGGCTGGCGATCATCTTCATCCTCTGCGGTTTCGCGGGCCTCGCTGCGGGTTGGTGGGGCGACGGATTCTGGCCGTGGTTCGGCGTCTACTTCCTGATTTACGGCATCATCCTGATCCCCGTGCACCAGCGCGGTCAGCGCAAGCGGGTGCGCCGCATCTTCAACGAGACGTTGTCAGCGAAGCTGCCGAGGGTGCTGCGCTTCGATGAGGCGGGCGTCTCCGCGACGCACCCGCTGGGCGCAAGCAACCTGCGTTGGCCGGCGTACAGCCATTTCATCGAAGCGGACACGCTGTTCATCCTCTTCGAGGGCCCCGCTGCCCCCAGCGCCGTGCCCAAGCGCGCCCTGGCGACGCCGGACGATGAGACAACCCTGCGAACGATGTTTCAGCGATTCATCGGCCGCTCGACGTTTCAGCCGATCAAGGGATTCGAAATCGTGGCAAGCGAGCCCATGTGAGCCTCGAAGACTTCGCTCAACCTCTCGCGCTGGCGTCGGCGATGGTCGGCTTTCGCCGCCCGTGGTGCGTCTGCGGCGGCTGGGCGATCGACATGTGGCTGGGCGAGGTCACGCGGCAGCACCGGGACCTGGAGATCGCCATCCTGCGCGACCACCAGATCGAGCTGCGCGATTACCTGCAGGGCTGGCGCTGGCGCATCGCGACGATGGACAAGCGGCTGGTCATCTGGAAGGAGAGCAACCGGCAGATGCTGATGCTCCCCGTCCACGAGCTTCACGCCAGCGACCGCAGCGGCAAGCAGATCGAGTTCCTCCTCAACGAAAACGACGGAATCGACTGGATCTACCGCCGCAACTTCTACTTGCGCCTCAACCTCAGCAAATGGATCATCCACGGCGTCAACAGCATCCCCGTCCTCTGCCCGCAGATCGTCCTCCTCTACAAATCCAAAAACCCCCGCCCCGAAGACGAGCTCGACTTCCGCACATCGCTCGAACGCCTCGATGAGGAACAGCGGACCTGGTTAAAGCTGGCGCTGATGCGCGTGGACCCGGGGCATCGGTGGTTGGAGTTGCTTTAAGCGTAAACGGTCGAACGGATGGCTCGCCGAACGCGAACCCAATGTGACACGTTCACCCCCGAGTCATGGCGCAATGGGTTGCTCTAACCGAAGCGCGCGCATTTTGACATCGAGGCCTGCCGTATCAGGCGCATCCTGCTGCGCGAAATTGATAGGAATCTTGACCGTGTCAGCCGCGACGAAGGCTGGATCGTAAAACAGCCGGCTATCTTTCGAACGAAGGTGCATCGCATTCTTGTGGTCGAACAAGAACTTTTTGACGGCCCGGATTGCGACCAACATCTCATCTGCAGTTTCGGCTTCTGCGTCCAGGAACGATGTATCTGTCGCCCAGAGCAGAAGGTGAAGCGTCATGACATCCGTGGCTCTCAATTTTGCGCCTCGATCAGCGGTCACCGAAGCTTCGAGGCGGGCTAGCTCTTCTTCGAGGTAGCCGATTGATCGATCTTCCCATCTGTAGAGAACGCCCGCGTCTGCCAAGCTCTGACACAGCCTGTAGCGATATTCGGGTGACTTTTTCCAAATGTTCAGTTCAGCTCTAGCGATTGACTCAGCGAATTCGAGATGCTGCTCGACCAAGCGCTTGGTCGCTGGCGGAGACTCTTCCGTAACACGGAACTTCAAACCGAGCGGTGTGCAATCGAGAAGGTTGTCGACACCCAGCGTCGCAACGATGCGAATCGCCGGATCGTCCGCGACCAGCTGTGGGCAGATCACCTCGGCGGCCTTGGAGCTACCGATCGCATCTCGCAATGCCAGGGACTCCCGCGTCATCTCAGCCTGCACATTGAACCAAAAGCGAGCCGATTTGTCCTTCGTGTCGCGGACGAGCTTGACCTGTTCTTCGAGCTTGAGCAGGTACTTGCTTGTCTGAGGCTTTGCTTGTTCCGCGGCATCGCCCGCTAAAAGTGCTGGCAACAGGCAGACCAAGAGGCAGTTTGCATTTCCCCTCGGCCGCCGACGTTGTGAGTTCAATTCCATCGTTCGTTTTCCTTTCCCGCGAAATGATTGTCAGTTAGTGCGTAGGGCGGGGTGGAAATCCCGCCGTCTGTCCCGTTGATGGCGGCATTGTCGTCCCGCTCTACGAACTACGGCGTACTCGGCGAATCGTCGAGAGTCGGCTCGCCGCGAATCCCGACTCGCGCGTACCATACTGCGGGAACCAAAAGCACGATACTGCTCGCGGCAAACCGCACAGCGCTCTGAAGGAAAAGCCGCTTGTCCGCCGTCGTTTGCTCAGTAACCGAGCGCCCGTAGTACTGGACAGCGTTTAGCGCGAACAATGCAGCCAGCAACACCGCGAATACGGCGAACACAATTGCCTCGTATGAAGATAGTTGATGAATCATCCCCACCGCTCCAGCGTTCCGATTACGCGGAACCGAGAAGCTTGAACCGATATCGACGGCCGACAACCTCCGATCATACTGCCTGCCGCGTAAGTGCGCAGTCGGGTCGATCAGGTGCGGTGAACCGGACGCTACCAAAAACCGCCAATGCGCGAAGTCATTTCGCAGATGCGCCGCGTTGTTTGACCGATGCGCCGGGTCAGTGGACGGATCCATCAAGCGAGTGGGCGGATGCGCGAAGTCGCATGGCCAGTCCGTCACGTCATTTGACGGATGCGCCAGCTCACTTGTCGGACGCGCCGAGTGACGTGACGGACCCGTCAAGTCATTTTACAGATCCGTCAAATGGTTCCGCGGTCTCACGTCGTGGCCGTTACGAGCGTCGCGGCGGCGGTTTTTATTCGACGCTTGGCCTGCGCGCGATTCTGTGCCGATTTTATCGCCCCCGCTTTGATCGCGAAAACAATGATGCCGATCGCTTCCGTTCGCCGAATTCATTCCTGCGGCGGAGGGTGGGGCGAATCCGCGCCCGGGTTTATCCGCGATGGGTTTTCGAGCGGAGTCGCACCATGGCCGTTCCACGAAAAGACAATCTGCTGGCCCCCTACGCCGCGAACTGGTGCGCTCGCCTCTCGACCGATTACGCGATGTTCGGGCTGTCCGCGGCGCAGGCCGCTGCGCTCGAGGCGCTCTACCAACCTTACGCCGAGGCGTGGTCGGCGCTGAAGGCGGCCCGCGCGGCGGGTATCCGATCGGAGTCGCAGACTTCAGATCGAACCAGCGCGAAGGCCCCGCTTTTGTCGTACCTCCGCGAGCTCTACGCGCTCGTGCAGGCATCGCGCAGCGTGAGCGACGCGAATAAGGCGTTGCTGGGCGTCACGTCGCGGCGCGTTCACGGCACGCCCCTGCCACCGCCGGGCGCGGTGTCGAAGTTCAGGTGCGAACTCAATGGCAACGGAGCGTTGACGATCAAGTGGACGTCGAACAATCCACCCGGCGCGCACGGTACGCTCTACCAGATCTGGCGCAAGGTCGGCGACGGGCCGCTCGCCTACTGCGGCGTCAGCGGGGCCAAGCGCTTCACCGACAACACGCTCCCCGCCGGGACGACCAGCGTCACCTACCAGGTGCAGGCCGTCCGCTCGACGACGACCGGCCCGTGGGCCCAGTACAACGTCACCTTCGGCACGGCGGGCAGCGCGGGCCTCGTGTCGGCGATCCCCAATGAGCGCACGAAGATCGCGGCGTGAGGGCGTTCGACCCAAGGGGCAAGCAATAAGGGGCAAGGGGCAAGTTTGCAGGTGGGCATCGATCCCACCGCGTCCTAGAACTCGCTTCTAGAAGTCCGACGGCACGATGACGAGGACAGCGAAGATCGCTACCACCAGCAGCAGAAACCCGGCCGCAAGCACAATCGCGATGTAAGCGAGTCCTCGAATCGGAATTCCGGCGACGGCTTCACGCCTGCCACGCGTCGATGCCAGATAAGCCACCGCGGCGAGAGCACAGACGGCGCATGCGAAGAACTGCGTGATGTGAATGTCGGACTCTCGACGCCAGTGGAAGCGCTCCGCGATGAGGATGGCTGGAATACAAGCCAGGGCACAGAACCCCGCTCCAAGAAACACGATCGCCGACGCCAGGCGAACTGACTTGCGGAGGTCTGTAGTCGCAGCCGGCATCTTGCCCCTCGCCCCTTGCCCCTGATTACTTCTTCTCCCTATGCCTTCACAATGTGATCGCGCTTGCCCGTCACCTTCGACAGCGCGTTGCGCGTGTCGACGATCAGCTTGGCGTTGTCGGCGATCATCTGCCAGTCGTAGGTCGAGTGGTTTGTCGCGATCAGAACGCAATCGTAACTGGCCACGATCTCCTTCGACCAGCCGACGCTCTTCATGTGCAGGTCGTGGTGGCGCATCTTGAACGTCTGCGGCACCAGGGGATCGTGATAGTCGACGTGGGCGCCAAGGTGCTCGAGCTTTTCGATCAGCTCGAAGCTGGGGCTTTCGCGGACGTCGTCGATGTCGGGCTTGTAGGCGAGGCCGACGACGAGGATGCGCGAATTCTTGACCGCCTTGCTGCGGTCGTTCAGCGCCAGCTGCACCTTGCTGACGACGAAGTCGGGCATCTGCACGTTGATCTCGCCGGCCAGCTCGATGAAGCGCGTGGGCATGTTCACCTCGCGCGCTTTCCAGGTGAGATAGAACGGATCGATCGGGATGCAGTGGCCGCCGAGGCCGGGGCCGGGATAGAACGCCTGGAACCCGAACGGCTTGGTCTTGGCAGCGTCGACGACCTGCCAAATGTCGATGCCCATCGCATCCAGCACCATCTTCATCTCGTTCACCAGCGCGATGTTCACGGCGCGGTAGATGTTCTCCAGCAGCTTGGCGGCTTCGGCGACTTCAGCGGAGGGAACGGGGATGACCTTGGCGATGGCTGCGGAATAGAGCGCGACCGCCAGCTCGCCCGACTGCGGATCAATGCCGCCGACGAGCTTGGGAATCGTCTGCGTGCTGAAATCCTTCCGACCCGGATCCTCGCGCTCGGGCGAATAGGCACAGTAGAAATCGGTGCCGCACTTGAGGCCGCCTTTTTCAAGGCGCGGGAGCATGACGTCGCGCGTGGTGCGTGGATAGGTCGAGCTCTCGAGGATGATCAGCTGATCCTTGCGCAGCGTGCGGGCGATGTCGTCGGAACACTTTTCGATGAACGACAGATCCGGCTCTCGATGATGGCCCAGCGGCGTCGGCACGCAGGAGATGATCGCGTCAGCTTCGCCAAGCCGGCCCATGTCGGCCGTGGCGTCGAACTTGGCGCCGGTCTTCATCGCGGTGACGAGGTCGGCGCCGAGGTGCTTGAGATAGTTCTCCCCGCGATTTAGCGCGTCGATCTTCCGCGGATCAACATCAAACCCGATCACCGGAAACCCCGCCCGATGAAACGTCGCCATCAACGGCAACCCGACATACCCGAGCCCGATGATGCCGACGACGGCGGTGCGATTGGTGATCTTCTGACCCAGGGAGGCGGCTTGGTTTGTCATGACACTTCACCCTCGTCACAGCCACGTGAAATTGCGGTCTCGGCGTTGCTGAATCTGCTCCGCATGATGGCTGATCCAACCGCTCTACATACTCCATAAACGCCGCGGAACCAAACCTCCGCTGGTCGCTTACGAAGGGATTCGACATGGTAGGCCGACCGATCAGTGATCAGCGCCGTCGCCCGCAACGACGCCGCGCCGGAAAACCGGTTTGCGATCGCGCAGCCATTCCGCGGTGGCGTCCTCGTTGTCGCGGGCGGCCAGGATCCGCGCCTCGAGCCGCAGGCGCTCGCCGATTTTGCCGAGCAGTCCCGACGACCGGTTGCGCACCGCGAAGTGGAACGCGCAATAGTCGTATCGCCGGCCCAACCGCCGCAGCAGTGCCGGCGTCGGCGGCTGTGCAATGTTCGTCCAGCGCAGCGGGCGCAGGCGGAGTTCCTCGGAGTGCCTGGCTTTGAGCCAGTGGCCGTAGGTTTCGTATTCGGAAAACTGTTGGACCGAGTTGCCCGGCGGACACGGCAGTCGATATCGGGAAATGTTCAGGTGCCAGGGCGAGTCGGGCATGAACTGCTCGCGCATCTCGATCACCCGCTGGCGGTCGAAGACCATGTGGTGCACGACGAACGAATATTCGCGGTTGGCTGGGAACCCCAGCATCTCCTTGAAGACCGCGAAGTACGGCGCGTGATACTCGCGGCCGATCGCGTATAGCGGCTGGCCGGCGTCGTTGAACAGCGACACCTTCCGCAGGAACACCGCGTCGGAATCGACGACGAGATAGTGCGACGTGCGAACGATCTCCGGCGCGCCGAGCTTGAGGATCTGCTGGAAATACCAGCCCCACCCGCGGCTGGTGAAGCTCCGGGCGGTGCAACCCGGGACAACGGTGTCTTCATGAACAAAGTTCAACCCAAGCTTGCCCGCGAGGTCTTTGGCATCGTCGCCGGCCATGAGGTGGATGGCGCCGATGCGAAGGTGCTTGCGAAGACCCTCGATGCACCACGGCAGAATGGGCGCGTCTTTCATGTGGAACGGGATGACGACCTCGGGCGCTTCGACCGTCATGCCGCCTCCCGGCCGAAGAGTTGGCGCGCTTTCCAATACAGCCGCCACAACGGCGGGCCGGGTACCAGCGCCGCCAGCGACATGATCCCCAGCTTGCGGGCGAGGTGCTCGCGATTGGTGGCCAGTCCCTGCTGCATGAGCTTCAGCGCCTCGCGCCGTTTGCCGATTCGAAACAGCCACCGCCCCAGCTGGAACCGCAACTCGCCGGCGCGGCGATCGAGGATGTCCACACCCGCTCGCCCATCGCGCACCATCATGGCCCGCAACTTCCCGAGGATGTAGAGCTCGCCGCGAAACAGATTCTCCGGCGACCGCCAGGTCTGCGGATTGTCCGGATCGAACTTGGCCCGACGCTGGCGGTAAAGAAAACCGGGCGGTGAATCGAGGAAATAGACCTGTTCGCCCGCATAGGCCAGCCGCGAGACGATGTCGTAGTCGTCGGACGCGGTGGCTTTCGGGTCCCAGCCGCCCACGCGGTCAATGGCGGATCTGCGAAACAGCGAGTGACCGATGTTGATCCAGTTCCCCCCACGGAGAATGTCGTCAAACACTTGCCCGCTGCGCGCCCGTGCGTTGGAACCGTGCTCAAAGGTTTGTGATGGATCGTCATCGAAAAAGCAGATCGTGCGGCTGTATACGACAGCGTATTCCGGGTGGCACTCGAGGAATTCGAGTTGCGGGCGGATCTTGCCGGGCAGGAGAATGTCGTCCGAATCGAGATGTTGAATGTATTTGCCCCGCGCCACTTCAAGCCCCGCGTACCGCGCGGATCCCATGCCGCCGTTGGGCTTGCGGATATACCGGATCCGATCGCCATACCGGCTCTGCAGCAACGCTTCGGTGTTGTCGGTGGACCCATCATCGACCACGATGACCTCAAGATCGTCAATCCCCTGCCCCAACGCCCCCTCCAACGCCTGCCCGACATGTGCGGCATCGTTGAAGGTGATGATGATGATGCTGACGAGGGGCATGAGATCTGCCGGCTAAGTTTGGTTCAGGACTCGGCGGGTGTATTGCGCCGACGACGGAAAACGCGGTCCAGCAAATCGGTGATGATCGCCCGGTCTCGTGCGTCCGTCGAGAAAGCTGCTGATATCGCAAAATGCAGGATGGTCAAAACAACTGCGAATCCGATGACGCGCGGCAGTCCCTCCAGCGCCAACCAACGGTGACCCATCCACATGGCAACGGTACTCAACAGCGCAGGCCACATCGCTGGAAGCACGCTATACCGCAGGAATTTCGTGCTGGTCAAATGAAGCGCCCGTTGCGACGCCCACTGCACGTACGAGAAGCCGATGACGTGGCAGATCACGGTAGCAGCCATGACGCCCGCGAGTCCGTAGATCCAGCCGAGTATCACCGACAGCACGACGTTCAAGACGCCCTCGAACAGCGCCAACCGCGCCGCCGTGCCGATCTGGCCCCGGGCCATTACGAACAGCGAGCTGACGTGACTGCTGCTGATCATCACGGCGAACACCGCAAGCCAGCTGTTCAGCCAGTGCCCACCATATTGCTGGGGGCCAACCCAAGCCGAGATGAAAGCGCGGTTCAAGCCGATGAACCCGACCATGAACAGCAATGACACGATGAGCGTGTATTTGTGGATGCGGATGAACGTGTCACGTAGCCGCTCGTGGACACTTTGTGCGTGCAGTTGGGTGATTGCCGGACTGGTGGCGTCTGCGAGGCGCATGATGGCCTGCCAGCCCAGGACCGCCGGTGTTTGCATCGCGTAGTACACGCTGCTCGCAGTTCCCCCAAAAAGGGCGCCGATCACCAGCTGATCCGATGAAAATGCCAGTCGCACCGCCAGATTGATCATCAGCGTGTGACGGCCAAAGGTGAGCATGTCCCGAAAGAGCGGTCGATCGAGAATGCCCCACCCGCGGCCCACGCGTCCGTACAGGGCGTGGAATCGGATCTGGCAGGCGACTGCATCGCACAGGTCCGCGATAACGCCCGCGACCATCAAACCGAGTAAGCCGTACCCTAAGCGGACCAATGCCAGAGACAACGTGATCCGTATTGCATTCGATCCCGCGCTGACGAGATTGCGGTACGCCAGGTCCTGTTTCGCAACGAGCGCTGCGCCGGCGACGATCAATGGCGCTCGCACCAGCGTCCATAACCCAACGACCAGCAGCCCGCGCTGTGCATCCACTGCCACGGCTGGCGAAAGCTTCAGGAGATGCGAGATCACCCCGGCGAGGATGAAACACGCGATTGAGATGAAGACGTTCAGCCCAAGAAGACAGCTCTTTCCAGTCACCAGGACGGCCCGAAATCGCTCCGCCTGCGCTTCGGTCCCCGTCGCATGACTGAGGTAACGCTGGAATGTCGCCGAAAATCCGAGGTCCAGCAGCCCGAGATACCCTGTGACTTGCCCGACGATCGCGTAGGCGCCCAAGGTTTCCTGGCCAGCGTAACGCAGCACAAGCGGGGCCAGGAGGAATTGCAGAAGGATCTGCAGGGCAAATTGGACGTAGCTTGTGGCAGCCCCCGCAGCAGCGCGGCGAACGCGACTCACGAAAGCTCCCGCGCCATCGACGCGTGCAGTTGCGGCGCAATCCGCGCGGTCATTTGTCTTCCTTCGCGGCAGGGATCGTCATCAATCCGACGAGAGGACGTTCGGGAGTAACGATTGAACGACCGATAAGACATGTGAACATCTTCATTCGGATGATCGTTCGGAACTCGCTCGTAACGCTCCCGTCGCTTCCGATAAATTGGAACGAACCGTCTTTAGAAAGCTTCCAAGATGACTCGTTTTTATTTGAGAAGCCGGCAATGGCACCATCCGGACTGAGCGTCATCGAACCTATGCCCGGTTCGATCCGAAAGAACACAAGCTTTCGGTTTACCATGCCCTTCATGTCGGATACGGTAGGCTGATTCGCGCCGGCCTCTTCGGCACCAGTAATTCGATCCATTGAAGCTCGGATTCGATTCGCTTCTTCCAAGTCACCTTTCCTCATTACTTCTTTCAAGTTTCGGTCCAAATCCGCGATGGCTTTTGATTGCGCGTCTTTGAGCACCTTGTCGAAGTCGGCCTTCGCCTGAGCCGCTGCCTTTTCGTATTTCTGGATGGCAGCCCTGGCCGAACTCGACGAAGGTAACTCTTGTTCCTCACCCTTTGCGCCTGCAGCAACCCAGATCCACAACGCTAAAAAAGCACCGATAACGCGCCGTTGCATGCATATCTCCATGGAACATATCTTATCGTCCAAAATGGGGGCCGAAAGTGTTTGTCGCCTCCGGTACAGTGGTCGCAGCCGCGAGAATGGCCTATATTCGCGGGGTGGTCCTATATGCACGAGTTGCCAGCGAGTTCCCGGCTCGATCAAACTACCCCTGCGCTTGAGCAGGCGGAACAGGCTTGGTGGCAACGGTTCGCTGAGGTTGAAGACCAATTTTGCTGGGTACAAACACCCGCCATTCAGCGCTTCTTGCGCGCGCGTTATATCAATCGGATCATCTCACTCTGCCCGCCCGGCGGACGGATTGCTGACTTGGGATGCGGCGTGGGCTGGATAAGTATTCTGTTGGGGCAGTTTGGCGCATCGGATGTCTGGGGGATCGACTTTTCCGAAGCGCAGATCAACCTTGCGCGTGAGAAGGTGCGCGCCGCTGGGTTGCAAGCGCGCGTTCATTTTCAGGTCGCAAGCGCGACGCATATTGACGAAGTGGTTGAGAAGTTCGATGTCATAATCATCCATGGCTTTCTTCATCACTTGACCGTTTCTGAGATCGATCATGCACTCGATTCCGCGCACCGGTTGCTTAAACCTTCGGGTAAATTAGTTGTCCTGGAGCCAATGGTCGCGCGACAACGGTCAGCGACGTTCATCAACAAGATTTTGCGACGATTGCTTATCAAACTGCTCGATGTCGCCGGATTGCGCTTCCCGTGGCGGCCACATTCAGCTGCTGAGAAAGAGACGCGTCAGCTCATCAGTCAGCGGAACGTAGGCTTGCCGCCGTTTGGCCCTTCGCCGAAGGAATTGGGATTTTCCGCGGGCGAACTTGAAAGGTTTTTATCCCGTCGTTTCACCGTAGAGCGATCAAAAGCATACCTCTCCATCTCACATAAAGTTGCAGAGGAGAATCTCCTGGCGGAGTTAACGTTTCCAAGATTGGCAAAAGCAATCCGCTGGCCTGTCCTCTTCTTGACACGAACATTGGAGCAACATTTGCTTGCCAGAGGCGTCGCGCCCGGCATGTGGATTTTTCAAATGCTCGAATGCGTACCACAGAATAATTTTGAAGGCGATGAACATTGACAATGGACTCGAGAAAAACGCAACCAAAGATCATCATCCTTGGCGCCGGTCCGACTGGGCTGGGGGCTGCCTATCGCTTGAAAGAGCTCGGCCACGCGACATTCGATGTGTATGAACGTTCGGACCACGTCGGCGGGCTGGCTGCATCGTTCAAGGACGAGGCTGGATTCACGTGGGACGTCGGCGGCCATGTCCAGTTCTCGCACTATCGTTACTTCGACGAGCTGATGGCGCGCGCGCTCGGCGATGAGTGGCTGCACCATCAGCGCGAGTCCTGGGTCTGGATCGAGGACCGATTCGTCCCTTATCCCTTCCAGAACAACATCCGGTATCTCTCCCCGGCAACGAAGTGGAAATGTCTCCAAGGCCTTGTCCGACTGTACAAGGGACGCAGTTCCAGCGCGCCCAAGGATTTTCGCGAGTGGATCATGCAGACGTTCGGCGCGGGCTTGGCCGACGTTTTCATGATTCCCTACAACTTCAAGGTTTGGGCCTATCCTCCGGAAATGATGGGGTTCGGCTGGGTCGGAGAACGCGTCGCAGTCACCGATCTTGAGCGCGTGCTCGACAACGTCCTCCATGAGCGGGACGATCTGTCCTGGGGACCGAATAACACCTTCCAGTTTCCTAAACACGGCGGAACCGGCGAGATCTGGCGGCGGGTCGCGAAGCTGGTGGGACATGAACGAATCCACTTGAACCACGAAGTGACACGCATTGATCCAGCGGCGAAGACCGTCGAATTCATGGGCGGAAAAACGAAATCCTACGACCTTCTGATTTCTTCGCTGCCGTTGCCCGAACTGACCCGCCTTGCAGGACTCGCATCCCTTCAGCCCGTGGCGGACAGTCTCAAGTATTCGACCTCGCACATCGTGGGCATTGGACTGACCGGAAAGCCTCGGAACGAGCTCGCGAGAAAGTGCTGGATGTACTTTCCTGAGAACGATTGTCCGTTTTATCGCGTCACCCTGTTCTCCAATTATTCGCCGGAGAACGTTCCGGACATCACCAAATACTGGTCGTTGATGGCGGAGGTTTCGGAATCGCCGCACAAGCCGGTGAACCGTGCGACGTTGATCGAAGATGTAGTGAGGGGGATGCAGAACACCAAGCTGATCGACAACTCGCATAGCATCGCCAGCACCTGGGTGCATACGGTGAAATACGGATACCCCACGCCGTCGCTCGAGCGGGACGATGCACTGCAGAAGCTGCTTCCCGACCTGGAGAAACTGCAAATTTACTCCCGAGGCCGATTTGGAGGCTGGAAGTACGAGGTCTCGAACCAGGATCACTCGTTGATGCAGGGCGTCGAGCTGGTCAATCACCTGCTGCTCGGCGTGCCTGAGGTGACGTTTCCGTTTCCGAACACCGCGAACAACATGCGCTACGCAAAAGCTCCTCGTTGAGATGAGTCCATGGATGATGCCAAGCCAAAAATCTCAGCGGTCGTTGTCACCTTCAATCGGCTGACGCTCTTGAAGGAGGTCATTGTTGCGCTGCGCAACCAGACGCGCCCACTCGATGAAATCATCGTCGTGAACAACGGCAGTACCGACGACACCGCAGCGTGGCTCAGCGAACAACCGAGCCTTTCGGTGATCACGCAGGCCAATCTGGGTGGTGCAGGCGGTTTCTTTACGGGCGTCAAGGCCGCGTGCGAACGTGGGCATGACTGGATCTGGTGCATGGACGACGACACGGTTCCCAATCCAGACGCCCTCGAACGATTCGTCGAAAACGTGGCGTTCCGAAACCCGGAGACTGGATATCTCAGCAGTCTGGTGCTGTGGACCGACGGCAGTCCACATCTCATGAACATTCCCCTTCTGGTGAACCACGCGAAATGGCTCCACCGATTCCAACAGGATCGATGCATCCCCATCCGGGACACGTCCTTCGTATCGCTGATGGTGAAACGCGAAGCCGTGATGCGCGCCGGTCTTCCATTGCGCGAGTTCTTCATCTGGGGCGACGATAGCGAGTTCACGCGCCGCCTGAGCGAACATCACTGCGGCTATCTGGTTCTCGACAGCGTGGTCGTACACAAGACGAAGTCGAACGCTCCTGCAGCCTTCACTAAAGTCGGTCCTGCGGAACGAACCAAATACCTGTATGGGACGCGAAATCGCATCATCCTTTATCGGAGCGGGCATTCACATCCGCTGATCATGGCGGGAGAGATCCTCCACGTCCTCGGGCACACCATCAAGGCAGCGATCACCGGCCGCGCTCCGTGGGCGGGTGTCTGGTGGGCGTTAAAGGGAATCTTCTATCGCAGGAAAATCGAGTTCCCCTCGGCTTGATCGCACTTGGATTCTCGTGGAAACTCTCGCCATGCAGCCGCTTGTGGTTCTTGCTGATCTCGCCTCCCCCGCTCGCATGGGGTGGGCAGCCGTGGCGTTGATGTTGGTTATCGGACTGGGGTTTGCTGCGACGACGGTGATGTTGTCGCTGATCATCGGGCCGTCGCGGACGGGGCCGGGGAAGTCGACGCCGTATGAGTCGGGCATGAATCCCATCGGCGACACGCGCCGGCGATTCAACGTCCGGTTCTACATCGTCGCCATGATCTACCTGGTCTTCGACGTCGGCATTGTCTTCCTCTTCCCGTGGACAAGCCTGCTGGCGCCGTATTCAGCGGCGGAACATGCGGGGGAGATCGCAGCCGGCCAGAGCGGCGTGCTGCTGGGGCAGATGATCGTGTTCATCGGCATCCTGCTGGTGGCGTATGCCTATGCGTGGCGCAAGGGCGTTTTCCGCTGGGATTGATCGGGCGGGCAACGATAAGTTTGAATTGATGGCGCCCGGTCGCAATGGCCGGGCGTTTCGTTTGTAGTAGGGGGACGGATGGAAGCTGTTGCCGACCCTGACCAATCTGCGCCCCCTGCTGAAGTTGTCCCAGCCACGGAAGCGCCGCGCCCGCGGTGGCGTCGCGACTGGTGGGTGATGCCGGCGCTCCTGCTGCTGATGGTCATCGGCGGCGGGCTGCGATTCTTCAAGCTCGACCGGCCGACGATCTGGGGCGACGAAGCGTTCACCTACGCGCGGATTTCCGGCACCGATCGCGACCTGCTCGAACAACTCAACGATTCTTCCAGCGTCTTCACGCCGCTGCACTACGAGCTCTATTGGTGGATCAGCCAGGGCTTTCCGTACTGGGGCACGATCGAAAAGACGACCGTCGACTCGCGCGTGCGCAAACCGGGCAAGCCGGTGGTGACGGAGAAGGTGGAGATCCGCCACTGGGAGCCCACGAAGCGCCTGGTGCCCGGCGGGATCGAGATGACGCCGCGGATCATGCGCCTGGTGCCAGCCATCGCGGGGATCCTGATGATCCCAGCGATCTATTTTCTCTCGCGTCAGATGTTCGGCAGGCGGGTGTCGTTGCTGGCCGCGACGCTGTGCTGTTTCAGTGCGTTTTTGCTGGTTTATTCGCGTGACGCGAAGATGTACATGCATTTCTGGCTGATGTGCACGCTGCACGTCGGGACGCTGCTGTGGTGGTTGCGCGTGCGCACGTGGACGAGTTGGCTGTGCTGGGTGGCGACGGGCATCGCGATGCTGGCGCTGCACGGACTCGGCGGGTTCATCTTCCTGACGACGGTGCTGATCTGCGTGACGACGCCGCGCGGGAACTGGCGGCATTTCCTGACGATCGGTGCGTTTTTCGGATGGCTGGTCGCGCTGCCGGTCCTCGCGTTCTTTCAGCTCAGCGGGATTGCGGTGTCGGCGCTGCGGGCGCGGCGCGAGGCGCACGGGTTCGAGGTGCAGACGACGGCGACGCCGGTCATCGCAGTCGCAGATCAATCACCGGGCGAGCAGGCTGGCGCGGACGCTCGCGCCCAAGGCAGCGTCGCTCGTTCGCGCGTCGAGCGGGTGCTGATGTCGCGGCCGATGGCGGTCGTGTCATGGCCACCGGTCGTGAAGGCATCGACCTGGCGGCCGCTGCGCGAGGTCGCCGAGTGGCCGCTGCGGGCCTGGCCGACGTTCCGATGGCCGCCGCTGATCTTCTTCGCCCTCGGCATGGTGATCATCCTCAGCTCGATGAAGGGGCCGCTGGGGTATTACGACAACTTCAATGACTTCGATCGCGTGGTGGACGCGCGCGACAGCTTCGACGTGGGCGATGCGGGCGTGGCGTGGGTCGGGCCGTACAACCTTGGTCGGAAGTTCAACGACCTGGTTCTCTTCACGACCAGCGCCTACCTCACCGGCTGGGAGTGGCCGCGGCACTTCCCCGAAGCCGGTCCCGAGGCGGACCAGGAAAAGTGGATCGCCCCCCGCACGTTGAAGCTGCTCAAGGGCGGGACGATCTCGATCCTGGGGCTGCTGGCGATTGGGCTGATTCCCTGGCGCAAGTTGATCTGCCCGGGCCGGGCGCGCGTCGAGCGGATCGAGGAGGAAGTCTGCGTTCGCCGGTCCTTCATCCGCCGCCGGCCGTTGTGGCTGGGCGTGTGGATCGTGGTGACCGCGTTCACGGTCTACGCTGTCGCGTCCCCGCGGCCAGCGTCGGTGCTGGATGCGGTGGCGAAGGTGGCGTTGCAGGCGCCGCCCACGGTGACGTGGCCGCGCCTGGAAAAACCGTTGGCTGGACCCGAACACGATTACTCGAACCTGACCACGTGGCAGACGGTCCAACAGTGGTGGGAAAACACCAAGGGCGAATACCACCGGTACCGCGACTTCTACAAGGCCCCCGAGCGACGCGCGCGCTTCCATGCAGATTACACAGCCGCCAGGACGACGTACGGCAGCGCGTTCCATTCCGGCAACATCGCGACCACGCGGTTGGTCGTCATCGGCAGCATCCTCTTTGCGCTGACCGTGATGCTGGTCTGGCGCCGACTGTGGCGGCCCACGCTGCACCTGTGGATCGCGATCACGGTCGTGGTGACGCTGCTGGTGATCCTCAGCCTGTTGCCGCAATTCGCGACCAGCTCGATCTGGATGCCGCGCTACCTCGGCGTGATCTTCCCGGCGGTCATGATCGTGGCAGCGGCGCTGATCGCGCGCCAGCCGATGCGGTGGCTGCAGGTGCTGACGCTCATCGTCTTCATCGTCGTCAACATGGGACAGTTCGGCGCGCGCGTTCTTGGGCAAACCGAAGCGCCGATCGACCGCATGGCCGCTGACATCATCCGCAGCCAGCCGAAGTCGCGCGTGCCCTCGCAACCCGAGAAGCCGACGTTCCGCGCCTACCTCAGCTATCCATCCGAGTTCCGCGGGGCGCCCCCCGGGAAGGCCAGCGCACTCGACCCCGCGGGCAACTATTACCTGCGCATCCTCTCGGGCGTGAAGTCCGACCCGCGCGGCATCCGGCGCGGTTTTTACGCTGGCAACTTCCGCATCTGGCAAAACGACACGCAGACGATCATCGACGACATCCGGCGCAGCCCGGAGATCGAGCGGTTCGTCGTGTGGTCGGGCGTCGAGCATGGCCAGATCGATCTGACCGACGTCATCGGCGAACGCCTGCAGGGCCGCTTTGAGCGCGTCGGCGATGAGTCGTTCGAAGCCCACGACCACTGGACGTGGTACCACTGGTGGACGTTCCGGCGGCGCGAATACGTCCGCAGCGGGCGACCCGCCCCACCCGCCACAGCGGCTGTTCCGTCGGGAAACTAAAACCGCCCCACGCCGCATCGCCCCGCAAAACCCGTTCCTTTCCCGCTACGCACTCAGATCGGATTTTACCGATCTGTTAGGTTCATTTTCGGTATCGAATCCGCGTGATTATCGGAAGCCAGAAAAGCGGTGGGCCCAACTAATGGTGGTGCGGGTCGCCGCCCGATCCCTACACACAGAACCGGCGAGAATGTTCGCTGAATGTTCGGTAAATGAGGCAGTCGGGTTTTGTTCGGCATTCGAAAACGAAGGAGCTTCCCATGCAGTTGATCATGTTTGTCATCGGGTCGGAATCGGATGAGTCAGAGGTCCTCGGCTCGGCCATGGCGGCACGCGTCGCAACGCTGGAACGGCCCGGCCACGTCAGCCGCAGCAGCGTGCGGAGCTCGCCGGCGATGCTGATCGATCGCCCCACCCGGCGCGCCGAACCATCCATGCCGTCGCGCTCGGCGCTTCTCGAGCGGCAGTTCAGCCGGCCGGTGCGTCCGATGCGCGAGCTGCCCGACGCCCGCGACGGGCGCGAGCTGCGAACGATGCGCGAAATCCCGCGCGATCTGACCCGCGAGCACGACCCGCGCGATCACGAGGAAGACGCGGAACGCTGGGATGGACTGTACTAACGCCGACGATGCTCCCCGGTGGTCGCGGGCGTCCCTAGCGTCTGCGATCACCTGGGGCACCGTCATGGAGATCTTGCGGGTTTGTTCGACATGACATGCGACGTCTTCCCATCCAGCTCCAGCAGGTACAGCATCGCCTCCGCGGCGTGCCACGTGTGCGGCGCACGCTCGCTGGCGTCGTCTTCGATGACGACCTCGCCGTTGGACGTCCCCAGCCTGAGGCGGTGTTCGGCGTCGATTGTCTCGTGCTCGAGGTTCCACCCGGCGACGATTTCAAATGTCATCGCGTCGCGCAGGGTTCCCGCGTGATAGACGAGCTTCCGCCGATGCGGACCGAAACCGAAGAGAAGAAGCAGGGCGTACGGCCTGCCTGTCTGGATGGTCAGAGACCATCCCGAGTACGCCGACGTCAGGTTCGCTCCGCGCAGCGCGGCTGGGATGAGAAGCGGAAAAAATTGCGGCGATTTTGGGAGGATTCGGCGGCGCGCTGCGCTTCGCGCATGACGGGCGCGCAGCATGGCAGGTATTTACGGAGAGCGCGCTCTTCGCGATCGTCGCGACGGTGGTCGGTATGGAAACTTTGAACGAGCGGAGTGGAAGTGGCTCACGTGTTACATCGGTGCATCTTGTTGCATGCCGATTTGGCAGCGATGGGGATGGGAAATCCTCGTTTCTGCGTTGCTGCGATGGTTTTTGGGCCCGGCGCGCTGGGCGGCGGGTGTTGCAAATGTAGCGCGCGCCGCATTGCCAGGTGTTACATCGAGCCGTCGGTTTGTTCATCGTTGAATCGACAAATGTTAGGTTGATGTACGCTATTTTTATTGCGTCGTGTGCGGAGTGGTGGTACCACTCAAACTTTGGGAAATGCAGCAATGGAACCACTCGGACCACGCATTCGCAGGGCACGCCGCCGACTCGGGCTCACGCTCGACGAACTCGCCGGGCGGACGAGCATTTCCAAACCGTATCTCTCCCTCATCGAGACCGGCCGGGTGAACAATCCGCCCAGCGACGAGAAGCTCCGCCGCCTCGAGCAGACGCTGGGCTTTGCGACCAATGAGCTGGTCGGCCAGGCCCACCTCATCCGCACCCCGCGCGACATCCGCGCCATGCTGGCGACCCTGGCGAGGGGACAGGAAAAGGGACAAGTCTTCACGGGCGAGGGCCAAGCCGCAGAAAATACGGTCGCGCTGGGCGAATCCCTCTCCGACTCACCCCTTGCCCCCAAGCACTTGCCTCTCGATCTGGATCACGCCTACTTGTCCGGCGTGCTGCACGAGCTGGTCGAGAAGAGCGCGGGGAACGTCGAGAGCGTGCGCATGAACGCCACGCCGATCATCAACCGCGTGTCAGCCGGGTATCCGAAGGACTTCACCGACCTGTCGTATCCGCGCGGCGTCGCTGACGATTTCATCGGCTGCCCCGATCTGCACGATCCCGACGCCTTCGCAGCCCGTGTTCACGGCGACAGCATGCGGCCGAAATACAACGAGGGGGACATCGTCATCTTCTCCCCCGCCGCTGCCTGCCGGCACGGCGACGATTGCTTCGTCCGCTTCGACGACGGCCACACGACGTTCAAGCGCGTCTTCTTCGAAACCGACGACAAAGGCGGCTCGATCCTGCGCCTCCAGCCACGAAACGAAAAGTACCGCCCGCAGACGATTTCGCCGGAAAAGATCACGGGGATCTACCGCGCGATGTATCGGTATCAGCCGATTGAGAATGATTGAGGCGCGGGCGATTGCCGGAGTGACGTGTACGTCCCTTGCGCGGCGCCATCCGAGTGCGGGCACTGCGCGATGCTTCCCGTTGCCCGGGAACTTTGCGGTGCGCGGGGCCTTCGGTCCTGCGAGCCCTCCGGTTTTCAATTGCGTGGCACGGGTTTTTAACCCGTGGGTTTTCGAGTGTCGGGGACACGGGTTGGAAACCCGTGCCACTTCTTCGGCGTTACGCGCGGGGGCTGTGGAGTTCTGTGGATCGAAGATGGTGGGATGCGGGCCGCGTTGTGCCGACAAGCTCGGCGGAGTGCGTTGCGTGGGCGCGTGGGTCCTTCGGGGCGCTGTGGGATGGACGGTACGGGTCGGTGGGGGGGACAGCCCGTATACGGGCTGGCTAAACGTGGGCCTTCGAGCGCGTGGCACGCGCGGGAGGGAGTGAAGGCGATCGGGGGCAGTTGCGGGCCGGTTTCACGACACACGGGACAGGCGACCCGCCAGACATCGCACGCCGACCGGGACACGGCATACGCCGGACACGACTCTGGTCACGACACATGACACACAAGACACGTCGGCGCGAGTCCGCCCGGTCGTATTACGACATCTCCGCCCTCCTCCTCTCTCCCATCCCCGATTACTTGCCCCTTTCCCTCCATCGACTATCGTTTCCCCCTTGTCTTTTCGCAGGAGTGGTGACTTCGATGGCTGATCTGGTTCCCGTTAAACGTGCGCTGATTTCGGTTTCGGATAAATCCGGGTTGGCGGAGTTCGCCACCGCGCTGCACAAGGAGTTTGGCGTCACGTTTCTCAGCACGGGCGGGACCGCGAAGTTCCTCCGCGATGCGGGGCTGCCGGTGACCGACGTCGCCGACGTGACCGGGTTTCCCGAGATGATGGACGGCCGCGTGAAGACGCTGCACCCGAAGATCCACGGCGGGCTGCTCGCCATCCGCGACAACGCCGAGCACGCCAAGGCCATGAAGGATCACGGCATCGAGGCGATCGACCTGGTCTGCATCAACCTCTACCCGTTCGAGAAGACGATCCAGAAGCCGAACGTCTCGTTCGAGGAAGCGATCGAGAACATCGACATCGGCGGGCCGAGCATGGTCCGCTCGGCTGCCAAGAATCATCACTTCGTCACGGTGGTCACCGCGCCGGAGCAATACGACAAAGTCCTCGGCGATCTTCGCAAGCATGGCGGCAGCACGTGCGAGAAGCACCGCCGCAAGCTCGCCATGCAGGCGTTCCAACAGACGAACCAGTACGACGGCATGATCGCCCGCTACCTCAGCCAACAGATCGGCGAGGCGGGCTCGCCGGTGAACTTTGAAACCGCGTCCGAGTCGTTGCCCGCTGCCCTTTGCGGCGATTACACGCTCCAGCAATCGCTTCGCTACGGCGAGAACCCCCACCAGCGGGCGGCGCTCTACGTGAACCGATCGCACCCCGCCCGCGAAGCCTCCGTCGCCCGCGCCAAACAACACCACGGCAAGGAGCTGTCGTACATCAACCTGCTCGACGCCGACGCTGCCCTGTCGGTGGTCAAGGAATTCACTGCTCCCGCCGTCTGCATCGTCAAGCACGCCACGCCCTGCGGCGTCGGCACGGCTGGCGACCTGGCGACCGCGTTCGAGCGCGCGTATGCGTCCGATCCGGTGGCAGCCTTCGGTGGGATCGTCGCGGTGAACGTGCCGATCGACGCGGCCACAGCCAGCCGCATCGCGGACGGGCAGAAGTTTCTCGAGGTCGTCGTCGCCCCGGGTTACGCACCCGAGGCGCTGGAGACGCTGAAGACGCGGTGGAAGAACGTCCGCCTGCTCGAGGTCAGCGGCGCGCTCAAAGCCGATGCATCGGAGCTGTCGATGCACAACATCATCGGCGGCATCCTCATCCAGGAGCGCGACGTCGTCGGCGTCGTCGGCTCGGAATGGAAAGTCGTCTCCGCCCGCCAGCCGACGGATGCGGAGCGCGCGAACATGGAATTCGCGTGGATGGCGTGCAAACACGTGAAGAGCAACGCGATCGTGATCGCTGCCGATGGCGGCACGGTCGGCATCGGCGGCGGCCAGGTCGACCGCGTCGGCGCAGCCCGCATCGCCATCGGCAAAGCCGGCGAGCGCGCCAAGGGCGCTGTCGCTGCCAGCGACGCGTTCTTCCCGTTCCCGGACGGACCGAAACTCCTGTTGGACGCTGGCGTGAGCGCCATCGTGCAACCCGGCGGCAGCGTGCGCGACCAGGAAACGATCGACCTCGTCAACCAGCGCGGCGCTACCATGATCCTGACCGGCCGCCGGCATTTCCGGCATTGATTCGGTCGACCGCGTCCATTTAGCCCCGGGCATGCCCGGGGAAATCGTCGTTCCGAGAGGAACCGGGTTCGTGACAGACGTTGTGAAAACCGAATCGCGATCCGTCGCGCGTTGTGAAGGACCGAACTGTTCCCCGGGCATGCCCGGCGCAAATTGAGAAGACATGACACCGCATACGCTCTTGATCACCGGCGGCCAGATCCCGGCGCATAACTATCCCGAGACCGCGCGAATTCTCTCAGCCGCCCTCGAGCGCGCCGGCATCAAGGTCACGGCGACGCACGACCCCGCGGCGCTGTCCAATCTCTCGCCTTACGCCAGCGTCGTGTTGTTCACCGATGGGGACTTTTTCACCGACGCGCAGATCGATTCGCTGGCGAAGTTCGTCCGCAGCGGCGGCGGGTTCGTCACGCTGCACACGGCAGCCAATACCAACGTCGCCAGCGACACGTTCACCAGGCTCGTCGGCAGCCGCATCAAGGGCGGGACGGTGATGGAACACCAGGCGATCGTGCACGACAGCGATCACCCCATCATCCACCGCATCCAGGATTTCCGCCTCGACGACGAGATCCACATCCTCGAGCCGATCAGCGACTACCGCACGCTGGCCTACGCCTGGCTGAACGGAACGAAACAGCCGCTGGTCTACGTGAAGAGCGAGGGCGACGGCAAGCACGTTCACTTCGCGACGGGCCACGCGATCGCGGGCGTTTCGAATCCGGTCTGGCAGCAGATGTTCACGCGTGCGGTGCGCTATGTCGGCGGCGAGGACTGGCAGACGAAGACGATCAAGTGCGCCTGCATCGGTTACGGCGGCGCGTTCAACATGGGCAAGACGCACCTGCTCTCGTGCGTGAAGGCGCGGATGAAGCCGGTGGCGGTGTGCGACGTCGATCCGAAGCGCACCGAGACCGCCAAGGCGGAGCTGGGCGATCACATCCAGGCGTTCAGCAGCGTCGAGAAGCTCCTGGCCGACAGCGACGCGGAGCTTGTCATCGTCATCACGCCGCACAACACCCACGCTGCCCTGTCGATGCAGGTGCTGCAGTCGGGCCGGCACGTCGTCACCGAAAAGCCGTACACCATCACCGTCGACGAAGCCACGCAGGTCATCGAGACGGCGCGGCAGAAACAGAAGATGGCGACGGTCTTCCACAACCGCCGCTGGGACGGCGATTTTCAGACCATCAAGCGCCTGGTCGAGTCGGGCGTCATCGGCGACGTCTTCCACATCGAGTGCGCGTTTGGGGGCTATGGCGAGCCGCGCGCCGACTGGTGGCGCGCGAGCAAGGAGATCAGCGGCGGCAGCTTTTACGACTGGGGCGCGCACTTCGTCGACTGGATCCTCCAGCTCATGCCGCACAAGATCGAATCGATCTCCGGCGACTTCAAGAAGCTCAAGTGGCACAGCATCACCAACGAGGATTACACCAACGCCTACATCCGCTTCGCCGGCCAGCGCAGCGCGTTCGTCGAACAGGGCAGCCTCAACGCCATCGAGAAGCCGCGCTGGCGCATCCTCGGCACGCTCGGCGGCATCGAAAAATCCGGCTGGGACTGGGAAGGCAAAGACGGACTTCGGCTGGTGAGTCACGCCAGCGGACAGCGCGTAGAGAGCCGCGTCGCGATCGCGAAAAGCGACTGGGACGGCTTCTACCGCAACATCGCCGACCACCTCATCCTCGGCGAACCACTGGCGGTCACGCCAGAGTCAGCGCGGAAGGTCATCGCGGTGTTGAGCTTGGCCGAACAGTCCAGCCAACAAGGCGGTACGCCGATTCCGTTGAGCTTCGAGCAGTGAAACCGTTTCCGTCGCACGGGTTTTTAACCCGTGTCTCTCATTTGATTTGAGGAGAACACGGGTTGAAAACCCGTGCCACGTTCAATGGGCGGGCGTCTCTCACCTGTACCACGGCCGTCTCGGCCGTGCTGAGAAGGAGGCACGGGCGAGACGCCCGTGGTACGAGGTGAGCGGCCTTACGGAATCACCGCATCGGCTTCGATTTCGATCAGCGCTTCTTTGTCGATGAGCTGCGCGATGCCGACGATGGAGGTTGCGGGGCGGATGTCGCTGAAGACTTTGCCGTGGACGCCGGCGACGGCTTCCCATTGGGTGATGTCGGTGACGAACATGCGCGTGCGGATGACGTGTTCCGGCTTGCCGCCGAGGGCGGCGATGGCAGCCAGGACGATGTCCAGCGAGCGCTGGGTCTGGTCGGCCAGCGACGGGGAATAGGTGCCGTCGGCGTTGACGCCGACGCAGCCGGTGACGGCGATGATGTTCCCGCTGCGCACGGCGCGCGAGTAACCCATCTTCGGCTCCCACTTGCTCCCGCTGCTCGCGGTCATCCGGCCGGCAATCGTCGTGGTGGTGATGTTGATGGGGTTGGACATGGGGAGTTGATGGTTATTAGTTGATAGTTGATAGAACGAAAACGCCGCGCGCAATATCCGGCATTCACTAGCAACTATCAACTCCCGGACGATCGACTTCTTCAGCTGCCGCGCACGAACGCCCACCACACGTTCTTGCGCTCGCGGGTGCTGTCGAGGAGCGTCCAGCCAGGGAACGGCTCGGGCGTTGGGGCGCCGCGGGGTTGGCGGGTGATGTAGACCTGCGGATGGTCAGTCATCGGCAGCGTGCGCGGGTCGGCGAAGAGGATCGTGCGATTGAGATAGATCGCCAGCTCCTCGTCCGAGCGACGGCCGTCTTCGTTCCAGTCGTAGATGCTGGCGCGGGGGACGGCGCTGCGGATCATGTTGGCCAGCGGCTCAAGCTGGCTGGCGCCGCTGGGGGAACGGGCATAGCCGGCCATGACGATGGCCTGCAGCGCAAGCATGCTGACGAACGTCAGGACAACGATCGCGATCGGGCGGTAACGAAACACCATAGCCCCCAACAGCAGCAACGACGCCATGGCGATCGCCATCCACGTTGCCAGCGGCCGCGTGTACCACGGGTCGCCGGTGATCGTCCGCATCTCGGCGATGGTCGCGCCCGCGATCGGCACGCCGATGCAGACGGCGCCCAGCGCGACGAAGTGAATGATGGCGGCGATCCGCGGCCAGCGCTCGGTTGTCTGATTTCGCAGCTCGCGTAGGAAGACCCACAGCCCATACCCGCAGATCACCGCAGCGGGCCCGATCATCGGCAACAGGTAGCGCGGCTTGCGATCGCGGAAGAACACCATGACCGCCAGCGGCAACACGATCTGCAAGACCGCCAGCAACGGACGCTGGTCACGCAGGCGGATCATCGCCAGCACACCGACGACGAGGAAGACGACCCACGGCCAGGTCATCGGGATCAACATCAGGTACATCGCCGGCGAGCTGGGCTCGAGATCGGTCGCGCCCTTCCGCGTGACCTCGCTGAACCAGGTGTGCGTGACGTTGGGGACGGTGCGGTAAACGTGGAGAAACCAGGGAGCGGCGATGAGGGCGAAGAGGATGATGGCGAGGAGGAGTTGGAGTCCGCGAAGGCGCCAGCGACGGAGCGGGGGCGACTCGACGGCAGTCACGATGGGACGCGCCGCTTCTCCTCCCCCTTCGGCGGAGGGTGGGGAGGGGGCGGTTGCGTTCGATCGCGATACGTCTTCTGTCGTGGTCAGCGTCGCGCCGGCCCCCTCCTTCCTTTCCCGCTGGGGGAGGAGACCGGGATTACGCCGACGGTGCAGGCAGGTGAGGATTGAGAAACCCAAAGTCGGGAGAATCGTCTCGAGCAGCGCGACCGGGCCTTTGCAGAGGAACGCAAGCCCCGTCGCAACCGCGCCGAATGTCGCGGCGATCCACCACCGCCCACGCAGGAGACCGTGCGCGAAGCAGACGTTTGCGACGACGACCCACAGCGCCAGGTGCACGTCGCTGGTGCTTTGCCGCATTGCCTGCTGGAAGAGGATCGTCGTGCCCGCGACAGCGGCTGCGAGCACGCCGACGCTGGGATTCACCATGACGCGGCCGAGGGCGTACGTCGCCAGGATCAGCGCGCAGCCGGCGAGCAGTCCCGTCCAGCGGACCTGCCAGGCGAGGTCCGCGTACGCACGCTCGCGCTCGCGGCGGATCGGATTGTCGAGCTGGTTCAGCGTCGACCGGCGCATCGAGGCGGCGGTGATCCACGCGACGAGCGGCGGCTTCTTCACGCGCGGCTCGCCCATCATCTGCGGCACCAGCCACGGCCCGCCGCGGCGCATCTCCAGCGCGGTCTGCACGACGATGTTCTCGTTGCCGCCCGTGAACTGCGGCCACGTGAGCGTCGGCGCCACGCCGGCGAAGACGCTGGCTGCGATCAGCAGCGTCAGCAGCCAGCCGGCGCGGCAGGTGAGCTCACCTGGATTTTTCAGCGACGACTCGCTCATAGATCTCGATCAACCGGGCCAGGTGACTGTCGTACGACAACTCGCTGCGCCGCGCGGCGCAGGCGGCAGCGTACTGCGCGTGGTGCTTGAGGACATCATGGATCGCCGCCGCCCAGGTTTCCGGGTTGTTGGTGGCGATAATCTTGCCGTCGATGCCATCGTGCAGGATCTCGCTGACGCCGGTGACGTCGGAAACGATCGGCGGCACGCCGCAGAGCATCGCCTCGACGGCGACCATGCCGAAGGGTTCGCGCCGCGCGGGAAGCAGGAGCGCGGACGCCTCAGCCAGATGGCGGGCCACGTCGCGCGTGCCACCGACGAACTCGACGCGATCAGCGACGCTCCGTCGTTCAGCGATTGCGCGATAGGGCGCGGGATCATCGTCGCCGATGACACGCAGGATCGCAGACGGATGATCCGCTATCGCGTGGATCGCGATGTCGAGACCCTTGCGCGCGAAGTCCTGCCCGACGAAGAGGCACACCGGCGGCTTGCCGGTCTCGGACAGGGGCGGCGATGGAGTCGCAGGCGCCGGGAAGCGCGCGTCGTCGACGCCGGAATACAACGTCGTCATCCGCGCCACGGCAGCCGGATAGATCGCTGTCGCCTGGTCGCGGGCGCGGTTCGACAGGCACAGCATGATCGGCGGACGCGCCGACGTCATCATCGCGCGCTCGAAGCGCGCGAACGCCCATTGCCGTTCGTTGAACATCCGCCGCCAGAAACTGGCTGCGCGATAGTTCGCCAGCTCGAGGCCCGCATGCGGGTGGTAGACGTCGCACGGCGCGGGGAGCATCGCGTGGATGACGTCATACTTCGCTTGCCTGGTGTGCGATCGCAGCGACGCGAGGAAGCGTTTGTATTTCGTGTAGCGCCCGAAGCCGCTGTGGCGGAGGGGAACGCGCTGGTCGGGCGGGATGGACTTCTCGAACGTCGCGGCTGCCAGCGACACGTCGTGGCCGGCGGCGAGGAGCTTGTGAAACAGCGTGACCGTGTAGAGCTCCGCCCCGCCGCGGGTGGACTCGGCATGCAGGATGACCAGCAGGATCTTCATCGGTCGATCGCCACGTTGCGGGTCGGTTCACGCTCGCGCAGCCGCGTATCGTGCCGCTCGATCCATTTGACCTTGGAAAAGATCGCGCGGCGGACCAGCGCGCTCACGTCGCCGCCGAAGTCGGCGTAGGCTTTGAGCCAACGGTCGATCGTCGGCAGGTCGACCTTCAGCTGTTGCAGGCTGTAGACGAACTGGGCGAGATCCTTCACCAGCCAGCGCCGGGCGAACCAGCGCGGGAGCTTCTTCACGCGGCCGGCATCCATCAGCGCCAGCTCCATCGGGTCGACATCGGTGCGGGCGTAGAAGTGACAGAGATACAGGTCGCGATGGTGCAGCCCCGCGGTGTGGAGTTTGGCAGCCAGCTGTGCGGTCGGCAGGAGCAGTTTTTCGAACGGCATGCCGCCGGCGACGAGCTTTTCGCTGTCGTGATAACCGGTGAGATCGTCGGTGATGAGAAACCCGCGGCGGTCGTGCAGCGAACCGGCCGCGACGAGCGGCACGCTGGGGATCTGCGCCGCGCGGAGCAATTGCAGCGCAGCGGCTTCGTCGTCGACGCCGCGATGGCCTTCCTTATTTCGCTTGATGTGCAGGCGGCCCGTGTCGTGATCGAGGATGCAGTTTTCCCGCTCGCGGATCGATCGCCAGACCTCGATCTTGGGGTTCTCGAACACGCTGACCGCGTCGGGGAGCCCGACGGTACGCAGCAGGTCGGCATAGTCGCGCTCGACGCGGTAATAACCGGGGCCTTGCGCGGTCGGGAGGCTCATCGGCCCTCGCGGATGAAGACGAGGGGGTCACAAAGGCACAGACGGCACGGAGCAGAAACGCGGGGGAACGCTGGTTTGGTATTGATGTTGGTGCGACGTCGGTTCATCGCTCCATTTGGAAACACGGGTTGGAAACCCGTGCCACGAAGACATCCCTCCAACTCTCTCTTCGATTCCCGCTTTGCCCTCTGTGTCTTTGTGGCCGACCCGATGTTCATTTCTTCCCCTGGAAGAACCGGCTGATGCCGGGCTTGAAGATGACCTTGCCTTCGACGACGACCAGTTCTTCGTTGAGGAAGAGCTGGACGGCCTTGCTGAGGACGTTGGCTTCGAGCTCCAGGCCCTTGTTCTTCACGACGTCGAGCGTGTCCTGGCCGACGTCGATGTGAAAGACGTCCTGCAGGATGACCGGGCCTTCGTCGAGCTGTTCGGTGACGAAGTGTGCGGTGCAGCCGCTGACGCGGACGCCGCTTTCGAACGCCTGCTTGTACGGCGCGGCGCCGGGGAAGTACGGCAACAGCGACGGGTGAATGTTGATCACGCGGAAGCGGAACTTCTTGACGATCGGCGGCGGAAGGATCCGCATGTATCGCGCCAGCACGACCAGGTCGACGCTGCGCGCGCTCAGCTCCCGCTCCAGCCAGTTGAAGTGGGCGTTGAGGTCGTCGTGACTCTTCCACACAAACGGCAGGCCCGCCTCGGTGGCGACCGACTCGAGGTCGGGATGATTGCTGAGCACGCAGGCGATCTCGCCCATGAGGTGCCCCGCCTTGGCGTCGGCGATCAGCTGCTGCAGACAGTGATCTTCCTTGCTCACCAGCAGCGCGATCTTCTTCTCCCGGCCTTCGCTGTGCAGGTGGACGCGGACTTCCATGTCGATCGTGCGGCCGAGGGCCAGCAGGCCGGTGATGAGTTCCGATAAGTCGCAGGTGATGTCGCCGAGGTCGACGAGCATGTCCATCACGAACATGCCGTAGACGACGCGCTGCTCGATGTCCTCGATGTTGATGCCCCGGTCCGCCATGTACGTGGCGAACTGCGCGACCACGCCCTTCTGGTCCTTGCCCATCACCGAGACGACTGCCAGCACCTTGGCCATAAGGCGGATGAGTGTAACCGGGGGGCTTGGCATCGCCAGCAACCCGGAAAATGGGCCGGTTGGCGGGGAAACAATAATGACGGAAGGAAGTCGTTGTAGAAGAGGACACTATTTGAAAGGATCCAACCCTATGCGACGACCGTTACGACTCTGCCTGCTGGGCCTGGCGACAGCAACAATGCTGTGCACGTCGGGCATCAGCCTGGCGCAGGATGGAGACAAACCGGCCAATCCACAGGGCGACACGGCGTGGCCGCGCCGCGAAGGCGCGCGTCAGCGTCCTCAGGCGCAGGCCGATGGCGAGAAACCAGCCGGTGAGCGCCAACGTCCCGCTGGCGGCGGCGGCGCGGGTGGGATCCGCGAGCGCGAAGAACAACTGCAAAAGGCGCTCTCCGAGCTGAACCTCACCGATGAGCAGAAGACGCAGATCGACAAGATCCGCGCCGAGACGCGCGAAAAGATGGAAGCCCTCCGCGGGCAGCTCAAGGACATGTCGCCGGAAGATCGCCGGGCCAAGCTCAGAGAAGCGGTCGGCAACCCGCTCGAGCAGATCGGCGCCGTGCTGACCGAAGAACAGAAGACCCAGCTGCGCGAAAAGATGCAGGCGGGCGGCGGACCAGGTGCTCGCGAGGGCCAGGGCGCACGTGAAGGCCGCGATCCGACCAGCCAGCCGACGACGCGTCCGAACGCCGATGGCCCGCGCGGCCGTGGGCCGATGATCGATCGCTTGAAGGAGAACCTCGCCAAGCTCGATCTCACCGCGGACCAGAAAGCCAAGACCGACGTCGTCCTCGACGAAGCCGCGGCAGCCGTCGCGAAGCTTCGCGAAGACGCCAAGGGCGACCTGGCCACCGTCCGCGATCAGGCGACCAAGATCATGGAGCAAACCCGCGAGAAGCTGCAGGCGATCCTCACGTCCGAGCAGGCGAAACAGCTGCAGGATTCGATGGGTCCCCGCCCCGGCGGTCCGCAAGGCGGTCCCGGTGGACCCGGCGCTCGCGAAGGTCAGCCCCCCGCGGGCAAGACCGGCGACGCCAAGCCCGCAACGCCATCGCCCGACAAGGCACGCGTCGATAATTCCAAGGCCACCAACTCCACCCCGGCGAAAGCCGAGGTGGCGTCTTCGCCCGCACAGGCCGCGGAAAAACTCGCTGTCGGCATGGCTGCCCCCGACTTCACCCTCGGCCGCGTCGGCGACAAGGACGTCAAGCCCGTCGGCCTCGCCAGCTATCGCGGCAAGCCGACCGTGCTCATCTTCGGTTCGTTCACCAGCCCCACCTTTCGCGACAAGGCGCCGGGATTCGAAGCCCTGAAGAAGGACCTTCGCGGCAAGATCAACATGGCGCTGATCTACACGCGCGAAGCCTATCCCGTGAACGAGTGGGAAGTGCAGCGCAACATCGACGAGCAGATCAAGGTCGACCTGGCTGTCAGCCTCGAGGATCGCACCAAGATGGCGCGCCTCACCCGAGACGGCATGAAACTGACGATGGATGTGCTGGTCGACGACATGGACGACGGCGTCGCAGCCAAGTACGCCGCGATGCCCAATGGCATGATCGTGCTCGACGAGAACGGCAAGATTCTGGGCCGCCAGAAATGGGCCGACCCGCATGCAGCCAAGGTCATCCTGGAAGAAGCGGGGAAGACGAAGTGAACCGCGGATCGGGCTGGTTCCACGCTGGTTTTTTTTGAACCGCAGCTTTCGCCGATGGCGTCGATGAGACGGCAAAGCGCGTGACGTTCGCCCTCGTCGCGTTGCGCAGAGCGCGGAATCGCGTTACACTGGTCGTCGATGTACCAGTTCATTGCAGCGCTTCCATTTCGTTTTCCTCGCCAGGTGCGCGACGCGTTCTCGCGCGCGACGCTGGTGATCGCGGTCTTCCTCCTCACGTTGATGTGCGGCTGCGGTGGTTCGACGCCGCCGGTTCCCAACACTGCCGGTGGCCCGACGACCAATCCGGTTTCGAATGGGCCGTCGATCCCGCCCAATCGCATCCTCGTGCAGTTCGACACGATCGGCTGCGTGTGCCAGCTCGGGAACGTGGAGATCGCGCTGCTCGAATTGCCCAGCGTGCAGTCGCTGGACTGGGAGTTCGATCAGTATCGCGTCTGGCTGAACTTCACCGACAAACGGCGGCCGACCGACGATGAGATTCGCCGGGCGCTGCAGTATCAGAACGTCACCGTGAAGCAGATCTACCGACCATGAAAGACCGATCCCACCTGCTGACCGAGCAACGACTGGGCGCATCGGCGCAGCTGGACGCGATGAGCGCCGCCCAGATCGTCGCGCTGATGAACGAGCAGGATCGCTGCGCCGTGGAGGCTGTGGCGGCAGCGAGCGCCGATGTCGCCCGCGCGATCGACATCGTCACGGCAAAGTTCCAGGCCGGCGGGCGATTGATCTACGTCGGCGCCGGGAGCAGCGGGCGGCTGGGCGTGCTCGACGCCAGCGAATGCTCGCCGACGTTCAACACCGACCGCTCGATGGTCATCGGCGTGATCGCGGGCGGCGACGACGCGATGTTCCGCGCGAAGGAAGGCGCGGAGGATGACGCCGACGACGGCGCCGCACAAATGGCTGGCCGCGACGTCGGCAGCAACGATGTCATCTGCGGGATCGCAGCCGGCGGGACGACGCCGTTCGTCCACGGCGCTCTCGCAGAAGCCAAGCGCCGCGGCGCGGCGACAGTGTTCGTCACCTGTGTCGAGCGAGTTGAAAACGAGCCGGCGTACGACGTCACCATCCGCGCCCTCACCGGCCCGGAGGTGCTGACCGGTTCCACGCGCCTCAAAGCCGGCACCGCAACGAAGCTGATCCTCAACCAGCTCACCACCGCGTCGATGGTTCGCCTCGGCAAGTGTTACGGCAACCAGATGGTCGACCTCCGCGCCAGCAACATCAAGCTGCGCGATCGCGCCGCCCGCATCGTCGCCCAGATCTGCCAGATCGACCGCGACGCTGCGATCGAACTCCTCGAGCGCAGCGGCGGGGAAGTGAAGACGGCGATTGTGATGCGTCGCCACCATTGCGATCCGGTGACGGCGCGAGCAACTCTCGGTGAGGTCAGCGGGCGCCTCCGCGATGCGTTGAAATGACGGCGCGCGTGCGCGTCGAAATGTAGCGCGGGATCCGGGCTGTCTCGTTATCATGCCAACCATGCTTTACGAGAAAGCGAAATCCATCCTCGACCGATATCCGCCGCCGCGCGTTCGTGCGGTGCTGAAGACGGGCGAGGTAATCGAGACACCTCACGAGCTCCTGGCAGCCGTCTCCCCGGGGCGCCTCGCGATTTCTGCCGATGGCGAGCACGCGCGCGTTTTCCGCTGGACGGAGATCGCTGACTTCGATGCCATCCCGCACGATTCGAAGATCCAGTGAGCGCCGACGATGGACGAGATCATCGCCCGGGAACTGCGGACGCTGACTGTTCGCGTCGTGTTCGAACCGTTTCGTATCTGCCTGGTCGACGGCCGTCATTTCGATATTTCTTCGCGCGGGGTCGTGACGTTCCTCAGCGGCGGAATCATGATTTTTGATCAGGACGATACCTACGCTGTCGTGCCCTACGACAAGATCGTCAGCCTTCAGACGTTCTTCCCCGTTCCCTAGAGCAGCGCGCCTTTTCATGTAGCTGGATAGCCGCAGTGGCGGAAGAAGCCTGCACAGTCGTTGGGGGTGACCAGGTTGAGCGCCTGCGTGATGGCCTGCTGCAGCGTTTCGTACGTGCGGGCGGCGACGCTACGCAGGTGTCGCTTCACCTTGCTCCACATGTTCTCGATCGGGTTGTAGTCGGGTGAATAAGGCGGCAGGTACAGCAGCGTCGCGCCGGCCTTCTCGATCATCTGCCGCACGCCGGCGGCTTTGTGCGGCTGCAGGTTGTCCATGATCACCACGTCGCCCCGCGTCAGTTCGGGGACCAGTGCGTGCTCGACATAGGTGAGGAAGACATCGGTGTCGGTGGCGCCGCTGACGACCGCGGCGGCGCAGGGGCCGCTTGTGCGAACGCCTGAGATCATCGTCGTGGTCTTCCAATGACCGTGCGGCACCTTGTCGATCACGCGAACGCCTCGCGCGGCGCGGCCATGGGTGCGGGTCATGTTGGTCTGGGCACCGGACTCATCGATGAACAAAAGCTTCTCGATCGGAACGTGCTTCAGCTGCGCGTGCCACAACTCCCTGGCGGCTTTTACGTCCGGACGATCCTGCTCGGCGGCGTGGATGCTCTTTTTTTTAACACCAGCCCCAGCTTCTTCAGCCACTCGCTGATCGACTGCAGGCTGACGGGCAGTTGCAACGCTTCCTGGAGTTCGGCACGGGTGGCGTCGGGATGAGCGGCAAAGTAGTCGCGAATCTGCCGCCCGATCTCTGGCGTGAGCTTCGGCTTGCGGCCGGCGTTACGTGGCAGCGGCGCGAATGTGCCAGTCTCTCTGAGACGCTGCTTAATCCGCCGGGTGCCCGATTTACAAATGCCGAAGAGTTCGGCGATCTCCTTCGTGGGCTTGTTCTGTTGATAAAGCTCGATGATCCGCTTACGGACCATCATCGGATACGCCTCCATGCGATGCCTCCCGAAAGGAAGCGCGGAAGCTAACCCAAAACCGGGACGGGCGCTAGGGGAAAAGCTGCGTTGCTCTAGCATTCGATCAATGCCGGCTAGCGTGGATTTCCCTGAGTTTCCCTGCCTAAAGTGAGGTTGCCGCGCTCCTTTCCACAGTATCTCTCGAGTTGGAGAGCCGGCGGGGGATCGAACACTTCACGCAAGCCTGGGGAGACACATCATGGGACACGAGACACTCGAAGCGCTCGAAGCACGTCGGCTGATGGCGGTCGACCTGGCGATCTCGTACGAGCTCAACGGCGGATTGCCGCTGACGACCAGCATCCAGACCGATCAGAACGTTCGGTTCACGGTCACCAATCGCGGCAGCACCAGCGCGCCGCTGGCGATCGGGGCCGAGCTGTTCGTCAGCGCGGATCGCAAGTTCGATTCCGACGACGAGCTGATCGCCAGCGCCGCGTTTCCGCTGGGCTTGAGAGCGGGTCGCTCGGATGTGTTCAGCGACGAGGTCTCGCTGCCCGATGAACCGGGACGCTATTACCTGATCGCGGTGCTCGACCGCTCGGGTCTCTACAGCCTCGACAGCCCATACAAGGATTCGAACACCAGCAACAACGCGCTCGTCTCGCGCAAGCCGCTGGTGACGATCGTCCCGCAGCTGCTGACCGGCACGATCAACGGCACGGATTCCAGCGACAAGATCGGGATCATCTACTCCGGCGATCAGCTCGTCGTCGGCGTCAACGGCGCGCTCTCGGCCTCCGCCAAGACCTCGTTCGGATTCCTCACCGTCAACGCGCTGGGCGGCAACGATCGCGTCGCCTGCAACCCGGACATGGCCACGCCGCTGATCATCAACGGCGGCACGGGCACCGATCGCCTGGTCGGCGGCTTTGCCAGCGACACGATCGACGGCGGCAGCCAAAGCGACCGCCTCTTCGGCGGCTCGGGCAACGACGAGCTCATCGGCGGCGGCGGCAACGACCGCTTCTTCGGCGGCGCCGGCATCGACATCTGCGCCGGCGGCGAAGGCGGCGATTTCTTCTACGTCAAAGACGACGGCTCGATCGACCAGATCAACGGCGGCAACGGCCTCGACGCCGCCCAGTACGACAAAGCCGACGTCCGAACGTCGATCGAGGTCTTCATTCCGTGAGAATCCGCGTAAAGGCATCATCCGCCGCGAGCGTTTTGCACCTCACCTCGTACCACGGGCGTCTCGCCAATGCCGTCCGGTACTTTTCGGGGGTGGACGGGACCAATGGCGCTACGATCGGGATGGCGATTTTGGGTGGGGATTGGGCGCAGCGGCGGGATTCGTTCGGCGCAGCGGGCCACGCGGGGCCGGGTGGGGATGCAGCGCGGCCCTGGTGATTCAGGCAGGTTGTTTTCGCGACGCCTTTTCCGCGCGTCGTTTCCGATCACGTTCACGCTCGGCCAGACGCCGCTCCAGCAGCATCTGCATCGCTTCGTCGCTCAACTGTCCCTGCGCGCTCATCGCCACGAGATGCAGCGTGTGTTTGCTCACCGGCGCGCCCGTGCGCAGGTGCATCAGCAGCGTCAGCAGCACCGCGACATAGAACTGCGTGGTGATCCCGCGTGGGCTCTGGCTGATCAGATGGTCGAAGCAGGCGAACACCTTGAGCCAGCGCAGGAACAGCTCGATCTGCCAGCGGAGCCGGTACAGCTCGCCGATCACATGCGCCGGCACGTCGAGCAGATCGGTCAGCAGGATCAGATCGCTCTGGTTTTTCCGGTCGCGGATGACGATGCGGCGGTAGACGCCCGGCGGCGCGGCTTTTGAGGATCGGCCCTGGTTGCCCGGGCTGGTCGGGCCGCTGAGCGTGCCGACCTGGTCGAGCTGGACATGGTGCTCACGATCCTTCGCATCCAGCGGACGGTCCTCGCTGGCGGCGAATTTGGTGTCACGGCGCAGCCGCAGCACCAGGTTCGACTCCTTCTCCCGCACCGCTTTGATGAAGCCGAAGTGGACGAAGTTGCGGTCGACGACGTAGATGGCGTCCGGCTTGAGCCGGCGGATGAACGCGGCGGCCTCCGAGCCGTCGCCACAGCCGCTGACATCCCAATCCACCGGCAGGAACGCGTCGACGTCCAGCTGCAGGTTCAACCGCACCCGCGACTGCTTGCCCTGGTTGCCGCGGTTCATGGTCAGGGCGTGCACCACCTCACCGGCCAGGTTGAACCACGAGCCGTCCGCTGCGATCACTTGCTTTGCAATGGAATGCGTGCCCGGATCGCAGCGCTTCAGCCAGGGCATCTGCCGCGACAACGCCTCGATCACCGGACCGATCGCCTCGGGACCGAACGTCGCCATCGCGTCCGAGAGCGTCGATCGCGGCACGATCTGGCGGCCGGTGATGCAGCGAACGTCATCGCCGGCGCTGTGCTGCTCGATCAACCGCAGCGACCGGACCGTCGGCTGCATCGCCGCCGAGAGCAGCAGCCCCACCACGTTGGCGTAGTGAAGCCGCCGGTTGCCGTGCGCCTTCGCAGGCTCCAGATGCCGTTCGATGAGCTTCATCGACTGACGCACCAGCGCCGGCAGCCGAACCTGCTCCGATTGCTCCACCATGCCCGCGAGCATGCCAACAAATCCGACATCGCGCAAGTTAGAATTGCGTTAAAAACACCCGTCACAAAATACCGGACGGCATTGGCGTCTCGCCCGTGTCTTTCTTCAGCACGGCCGGGACGGCCGTGGTACGAGGCGGGCGGCGTGACGTTCGGGCAGGTTCGGAATCCGCAAAGCGCGGTCGCATGCGCTAAATTTTCGTGGCACGGGTTTTCAACCCGTGATTGCATTGCCTTCATTTGCAAGACATGGGTTGGAAACCCGTGCCACGTGGAGATGCGCCTCCACGGCGACACGAGCAGCCACGCGCGTGTCCCAAACAACTGCGTCCCGAGCGTTTTACCGCCTGCCTCGTACCACGGGCGTCTCGCCCGTGTCTTCTGCTCAGCACGGCCGGGACGGCCGTGGTACGAGGTGGGCGGTGACGTTCGCGTAGGTCGGAACCTGTAAAGAGAAGTCGCACGCGCGCCATCTTCGTGGCACGGGTTTTCAACCCGTGATTGCATTCTCTTCACTTGCAAGACACGCGTCAGTACGCTTTGCGTTGGCGGGCGGTGGGGATGTTGAGGACCTTGCGGTATTTCGCGACGGTGCGGCGGGCGATGTCGATGCCTTGCTCGGTCAGTTTTTCGACGATCTCGTCGTCGTTCAGCGGGTTTTGCTTGTCTTCGTTGTCGATGAGGATGCGCAGCTTTTCCTTCACCGCGTCCCAGCTCATGTCTTCGCCGCTGGCGCTTTGCGTGCCGCCGGAGAAGAATCGCCGCAGCGGAAAAACGCCGCGCGGGGTCTGGATCCACTTCTCGCTCACGGCGCGGCTGACCGTTGCGACGTGAATGCCCAGCTGATCGGCGACGCTGATCATTGGCAGCGGTTTGAGGTACTCCGGGCCCTTGTCGAAGAAGTCGCGTTGCGTGTCGACGACGACGCGGATGACACGCTCGATCGTCCCCCGCCGCTGTTCGATCGCTTCGATCAGCCACTTGGCGTTGCGGACGTTGTTGGTCAGAAATTCCTTGGTCTTCCGGTCGACGCCCTTCTTGAGCATCTTCAGGTACATGCCCTTGAGGTAGAGGCTGGGCGCGACGTCGCGCGCCATTTTGATCTCGTACTTGCCGGTGTCCTCGTCGAAGTAGATCGTCGCATCCGGCGTGATCGGCGGGGCCTCGTCGGCGCTGAACGCGCGACCCGGGTGCGGCTGGAGGCGGCCCAGCCGGCGCACCGCAGCCTTGATGTCGTCGATCGGCTCGCCGAGCTTCTTGCTGATCAGCGGATACCGGTTCTGCTGCAGGTCCTGGAGATGATCGCGCACGAGGGCACGCTCGAGATCAAAGTCGTGACCCTCCGCCATCTCTTCGTCCTGCTCCATCGCGTCGAGCTGCAGGATCATGCACTCGGGCAGATCGCGGGCGCCGACGCCGGGCGGATCGAGCTTCTGGATGAGCTTGAGCGCCTCGGTCAGGTCCTCGGTGCGAACGGGGTCGCGGGTCTCAAGCTGGATGCGCTCGAACGGCGTGCGGAGATAGCCGTCCGCGTCGAGGTAGTCGATGAGGATCTCGCCGGCGCGCTTCACGTGCGGCGGCGCTTCGGTGAACCGCCACTGGGCCAGCAGGTGCTCGCTGAGCGTCGCGCCGCGGGCTGCGGTGTTGGCCATCGCGTCGAGCTTGCCGTCACGATCCTGGCCCTCCCAATGGCTGGCGCGGAACGTGTTCGCGTTGTTGGCGCTGAACTCTTCGTTTTCGAGATAGTCGGCGATGCGTTCGAGGCGGTTAAATTCCGCAGCATCGGGCCCCTCGGACTTGATCGAGAGCACGCGCTCGTCGCGGTCGGGCGTCGGGGCTTCGACCTGGCGGTCGACGGGCATCTCGCGGTCGCGGGTGCGGACTTCGAGGACCGGATTTTGCTGGAGTTCCTGTTCCACCCGTTCCTCCAGCGCCGTCAGGGGCAGCTGAAGGATCTCCATGGACTGGATCATCCGCGGTGTCAGCACCTGCCGCTGATCCATCCGCATGGAGAATGATTGAGATAAACTCATTCAGGGACGAAAGTTACTTCCATGTAACCCAGGAACGCCCGGGCAGATAGCAAAAACGATACCGTGCGGCGCCGGGCGGGGCAAACGGAAATGGAAAAGGGTTGTGGGGTGTGTGGTGTTGGTGGTGACCCGATCCATGTGGGGGGTGGGCCGGAGAGGCGAGAGGTCCCCGGGCATGCCCGGGGCTAATTGGGGGCCGACCGGGGTGGACGGGTCGTGCGTTGGCCGGGATGCGGGCGGCGCGTCCGCGTTCGGACTCGTTTTGTTACACTCTCGCGCAACATGGACACGACGATTCTTCCGATCATCGCCGGCAGCGCGGTGATTCTTGTGATTGCGTATCTCACCTACGGACGACTCGTCGTGCGCTGGCTGGGCGTTGATTCAACCCGCGTCACGCCCGCGGTCGAACAGGAAGACGGCAACGACTTCGTCCCCGCGCCCGCGCCGGTGGTCCTGGGCGGACACTTCACCGCGATCGCAGCCGCCGGGCCGGTGGTGGGGCCGATCCTGGCGGGCCTGGCGTTCGGGTGGTTGCCCGCGCTGCTTTGGATTCTCATCGGTTCGATCTTCATCGGCGGCGTGCATGACGCCGGCGCGCTGTTCGCTTCGATCCGCCATCGCGCCAGCAGTATCACGCAGGTGGTGCGCGAGCACATGAGCCCGGCTGCCTATTACACGTTCCTCATCTTCGTCTGGCTGAGCCTGATCTACGTCATCATCGCCTTCACCGATGTCACCGCTGGCACGTTCGCCAAGTTTGCGACGATCCAGGATTCGGGCAATTCGTATCCATTGAACGGCGGCGCGGTCGCGATTGGCGCGACGGCCTATCTCGTGCTCAGCGTGGTTCTCGGGCTGGTGCTGCGCTATACGAAGGTGCCGTGGTGGGTGGGGTTGATCATCGCGGTGATCGGCCTCGGCGCGACGATCTTCTACGCCCCCGCCATGGCCGGCTGGCTGGACGCGCACGGCTGGCACTTCATGAACACCAGCGGCAAGGACACCAAGGCGCTGACGCAGCACTGGGACCTGGCGCTGCTGGTCTACTGTTTCATCGCCAGCATCGTGCCGATGTGGATCCTGCTGCAGCCGCGCGGCGTGATCGGCGCGACGTTTCTGTATGCAGCCCTCGCCTTCGGCCTGCTCGGCACGCTGCTGGGCGGCTGGAACAATTCGGGTAGCCTGCACATCACTTACCCGATGTTCAAAGCCTTCGACGCGGGCAAGATCGGCCTGCTTTTCCCGATGCTTTTCATCACCATCGCCTGCGGCGCATGCAGCGGCTTCCATTCGATCGTCGCCAGCGGCACGACCAGCAAACAGGTGCGCTCGGAGAAAGACGTCCGCCCCATCGCCTACGGCGGCATGCTCCTCGAGGCGATGGTCGCCATCTTCTCGCTTGCGTGTGTGATGCTCCTGATGCCGACCGCCAAGGCAGGGTCGCCCGATGTCGTCTATGCCCAAGGCATGGCCAAGTTCCAAAGCATCTGTGGCGTCCCGTATCAATTCGCGCTGGGGTTCGGGTTGCTGGCATTCAGCAGCTTCGTGTTCGACACGCTCGACGTCTGCACGCGCCTCGGCCGGTATGTCTTCCAGGAACTCACCGGCCTCGGCGGCATGGTCGGCGGCGCGATCGCGACGATCCTCACGCTGATCTTTCCTGCGATTTACCTGGTCACCAGCGAACCCGGTTCGTTCATGACGTTCTGGAAGATCTTCGGGACCAGCAACCAGTTGCTGGCTGCGCTGACGCTGGTCGGCGTCAGCGTGTGGCTGTGGCGCACGGGCCGGCCCGTCTGGTTCACGCTGATCCCCGCCATCTTCATGCTCGGGACGACCGCGACGGCGCTGATCTTCAACCTGCGCGAGTTCGTCGGCCTCCAGCACATCAAGAGCACACCGATGAACATCGCGAACATCGGCATCGCCAGCGCGCTGCTGGGGCTGGCAGTGTTCGTGGTGTTCGAGGCGGTGCGGGTGATCATCGTGTCGCGCCAGAATCTCGCCGTCGGTTTCGCACCGGCGCTCGATAGCCAGAACTGACGCGGCGGATTTGCGGTCTCCGCTCGGTGTCAGGCGCGCCTGGTGACGAAGCGACATCCACGCAGCGCCTCCGAAACGAAAATAAGAATTTTTGGACTCGGCCCCGCCACGACTTAGCGCCGCGCGCTGCGCGCCGGTCAGACGCTGCGCGCAGCGCCGCCGGTGAGTGGGAGGGACCGAGCGCGCCGCGTCGTGCTGGTTTCTCCGAAAGGAGGTCGCCGTGCGAAGAAACGAAAACGAACAAACGAACCCAATCTGTCAGCCAAATCCCGCAGCCGGCGATGGTTATGGATTGGGTTCGTTTGCGCGCGGCGCGCAAAGCGCAGCGCCGAGTTTCCTAGCGGGATTTGGGAGAAAGCGCGACGTTGTGCTGTTGGAGGATTGCGTCGAATGTTGGTTCCGGCGATTCAGTCGTGAGCATGCCTTCGAGACGTTCATCATCGCGGTATACGGAAATGTGCAGACAGTGAAAACAGATCACGAAGTCGGTGGTGGTTTCCCCCGTCGTCACGCGGATGCCGTGACGCGGCTGGAAGCACGCCGCGACTGCGCCGGAGTTTCCGCGGACCCCCGCATCCAGCGCGTTGTTGAGGCGTCTGCGGTCGGCATCAGTGACGTCAGTCCGACCCAGGATATGAAAATGGTGGAACAACGGCGGCTCGTCGGTGTCGGATACGTCGGGATCCAGCGACAGCAGCTCATATCGATCCGCATGGTCCAGCGCATCCCAGAGCCTGCGAGGAATGGGTGTCCCACGTCGGAGTTCCGCTTGATAGGCCTTGAGCTCCGCGACAGCCTCTCGCAGCCTGATCATCGGCGACTGCTGAAGCTGAGCGCACGTGAGTGCAATAAGGATGATCATTGCAACCGTGCCGACGACGCCGTGAACCGTTTGTCTGCTCATCGCTGCGCCCCTTTCGAACGTCACGATAACGACCCGCACCTGCTTTCCACTTTACATCATAGAGTTTGAAAGGTAAAAACAACCGCTGGACGACTGGCTGGCCGATACCATCAGTCGCGAATCGCCTTATACTTTGCCGCGACGTAACCATGGCCCTTCTGGATCAGATCAAGCAGCCGTCCGACCTTCGCGGGTTTTCCATCGATCAGCTGGAAAGCCTGGCCAAGGAGATCCGCGAGCGGATCTTCTCCGCGGTCAGCACCAATGGCGGGCACTTGGCGTCGAACCTGGGCGTTGTCGAGCTAACCATCGCGCTGCACAAGGTTTATGATTTCGGTCCCTACCCGGCCGGGCCGGACCGGTTGTTGTTCGACGTGGGACATCAGTGCTACCCGCACAAGATGCTCACCGGCCGGGCGGATGGGTTCGCGACGCTGCGGAAAAAGGGATCGATCGGCGGATTTCCCTCGCCGGAAGAATCGCCGTACGACCTGTTCGCCGTCGGCCATGCGGGAACCGCCATCAGCACCGCCGTCGGCTTGGCGCGCGGCGATCAGTCCCAGGGACGGGCCAGCCACGTGGTGGCGGTGGTCGGCGACGCGTCGATCGTCAACGGCCTGGCATTCGAAGGATTGAACAACGCCGGCACGCTCAAGCGGCAGATGTTGATCATCCTCAACGACAACGGGATGAGCATCAGCCATCCGCAGGGCGCGCTGGCGGAATACCTCGAGCGCGTCCGCGTCAGCACGACCTACGAAGAGTTCAAGCGCTACAGCGAAAAGATCGTCCACACGCTTCCCTCGCGCGTCGGCCACGCCATCGAGCATGCATGGGAAGCCTTCTGCCGCTCGGTCAAAGGCGCAATGTGGGACGGCGCCCTGTTCGAGAACATGGGCATCAAATACATGGGTCCGATCGACGGCCATGATCTGCCCGGGCTCATCAACTTTCTCGGCGAGATCAAGCACGTCGACAAGCCGGTGCTGCTGCACGTCAAGACGCGCAAGGGCGAAGGCTACGAGATCTGCAAGAACGAGCCGACGCGCATGCACTCGCCCGCTGCGTTCGTGGTGAACGGCTGCCGCGTCGAGACCAAGCCGTCGGGCCGATCGTGGACGATCGCGTTCGCCGACGCGTGCATCGAAATCGCCCAAAAAGACCCGAAAATCGTGGCTTTGACAGCCGCCATGCCCGACGGCACCGGCCTCTCGAAATTCGAGCAGGTGCTGCCCCGGCAGTTCCTCGACACGGGCATCTGCGAGAGTCATCTCGTCGCGATGGCAGCCGGCATGAACAAGGCCGGGCAGAAACCGATCGCTGCCATCTATTCGACTTTCCTCCAGCGGGCGTTCGACCAGGTGTGGCAGGAAGTGGTGCTGAACGGCCTGAAAGTGGTCTTCGCCGCCGATCGCGCCGGTTACGTCGGCGACGATGGGCCGGTGCACCACGGGTTCATGGACCTGGCCTTCCTGCGCCCGATGCCGGGCATGGTGCTGATGGCCCCCAGCGACGAAGCCGAGCTCAAGCGTTGCCTCGGCCTCGCCACCACGCTGGATACCGCCAGCGCCCTGCGCTACCCCCGCGACGCCGTCCCCGCGTGCGACCTCGAGAACCTGATCGACCCGACCCTCCGCGCCGAGGCGTCCCAGCCGTGGAAGCTGGGCGTGTCGCGAACCCTGCGCGCGGGCGAGGACGTCACGATCATCAGCTACGGCGCCCTGACCGAGCACGTCCTCCTCGCCGCCCAGATGCTGGCCGACGAGGGGATCGACGTGGGCGTCATCGACGCCCGATTCTGCAAGCCGATCGACGGGGCCATGTTGCGGCGCGTCCTGCGAGCCAATCACCCGGTCCTGACGATCGAGGACCATGCGCTGACTTGTGGTTTCGGCGCCGCCGTGCTGGAATACGCCCAAGCCAACGCCCTGCCGACGCGATGGATCACGCGGCTGGGGCATCCCGACCGGCTGGTGGCCCATGCCACCCGCAAGGAGCAGCTGGCTGAGGTCGGGTTGGACGCAGCCGGGATCGCGTCGGGCGTCCGGGATGCGGTGCGGCAGGTTTCTAAGCACGTCGAAACACCTGCCGTGACGCCGTAAGATCGCTCGATCGTGCTTTCGGCAAATTGTCGCAACCCGATCGCCCGCGCGGGCCGATTATGTAAAGAGGGATCCGCCCCGCCGGTTTTTTGTTCGGGGGGACGATCGCCCGTCATGGACGACACAACGTTATCCAACCTCATCACCCTTGCCGCCGGGATCACGTTCCTCGTCAGCGGCTGGGCCACGTACTGCATCTGGCGGGCGCGGCGAAGCGGGTGGTCGCGGCTGGCGGCCATCTATGGCGATGCCAAGCCGATCAAGGACGTCGCCCCGCACCGCTGGCAGACGATCAAGCTGCTGCCGGGCAAGGTGAAGTATCGCCGCACGATCACGCTGCGGCTGACCGTCGACGGCCTGCACATGACCCCCGCGCTGGCCTTCCGCTGCGGCCACGAGCCGCTGATGATCCCGTGGTCGGACATTGAGATCTTCGCCGTCGACACCGCGGCCCAGGATCGCCTGTACGACCTGAAGTTCACGCACGAGCCGGCGGTGCGAGCGCGGATCGGCGTCCACGTCGCCCAGCTGATCCGCCGGGCTGCGGACAACGCGCAGTACTTCGTCGAAGCCCCGCCGCCCCAGATCAAACCCGCCCCGCGCCCGCAACCGCAAACGCAACGCGCGACGGCGTGAGTGGGTTCGTCGTGATGTCCCAATAATTTTCGCGCCGGCCTGCACGATGCGCTCGTTCCATCGGCCGTTGAACCTTTTCGGTATGGGTACCCCGAACCGGGGAACGCAACTGACCACGAGTGCACTGCGAACGCGTCGAGATCTTCGCCTCCGTCGTGATCGATGAACGCGGCGCGCGTCGTCGCGTCGCTGCACAATCGGATGCGCCTCGTTACCATTCGCACCATGGCCGTCGTCGTTCGCCAGGTTCCGTCGGAGGTGTTGATCGATCTGCGGCATCGTGTGCTGCGCGGCGGGTTTCCGCGCTCGGCTGCGATCTTCGATGGCGATGGCGAAGCGCACAGCGTGCACTTCGGGGCGTTCGACGGGGATCGCCTCGTCGGCTGCGCGACGCTGCATCGGCGCCCGTTCGATCAGCAGACGCCCGAGGCGTGGCAGCTGCGCGGGATGGCGGTCGACGATGGCTATCGCAGCGCCGGCGTCGGCGCCCAGCTGCTGCAGGCCGTCGATCAACACGTGCTCGCGAGCCCGCTGTCGAAATTCCTCTGGTGCAACGGCCGCCTGCCCGCGGTGAAGTTCTACGAGCGCAACGGTTGGCGCATTGTCAGCGAGCTGTTCGAGATTCCCGCGTCGGGCCCGCATTACCGATTGGTCAGGGACTTCTCGACGATCGACCGACAGCGTTCCGCCAGCGCCGCGCGCGCGACCCACTCCGCGCCGGCATCGGAAAGCAGGTAAGCGCCCGCGCTGGCGCCCGTGACCATGTCCAGCGTGTTGGCGACGAGATAATCGGCGCCGCTGGCCAGCCGCGACTTTTGCCCGACCGCGATGAGCTGGCCCTTGTCGAGCCCGACCTCGAGCTTGAACTTGATCAGTAGGCCCCGGTAGTTCCACTCGCTGCGGAAGCAGTCGACGATCTTGCGCGTCGGGCGGCCAAGAATCGCGATCGCGTCGTGCGTGCTCTTCACCTTTCCGGCTGACACGTTGCGGACGATCCACTGTTCGGATCCATCCGCCAACGGTTTGCGCTCAGTGACGGCGAAGACGCCGTCGGGCGCATAGTCCGCGACGGCCGCCGTCATGAAGATCGCGTGATACGCCTGCCGAGCCAGTTGATCGCGCAGCACATCCATGAGGTCGGTATGACTTCGGAACGAATGCGCCCCCATCCCCAGCGACTGGGCCTCGCGCAGGTGATTAGCGTTGCTGGTGACCAGATCAACCTGCCCGACCGCCTTCAGCGCCCGCGCGATCGAGAACCCCGTGTTGCCGGTGAAGATGTTCCCCCAGTCGCGCACGCGATCGATCATCTCGCGCGTGTTGCCGGCGGTGACTAGAAAGCGTGGCGTGCTCATGGGCCTCTTCGATCGTCGAGCTGCGCACTTCGTACCACGGGCGTCCCGTCCGTGCCACGACGCTTCACTCTTTCCGACCGCGCGTCCGTTTCAGGGAAAACAATCAGGCCCCGCGAAGTTCGCGGGGCCTGAGAGTTTAACACTGATCCGCTCGTGGACGAGCGGGTTAAACGTTTACGCGCTCTTCTTCTCCGCTTGGCGGGTGCCGAAGAGGTGCTTGCGGCCTTCGACGACGTCTTCGTCGATGACGTACTTCTGGCCCTGGGGCTGGTCGGGCAGGTGGTACATCACTTCGAGCATCATCTCTTCGCAGACGGCGCGAAGGGCACGGGCACCCGTGTCGCGCTTCAGGGCACGCTGGGCGATGTGCTCGAGCGCGCCGTTCGTGAACTCCAGGTCGCTGCCTTCGAGGCGGAAGAGGCGATGGTACTGCTTGGTGATCGCGTTCTTCGGCTCGGTCAGGATGTTGACCAGCGTGGCGACGTCGAGCGGCTCGAGCGTGCTGATCAGCGGCAGACGGCCGATGAACTCGGGGATCATGCCGAACTCGACGAGGTCTTCCGGCTGAACCTTGCGCAGCGTCTCGGCGCGGTTCTCGTTCTTGTCGCGCGTCTCGTTCTCGCTGCCGAAGCCGATCATGCGCTTGCCGAGGCGCTTGCGGATGATGTCTTCGAGGCCGACGAACGTTCCGCCGCAGATGAACAGGATCTGCGAGGTGTCCATCTGGATGTACTGCTGCTCGGGATGCTTGCGGCCACCCTGCGGCGGGATGTTGGCCACGGTGCCTTCAAGCATCTTCAGGAGCGCCTGCTGAACGCCTTCGCCCGAGACGTCGCGTGTGATGCTGACGTTGTTCTGGGTCTTGGCGATCTTGTCGATTTCGTCGACGTAGACGATGCCGCGCTGGGCGGCCTCGAGGTCGTAGTCGGCGGCCTGCAACAGGCGGAGCAGCACGTTCTCGACGTCTTCACCGACGTAGCCGGCTTCGGTCAGGGTCGTGGCGTCGCCAATCGCGAACGGCACATTGAGGATGCGCGCCAGCGTGCGGGCGAGAAGCGTCTTGCCCGAGCCGGTCGGCCCGATCAGGAGCACGTTCGTCTTGTCGAGCTCGATCTCGTTCTCCGCCGGCGCCGCTTCACCCTGCTGCTGCTGAAGGCTCAGCCGCTTGTAGTGATTGTGCACCGCGACCGAGAGGGCGCGCTTGGGATAATCCTGGCCGACGACGTACTGATCGAGGTGTTCCTTGATCTGTCGCGGCGACGGGATCGTCGAGAACAACGGCTGGCTCGTCGACATCTTCCGCTTTTCCTGGCGGATGATGTTGTGCGCCAGGTCGACGCAGTTTGAGCAGATGTAAACGTCCGCGGGACCTTCGACCATGGGGCCGACGTCGCGCGAGCTTTTGCCGCAGAAGGAGCAGGTGGTGATACGACGGCCGCGGAAACCTCCGCCGCCTCCGCCCGGAGGTCCGCCAGCACTACCGCCGCCGCCGGTGGGTGGGGTCGATGCGCCGCCGTTTCCTCGATTCATTCCGTTGGCCATGGGACGATGCCTTGCAGTAGTACAACCTAATCAGGAGAGCCCCTCGCCGGTGCATCCCTGCTCAATCCATTATCGATCCAGAATCGACCCTCACTTAACGTGGGAGTTGCCCGGAGTCTTTCGATCATAATACGCGGTTAAAGCGCATGGTACGCCAAAATCAAAGCCGATAACACGGGAAACGACGAAGGACGAGCGACGAGCGATCACGGCCGATTTTCCCAGCATCGGACCACCGCATCGTCCATCCCTCATCCTTCATCGGTTCCCCAACGTCCGAGTCGCATGATTTGCTTGAGAAGCCGGCGGGGGTTTCCTTATCATGGCACGTCTGCTTCACCCTGACGTTGCGCCTGAGGATGACCCTTGGCTGAAACTTCCGATCTGAGTCCGCTTGAACGACAGTTCGCCACCGCGCGCGGGTTGCGCCAGCAACAGCGAGTGGAACAGGCGATCCCCGTCCTGCGCGACTTGGCACAGTTGATGCCGTCCTCAGCGGAAGTGCACCTTGAACTAGCGCAATCCCTGATCATGCGCGGCGACTTCCCCGCGGCCCTGGAGTCGGCGATGCAGGCCGTCCGCCTGCGCCCCGATTCGCCGGACGCCCTCGCAGCGCTGGGAGCGCTGCTCCTGGAAATGGGCGAACCGGCCCAGGCGATCCCCTACCTGACCAAGCTGATCAATCTCCTGCCCCGCTGGCCGGAGGCGTGGCGGCTTTGCGGCGAGGCCGCGTATCGCATCGGAAGACCCGAGGATGCCGTCGAATACCTCACCCGGGCCCTGATTCTCCAGCCGGATTGGCCGGAGGCGATGTTCCGGCTCGGCGAATGCCACCTGAAACTGGGCAATTACCTCGAAGGTTGGCGTCTTTACGAGTCCCGCTGGGACTGCCAGGGTTATGACAACACCAGCCATCGCGCCCGCGTACCCCGCTGGTCGGGGCGGGAAGACCTCCATGGCAAGTCGATCCTGATCCAAGCCGAGCAGGGCATGGGCGACATGGTCCAGTTCGTCCGCTTCGCCCGGTCGCTGGAGGCGCAGGGCGCCCGGGTGGTTGTGGCCTGCCCGGGAACGCTCGCGGCGTTGGTCAAAAGCGTCGAAGGGGTGTCGGAAGTGGCGCCGTTCGGCACGCCGTTGCCCCACGTCGATTACACGATTCCGCTGCTTAGCCTGCCGTTTGTCCTCCGTATGACGCTGGCAGCCATCCCGAACTGCATGCCGTACATACGTCCCGACCGGGCCCTGCGCGAAGCGTGGTCCGACCGGATCCGCTCGCTGACGCCCGAGGGGCATCGCCGTGTCGGAATCGTCTGGTCGGGGCATTCCCAGCACGTGTTCAACCGGTATCGATCGATCCCGTTCGAACGCTTGCGGACGCTGCTGGATATCCCGGGAAACACGTTCTTCAGCCTGCAAAAAGGGGGCGCAGCGAACGTGCTGCGCCGCGATCGGTCGCCCGTGGTTAACCTCGGACCCGACTTGCCGACCTTCGAACACACCGCTGCAGCGATCCGGGCGATGGATGTGGTGATCACGGTCGACACGGCCGTTGCGCACCTCACCGGCGCGGTGGCCGCCAATGGCTGGCTGATGCTCAACGCCGGCTGCGACTTCCGCTGGATGACGATCGGTGACCGCAACCCGTGGTACCCGACGCTGCGCCTGTTCCGCCAGGATCGCGAAGGCGATTGGCAGCCGGTCCTCGACCGGATGGCGATTCTGCTCCGCCAACCGCTTTAACCCCTCCAAAGTACGTCAGATTCCACCTGTTCCGGCGTGTGCGTTGCTGCGCACAAGTATCGGACCTGCCTGAATTTATAACCGGTTACTTCAACCACCCATCTTGAATTAACCAGTTGTTGTTGCATACCTCGTCTACTTCACCACTTACGTGAGTATCGCCCACGTATGTAGGGTCAAAACAACCGTTTGGCGTATTAATTCGACCGTTTCCAAACTGAATCGTAAGTCCCAGTTGAAGTGCGGTTTGCGCGCCAGTTTCGGGTGGTCCCGAACTTGGCATGAGGATCGCTTTAGGTGCTTTGGAGCGTGGGAGATGCGCTATCCGTGATGAGCGGATGGGGCCGCTCACACTGGACCCCTACAGGTCTCTATCGCGCCACGTGCGCCATTGTGAATGTCTTATGACCGAAGTCCCTGCGCCATGCATTCTGTCGGTCGGTCATGAACCGCCGCCGGATTCGCCGCGTGCCTCGTACGTCTTCGCCCCGACCGGCGGACGCGCATTGGAGCTGATGAAGCTCCTGCGCTTTGACCTGATCGTGGCGACGCCGGGTGGCATCGACTTGTCCGTTCCCATCCTCGTCCGGCAGATGCGCGCCATCTCGCCGTGGCAGAAATGGGCCCTCGTCGGGCCGGACATCAGCGACCAGGACGAGCTGGCCGCCCGCTGTAACGGCGCCTTGGCGGTGCTGGATGACCGCGGCGACTGGTCTGAATTTGAACAAATGGCTGCGAACGTTCGCCGGCGAAATGGTCGGACGCTCGCAGCACAAGCGTGACGCGATTGATTGCGAAACAATCCCGTCAGCACGGTGCTGTCGGGCGATTTTTAAGTTCGGGAGAGTTCTTTCAGAGGTGTCTTATGTCCGTGCAGGATTCTTATGTAGGCCGCCCCAAGGGGCCGGCATTCGGTGGCTCGAATGACAAGAGCCTGACCAAGGCATTGGCTGCCAAGGCGCATGCGGTTCGCCGCCTCGAGCGCCAGGGCCGTCGAACCAAGATTGCAGCCCGTAATCTGAAGAATACCTGGGCGGCGTAACCGCTGAAGGAATCGACCCGGACGTCGCGCCACGTGGCGCTGTGTCCAATCCGCTTGCTGTTCCGATGTACGCTGCCTCGCGCAGAAGGAAAAATGCAGATGAACAAGACCATGAACACCACGAAAACCATCCGTCCGACGCGCAGCGCCTTTGCGCCCAGCGCCTCCACGACGGCCCGGTCGGCCGCGAAGTTCGAAATGGCCCGCCGCCAGCGCATCGCCTCGCCGGCGAAGCAGAGCGGCGTGGTCGTCGCCATGAAGGATGCCACCCCCGGCATCGTTCAGCTCGGCGTCGCCCTCGCTGAAGCGATCTTCGTCGAACCCGTCCGCGCCATCCGCCGAAAACTCCGGACGGCCTAAAACAAGACGTCAACCCGTGCGACGGCCACTCCCTACGACCAAGCCGCTTGCGGCTTAGCTCCGGCGGGAAACGCCGTTCACGACCCTCGACGCAGACAGAATGCGGATTGACACGCGCGGCCTAATAAACCGTGCAATAGCTTGCACCCACCGCCCGGTGAATAGCCGGTCGATGGGTTTCCAAAACCCACCAGCTCAACTCGCCGTCGTCCCATCCTGAACGACCGGTGAAGCCTGCTTCATATCAAAACAACCAGTTCGGGCATAAACCTTTAATTTTTCTGCAGTTAGACGCCCAGTCCCATAAACCGACCACTTGAATTAACCTTTTTTCATTCATGCATCGAACGCGGTCGTTTCGTCCTAAAGGGCGAATCTGATTGAACTTAAATGGAATGCGCGCCGCCCTAGGATTCCGGCACGCGGCTCGCTCCACGTTCACCGGAGCGAGGAGCCTGCGCCCGGATCCCGGGCGTTTCCTTCTTCTAAAGAAACGGGTCATGGGGATTTTTCGATCGCATCCTCTGGATGCGAGTCACGTGGAAGGAGAGATTCCTGAATGTCACGTCGAACTCTTGGTCAGCCCGTCGCTGACCGCGGACATGCCGCCTGCAGCTCGCTGCTGCTTCCCCTGCTTCTCGTTGTGATCGGCCTCCCGTCGTTGTCGCTGGGTGCACTGTGGACCGGCGCCACCAACGACGAAGTCGCGATCGCCCCCGTCAGCACCGGCTGGACCTACACCACCCGCCTGGCCGCCAGCGAACCCTCGGTCGCCACGTTCGACCGCGCCGCCAGCGGCGCGAGCCTGTCGAGCATTCAAGGCCTGGATGAGACCAGCACCCTCGCGTTCAACAATCTCGTCATCCTGAACAAGCAGTCCGATCGCGGCGCGGTCCTGGCCCCCCGCCTTGGCGGTTTCGACAGCAACCTCCCCGCTTCGACGCAGTCTGACTCGTTCGGATCTTCCAACACGATCGGCAAGCACACCGTCGCCAAGCCGTTCGCCACGGACGCCCGGTCGCAGCTGGTCAGCATCCCGCAGACCAGCACGCTGGACCTCAACGGCGCCGACGCCCGACTGAACATCAGCAACCTGGTCTTCGTCTCCAACCCCAACGAGTCGTCGCTGCTGGGCATCGCAGCGGACACGACCACCGGCTGGGTCGAAGTCGCCGGCGGCGTCGCAACCGTCAACGCCATGGGCATGCTCATGCAGGCCAACACCAACAAGGATCTGGCCCACAACGCCACCGACACCCTCGACATCGTCACCGACTCGCATCGCGGCTCGCACCTCAGCGGCGGCGAGCTGGAAGACTTCAGCCGTTACGAGTCGGTCTCGGGCGTCCTGCAGTCGGCCCTCGTCAGCGCGATCCAGAACCCCGGTTTCTGAACGTAAATCCACAACCCAACGCCAAAAGCCCCAGGTCGATCGGCCTGGGGTTTTTCGTTGCCGCGCGACGGGGGCGTCCAAAGTCCTAGATGACAGCGACTGTCATTCGCGATACGATGTCATTCGCATGGCGACTCTCATCGACATCCAGCAGCTCGATTTCGGCTACGACCGCCAGAAGGTCCTGTGCGGGATCGATCTGTCCGTCGAGGAAGGCACCACCGTCGGCCTGATCGGCCCCAACGGCGGCGGCAAGACCACGCTCATCAAGCTCCTCCTCGGCATCCTGCGGCCGCAGCGCGGCACGATCCGCATCGGCGGACTCTCGCCTCAGCAGGCGGTTGCGCGCGGGGACCTGGTCGGCTATCTGCCGCAGAACCTGCAGCTCGAGTCGCGGTTTCCCGTCAGCGTTCGGCAGCTGGTGCGAATGGGCCTCGCGGGCAAGGCGGGGTTGCTGCAATCGCCCAGCCGCGCGGATCTGGACTTCGTCGATGAGTTGATCGATCGCGTTGCGCTGACCGACATCGCCGACAAACCGGTTCGCGAATGTTCCGGCGGACAGCTGCAGCGAGCGCTGATCGCCCGCGCGCTGGCGCCCCGACCCCGCCTCCTGCTGCTCGACGAACCGACCACCGGCATCGACTTCCGCGGCCAGCGCGGCTTCGTCGATCTCATCCAGCAGCTCAAGGTCGACCTCGGCCTGACGATGGTCTTCGTCAGCCACGACCTGCGGGCTGTCACCAGCATCAGCGACCGCGTCGCCTGCCTGCAGATGCACCTGCACTACCACGACACGCCGCACCACCTCCCCGCCGACCTGGTCTACAACATGTTCGCCTGCGACCTGCAAGCCATGGGCATTGGCGACCCGCAGCACACCATGTGCTCGCACGGACATCGAACCGAAGTGACAAGTGCGGCAACGCAAGCGCCCAGCGAAGTGCAGCTGACCCCGTGAGCAATTCGAGGATGGACCTACTCGACGTTTTGCATCAGCGCCGCGGCCGCGATGGACGTTGCATCGCCGGTGCAGAGGAGTTCTGCGATCGCAGCAGCGCGGTCGTCGGCCGAGCGGTTCTGGCTGAGCTTGGCCTTGGCATCGATGCGGGTGAGTGCGATCTCGAATCCGACGACGCCGCGCGACAGCGCCGCGGTGAAGTCGGCGGGAAGGCGATCGATCGACCACGGCTGCGGGAAACCCCCTTCGTAGATGTCGACCAGCTCGCGGAGATGGGCGAGGAGTTCCTCGCTGGCCAGAACGCGCGGTGTGCCGTAGGCGTGGACCGCAACGTAGTTCCAGGTCGGCACCAGCCGATCGCTGCGATACCAGCTGGGCGAGATGTACGCGTGCGGTCCCTGGAAGATCGCCATCATCGCAGCGCCGTCGCGAATGTGGCTGGCGTGCGGGTTGGGAAGCGCCACATGCCCGCGCAGGGACCCGTGTTCGCCGCGCGTCGCGTCGAACACCAGCGGCAGATGCGTTGCGATCATGCCGTCCGCGGCGTGCGAAACCAGCGTCGCGAAACTGTGCTGCCGCATGAGCTCCCCCGCGAATGCGGGGTCGGCGGGACGAAAGTGAGAAGGAACGTACATGCGGTTATGGTAACGACGTACTCCGGTTGAACGCGAAACAGCGAAGACGCGAAGAGATCGCGCTTTATTTGTGGCACGGGTTTCCAACCCGTGTCTGGGTGAAGGAGACACGGGTTGAAAACCCGTGCCACGTGGAAAGACGACCTTCGCGTCACCTGTCGTTCGTCAGTTGCTCATTCGTCATTGACTCGACATTCGCCATTCGTCCTTCGACATTCCCCCCATGCCTCACCTCCCCGACCCCGCTGTCCTGAACGCCTTCATCGCCGCTGGTGCGATGTCGGTCGCGTGCGCGGTGTTGAGCGTGTTCGTGGTGGCGCGGCGGTGGGCGTTCCTGGGCGAGGGGATCAGCCACAGCGGGTTTGGCGGGGCGGGGACCGCTTGGCTGCTGGCGGCGGCGTGGCCCGCGACGTTCGATGGGCCGCTGGCGCCATACCTGTTCGTCTTCGCCTTCTGCTTCATCGCCGCCATCGGCATCGGCTGGCTCGCCGGGAGCGGGCGCGTGACCAGCGACACAGCCATCGGCATCTTCCTCGTCGCCTCGCTGGCGTGGGGTTTTGTCGGCCAGCACGTCTACACCCAGAAGTTCCACCAGACCCCGCACGGCTTTGACAACCTGCTCTTCGGACAGATGAAGGCGATCGGAACGACGTATGCAATTGCGTCCGTCGCAGTCGCCGCCGCTGTGATCGGTTGCACCTGGGCGCTGTCGAAGGAACTGATCGCATACTGCTTCGACCCATTGCTCGCGCGCACGAGCGGCGTACGCACGCAGCTGGTGCACTACCTCCTGATGCTGCTGATGGCGCTGACAATCGTGATCGGCATCCGCGTGGTCGGCAGCGTGCTGGTGACGGCGCTGCTGGTGATTCCCGCCGCCAGCGCCAACCTGATCACCAAGCGCCTGTCCGCGGTGATGACAACCTCCGTAAGCATCGGCCTCGCCGGCGCGTGGGTCGGCCTATCGATCAATTCCCTCTGGCCCGTGCTCCCCGCTGGCTCGACGATCGTCCTGACGATGGTCCTGCTGTTCCTCGTGGCGCTGGGTGTCTCCAAGGTTCGCACAACCGCTTCGTAGCCGCCGCCCGGCGGCTGATCCATCGCGTCCGCGGGGTCTCCCTACGTCCGATTACGTCATCGCCTGCGCGTTCGGGTCGTTCCTCTTAAGCGGTGCAATTTCTCAGTCGAATGATGAGGAGTCGAGCTACGGGAAATGTGATGCAGTGGATGCTGTTGTATAGGCTGGACATCGCCGGATTCGCCGTCGCGGCGATCCTCGCGGCCATACTGATTGAGATGCGCCATAGCGGGCGCTCGACTGGCGATTCGCGCTGGTCGTTCTGGGTCGCGACGTTGGGCACCGTGCTTCTCGCCGCGGTCCTCGCCGAGTGGACGGGCCAGTCCGAGAAACAGCAGCTGATCAATTCCGTTTCCGGCCTCGCGCCGACCTACGCTGAGGAACTGACCCACCTCGGCCACGAAAGCATCACGCTCCAGACCAGCGCCAGCGATCCGCGCTATCTGAGCATGATCGCATCCGAGAAACGCTGGCTGGCGCTGAATCCAGCCGTCCACGACATCTACACCTTTCGCATCAACGCCGACCACTCGATGCACCTGGTCGTCGATTCTGAAACCGACTACGACCACAACGGCCTGTTCGAGGGCGAACGCGAAATGCGCACGCCGATCGGCGAAACGTTCGATCCAGGCGACGATCGCGTGTCGCAGGTCTGGACGACCGGCGAGCCGGCGTTTTCCGACCAGCCCGTCACCGACCGCTGGGGAAGCTGGGTCTCGTCCTACGCACCGTTGCGCGGCGCCGACGGCCGCGTCGAAGCGATCTGCGGCGTCGATTACGACGCGAATCGCTGGGTGCACGCTGTCCTTCGCGCTCGCCTCCTGCCGATTGTCCTGGCGACGGCGCTGCTGGCCGCGGTGATGGGCAACAACGTCATGCTGCGGCGAATCCGCCGCGAAATGCACAAGCGCAAGCTCGCGGAAGACGATCGCGAGAAACTGAACCGCGCCCTCCTCGAGACGACGCGCCAGGCGGGCATGGCCGAGGTCGCCACCAACGTGCTGCACAACGTCGGCAACATCCTTAACAGCGTGAACATGTCGGCGCACCTGGCGATCGATCACGTCCGCTCGTCCAAGGTTCCCAATCTCGGCAAGGCCGCGGCGCTGCTCAGCGACAACCAGGGCAACCTTGCGACGTTCTTCACGACCGATCCGCGCGGCCAGGCGTTGCCGCGCTATCTCAACACCCTCGCACAGACGCTGCAGGGCGAGTGCGAGTCCGTCCTTGGCGAGTTGCGGTCCCTGTCAACCGGTATCGAGCACATCAAGCACGTCGTCCGCGCCCAGCAGTCGATGGCATCGCGCTCGACGGTGCTGGAGCTGACGCGGCCGGCGGCGCTGGTCGATGATTCGATCAATCTCAACATGATCTCGCTCGAGCGACACCAGGTCGAGATCATCCGCGACTACGCCGATCTCCCAGCCGCCATGCTCGACCGGCACAAGCTGATGCAGGTGCTGGTGAACCTGATCGCCAATGCCAAGGACGCGGTCAAAGATTGTCCCAACCCCATCAAGCGGATCACGCTGCGGGTCCGCGGGACAGCCACCGAAACGCGCTTCGAGGTCGAAGACACGGGCAGCGGGGTGGCGCCGGAACACCTGCCCAAGATCTTCACGCACGGATTCACCACCAAGGCCACCGGTCACGGCTTTGGGTTGCACTACTCAGCCAACGCGATGAAAGAAATGGGCGGAGCCATTCAACTCACCAGCGACGGGCCCGGTAAAGGGGCCAAGATCGTTCTGACACTTCCGATCGTTCAGCAATCTGCAACGGCGACGGATGCCGAGGCGGTGGCAGCATGAATACCGAGCTGCCCAACCATCGCGTCCTCGTCGTCGACGATACGCCCGCGATCCACGACGACTTTCGCAAGGCCCTGAGCGCCACCACGCAGGGCGAAGTCACCGCTGATGAGGCGCTTCTGTTCGGCATGAGCGCTGTCGCTGCGGCGCCGGCGTTTGAGATGACGCACGCCATGCAGGGCCAGGAAGCGTACGAACACGTCCGCCGCGCCGCCGATGCTGGCACGCCGTTCGCCGTCGCCTTCGTCGACATGCGCATGCCCCCCGGCTGGGACGGCATGCAGACGATCGAGGCGATGTGGAAAGCCGATCCGAATCTCCAGGTCGTCATCTGCACCGCGTATTCCGACTACACCTGGGACGAGATCATCCGGCGGCTGGGACGGACCGACCGATTGCTGGTCCTTCGCAAGCCGTTCGACCGGATCGAGGTTTGCCAGATCGCGCTGGCGACGACCGAAAAATGGCGCCTCTCGCGTAGCGCGACCCGGGAGATGGATCGCCTCGATCAACTCGTTCAGCTGCGCACCGGCGAGCTCGAACAGGCCCGGCGCAAAGACCAGATCCGCATGGAAGAGCTGGAGAAGATCGTCCAGCAGCGCACCGGCGAGCTCCGCCGCCAGGCGCTGAGCGACCGGCTGACCGGCCTCGCCAACCGCTCACTGTTCAGCGATCAGCTCGAAGCCGCGATCGCGGCGATCCGCGGCGCGACCGGGTCATCGCTGGCGGTGTTGTTCCTCGACTTCGATCGTTTCAAGATGGTGAACGACAGCCTCGGCCACTTTGTCGGCGATCAGCTGCTGATCAGCATCTCCGATCGCCTGCGGCTGACGTCGGATCGTTTCGCAGCCGAAACCAACAACAAGGTCCTGGTCGCGCGGCTGGGCGGCGACGAATTCGTGATCCTTATCGAATCCGCGGGCGACCATCACGCCACGACGCTCGCGAACATGCTCCTGGAGAACCTGGCTGCACCGTACCTGCTCAACGAGCACGAGGTGCACTCGAACGCGAGCATCGGCATCACGACCAGCGCGCACGCTTACACGTCAGCGACCGACATCATGCGCGACGCCGACTTGGCGATGTACCGCGCTAAGCAGAAGAAGGGTTGCTACGTCGAGTTCGATCCAGCCATGCACAAGCAGGCGATGGCGCACCTGACGCTGAGCTCAGATCTGCGCCGCGGAATCGAGCGCAACGAATTTGTGTTGAATTACCAGCCCGTCACGTGCCTGGTGACCGGACACATCCGCGGGTTTGAGGCGCTGTTGCGTTGGAACCATCGCGACCTCGGCCAGCTCGCCCCGGAACAGTTCATCAGGCTCGCCGAAGAGACCGGCTACATCGCCACGCTCGGCGAGTGGGCCCTGCAGACCGCGTGCGAACAGCTTGCAGCGTGGACGAAGCGGTTTGGCGAACAGGCGCCGTATGTCACGGTCAACGTCTCGCCGATCCAGTTTGCCGATCAGTCGTTCCCACGGCGCGTCCGCGACGCGATCGCGCGCAGCGGCGTCGACGCCCCGAAGCTGGGGCTCGAGATCACCGAGAGCGCGATCTGCAAGGATCCGGCCGCGGCCGTTCAGCAACTGCTGCACATTCGCGAGCTGGGCGTGCAGCTGTATCTCGACGACTTCGGCGTCGCCTATTCGTCTCTCGGCCTCCTGCCGACCTTGCCGCTGGACGGGCTGAAAATCGATCGACAGTTTGTGTCGGCCGCTGACTCGTCACGCACGCACGCGGCGCTGGTGCACGCGATCATCAACCTCGCCGCCAACCTCAACCTGCGCGTCATCGGCGAAGGCGTGGAGACCGCCAGCCAGGTGGCGATGCTGCAAACGCTCGACTGCGCTTTGGCGCAGGGCTACTACTTCTCGCGCCCGGTGGATGTCGAACAGGCGACGAGCCTGATGGTCGACGGCGCGGCGCCGATCTCGCCGATGCGGGTCGCGGCGTGATCGTGTGAGTGGGTGGCGGTGCGTGTGCGCACGTCGGGTTGGTTGTCGGCGGACCTTTGTTTCCGTCGGCGTGCCCGGGGCCAAATGGGGCGCGGTCGCGTAAGATCGAGTGCGTGACGCCGCTGCCGATTGACGCATTTCTCCCGCAAATTACGAGTACGCTGCGCGAACATCGCGCGCTGGTGCTGGTTGCCGAACCGGGTGCTGGCAAAACCACGCGCGTCCCCCCTGCGATTTTGCGGGAGGGTATGCTCACCGCGGCGCAGCCGAACCTCGTCATGCTTCAGCCGCGGCGGATTGCGACGCGCGCAGCAGCGGCCCGCATCGGCGAAGAGAACAACTGGACGCTCGGCGAAGAAGTCGGCTACCAGGTGCGCTTCGAAAAGCGCATTACCGCTCGCACGCGTCTGCGCGTAATCACCGAGGCGATCCTCACGCGACAGCTGCTCGATGATCCCAGCCTCGACGGCGTCGGCTGCGTGGTTCTCGATGAGTTTCATGAACGGTCTATCCACAGCGACCTGGCCATCGCGCTGCTGAACGAAGTAAGGCAATCGCTTCGCGACGACCTGATGATCGTGGTGATGTCCGCGACGCTCGAGGCCGAACCGGTCGCGGCGTTTCTGGGTCAGGGTGGGACGCCGGCGCCGATCGTGCGCGTGCCGGGGCGAACCTTTCCCGTCGACATCTCGCATCGTCCGCGCAGCGGTGATCGTCTCGAGGACGCCATCGCGGACGTGGTCGTCCAGCAACCCGACGACGGGCACACGCTGGTGTTTCTGCCCGGCGCGCAGGAGATCAGCTGGGCCCAGCAGGCGATCCTGGATCGGCTGCCGAATCGCCGCGTGTTGCCGCTGCACGGATCGCTGAGCTTCGAAGAACAACAGCGTGCGATCGCGCCGTCGCGCGAACCGAAGATCGTCCTGGCGACGAACATCGCCGAGACGTCGCTGACGATTGACGGCGTGAAGACGGTCATCGACAGCGGGCTGGCGCGCAAGCCGCGGTTCGACCCGCAGCGCGGGCTGGACTCGTTGAACCTGGAGCGCATCAGCAAGGCCAGCGCCGCCCAGCGTGCCGGCCGCGCGGGCCGCACGGCAGCCGGTCGATGCATTCGCCTCTGGACCCAGCAGGAGCATCAGCTGCTCGATGCGTTCGATTCGCCGGAAATCGCCCGCGTGGATCTGGCGCCGACGTTGCTCGATCTGCACGCGTGGGGGCAAAGTGACCCCCGCACGTTCGGCTGGTACGAAGCGCCGCCCGCCGATGCGCTCGATCACGCCGAGAACCTGTTAAAGATGCTCGGAGCGCTCGACGTTGCCGGCAAGATGACGCCGCTGGGCAAACGCATGCACGCGATGCCGGTGCATCCGCGGTTGGCGCGGCTGCTGATCGCTGCTGAAGAGGCCGGCGCTTCGTCGCTGGGCGCAGCCGTCGCGGCCCTGTTGAGCGAGAAGGATTTCGTCTATCGCGAGCGTAAGAACCGCCAGGCCATCGGCTCGCGCGGGATGCTGTCGAGCAGCGACGTCGTCGTGCGCCTGCATCTCCTGGAGGAATCCGAACGCGGCGGCTTCAACCGCGGGCGTGTGCCGGAGGGCGTTGACGCGTTCGCGGCGCGGCAGGTGTCTCAGGCCCGCGATCAGTTGCTGCGGATGTCGCGGCGACCCTTGGAGCGAAACAGCGCGACGTCCGCCCATCCCTCCCCCCGCTGGGGGGAGGGCAGGGTGGGGGCCGCGAGCGGGCAGGGACGCGCAATCGCCAGTCCTCCGGCAGGGGACACTGCTGACATTAATGCTTCACGCTCGAAGCCCTCCCCCTACCCCCTCCCTAGTGGCGAGGGGGGCGCGATTGCGCGCGGCGCGGCGCTCGATGAAGACACCCTTGTCCGCCAACTCACCCTTCTCGCCTATCCCGATCGCGTCTGTCGTCGCCGCTCCGACGTGCGTACTGGCACGATGGTCGGCGGCGTGGGCGTTCGGCTGGATGACGATTGTTCGGTCATCGAAGGCGATTTCTTCGTCGCGGTCGACCCGCGGCAGGACGATCGGGCGCGGAATCGCGAAGCGTGGGTGCGGATCGCGTCGGCGGTCGACGTCGAGTGGCTGGAGACGCTTTTCCCGCAGTCGATCCGGCGCGAGCGGATTCCCGAATACGACGAGGCGCGCGGGCGCGTGATCGTGCGGGTGCGGACCTCGTATCTCGACCTGGTATTGAACGAGACGGTCGACACGCGTCTCGATCGCGAAGGTGCCAGCGAGTTGCTGGCAGCCGCGTTGCGCGACCAGGTGCCGTCGATGATCGCGGAGGATGAGAAGCTCTCCGGCCTCCTCGCGCGGGTCGCGCTCTTGCGGCAGCACTTCCCTGAGAAAGGGTTTCCGTCGTTCGATGATGAATGGAGTGAGCTGCTGGTCGGGGCGGCGCGCGGGAAGCAATCCAAGCCGCAGGTTCAGCAGGCGCTGTACGACGCGGTTCGCAACCGCCTCGTCTATCCGCTCGATCGGCTGCTCGAGGAACACGCGCCCGAGACGATCGAGGTGCCGACCGGATCCAACATCAAGCTCCAATACAACGCCGACCCCGCCAAGCCGCCGATCCTGGCGGTGCGGCTGCAGGAGCTCTTTGGGCTGGCGGAGACGCCCCGTATCGCCGGCGGCCGCGTGCCGGTGCTGCTGCATCTGCTGGGGCCGAACTATCGCCCCGTGCAGGTCACGCAGGACCTGGCGAGCTTCTGGAAGAACACCTATGCCCAGGTCCGCAAGGATCTGCGCGCCCAATACCCCAAGCACAGCTGGCCCGACGACCCCCTCACCGCCCCACCCGTCCGCGGCGCCAAACGCCGCCGCTCGCACTGAAAAATTGGCTACGGATCGGGCATACTGCGGCGACGACTCTGCGGCTACTTTTCGCCGCAAAGCGCTTTCGACAGGCGCTACTGGATAGGGTGTGGACAGGCACGGGACATCGTGGCGCCGCCTGTCGTGGCAGAGTTCGATCTGTTCAAGCAGCGTTGCCGGATCGCGGTGCCCTGTCGGGCCGGGGGTCCGGGCGCGTCATGGGTAAACAACCAATGCAACAGCTTATCCACATCCAGTGTCCGATAATCTGCAACGTAAGTCTTTTAAGCGTATATACTTTCGCAGTCTGTCCGAAAGTTATCCCCAAAGGGCGCACGGTTACTACTACGTCTACGGTTTAGAGATTTCTTATATAGAGAATGGAGTGATACCATTCCGCCCTCACTGAAACGCAGCCATTGGACCGGCTGCTCAGGTATCGACGACAAAGGACTGCTCTCATGAAAGTGATCTGCAATCGAGGGGCGCTTCAGGAAGCGTTGACCATCGCCGGAACCGTCTCTTCCGCCCGGACGCCCAAGCCCGTGCTTCAGTGCGTAAAGCTCACCGCGGACAACGATCGCCTGACCATCGCCGCCACCGACCTCGAAGTCGCCATCCGCTATTCCGACACGCAGGTGCAGATCGAGCAGACCGGCGAAACCCTCGTCCCCGCGGACAAGCTTCGCGACATCGTCCGCGAAAGCATCGACGACACGCTCTCCCTCGAACTCCACGGCGAGCAGCTGCACATCAAGGGCCAGGACAGCCATTTCAAGATCTTCACGCAAAGCCCAGCCGAGTTTCCGCCTGTTCCCGATTTCGAAGGCAAGGCCGATTTCGAAGTCCCGGGCAAGCAGCTCAAGCAGCTGATCGCCCAGACCCTTTTCGCTGCCGCCAAGGAAGCCACCCGCTACGCCTTCAACGGCGTGCTGACGACCGTCCGCGGCAAGCGGCTGATCCTCGTCGCGACCGACGGCCGGCGCCTTGCGCTGGCCAAGGGCGACCTGGTCAGCAGCGAAGGCGTGACCGAGGGCGGCATGTCGATCATCCCCGCCAAGACGCTGAACCTCGTCGACAAGCTCATCAGCAATCCCGACGATCCCGTCGCGGTGAAGATCAGCGAGAACCAGGTGATCTTCCGCACCAGCGACGCCACGCTGACCAGCAACCTCATCGAGGGTCAGTTCCCCCCGTACGAGGACGTGATCCCCAAGGAATGCGATCGCAAGATGACCGCGGGCACAGCGGACTTCCTCTCCGCCGTTCGCCGCTCGGCGCTGCTGACGACCAACGACAGCAAGGGCGTGCGCATGACCTTCACGAAGAAGGGCTTGACGCTGTCCAGCCGCAGCCCCGAAGCCGGCGAAGCGACAATTACCTTCGCCTGCAAGTTCGAAGGCCCCGACGTCGAGATCGGCTTCAACCCGCTGTTCCTGACCGACGCACTCAAGGTCGTGAACACCGACGAGATCAGCTTCGAAATGCTCGCCCCCAATCGCCCCGGTCTGCTCAAGGCGGGCCAGAATTTCGTCTACGTGATCATGCCGGTGAACTTGCAGTAACGGGCCCGCGGATTTGAAACGCGAAGCTGCGAAGACGCGAAGGCCCCACCTTGTACAACGGGCGTCTCGCCCGTTTCTTTCTCCTTCAGCGATTGCATCGATAGTGAAAGCTGTGAAACGAAGGCCGCTGTCTATCGCCCGCGCTATTTCCACTCGATACTCGCAGCCATCATGGCTGTGGGACGCCAAACGATTTTCGTGCAGATCGACATCGCTGCTCCGATCCAGCGGGTCTGGGAGCTGACCCAGGATCCGCAGCAGCATCAGCGCTGGGACCTGCGGTTTACCGAAATCGATTACCTCCCGCGTCCCGACCCGAATGAACCGCAACGGTTCCGTTACGCCACGCGCATCGGCTTTGGCGCCCAGATCCGCGGCGAAGGGGAAAGCGTCGGCGAGGGCAACGGGACCAACGGTGCTCGCAGCAGCGCGCTGCGGTTCTGGTCTGCCGATCCCAAGTCCCTCATTCGCGAAGGCTCGGGTTATTGGAAATACATTCCCACCGACAGCGGCACGCGGTTCCTCACCGCGTACGACTACGCGACGCGCTTCGGGTTTGTGGGACGTTGGTTCGATCATCTCGTCTTTCGCCCCTTGATGGGATGGGCGACCGCCTGGAGTTTCGACCGGCTGCGCCTCTGGATCGAGCACGGGATCGACCCGGCGGACGCGCTGCGGCGAAGTCTCGCGTACGTGGTCGCGCGGACGGCGCTGGCGATCATGTGGATCTACCAGGGCATCGTCCCCAAGTTGATCGACACGCACGTCGACGAGTTGAAGATGCTCGGCGACGGCGGGCTGTCGCTCGAAACCTCGCGGCTGGTGTTGCGGGCCGTGGGCGTGGGCGAGGTGGTGCTGGGCGTGCTGATGCTGATCGGTTGGCGGTGGCGCTGGCCGCTGTGGGCGACGTTGATCCTGATGCCGATCGCGCTGCTCGGTGTCTGCATCGCGTCGCCGGGATTCCTGATGGCACCGTTCAATCCCATCACGCTGAACCTCTGCGTTCTGTCGCTGGCGGTCATCGGCCTGCTTATGCAGCATGACAGGCTTCCTTCGGCGCGGCGTTGCCTGCGCCGGCCGGCGAGGGAGGATGCATGACGTCGATCTATCAACATGCCCTCGGCTCCGATTTCAAGAAGCTCCACCCGCAGATCCAGCGGCGATTCGGGTTCTCCAGCGTCGACGGCATCTCCGCCATCGGCCGCGGCGTGATGGATCGCGTCTGGCACGGACGCTTCTTCACGCTGCCCTTCCTCTGCATCGGTTCGTGGCGGCGGATCATGTTTCCCGAGCAGGGCCGTGACGTGCCGTTCTCGATCGAAAATTACGCCTACCGCGATTCGTTCGGCCGCGAGACCGTGACCTGGCTGCGAACGTTCCACACGCGGCGGACGCGACGCTTCGACGCTTACATGATCTACAGCCCCCGGCGCGGGTGCATCGTCGATTACATGGGCACGCACCAGCACCTGGCGGTCGACCTGGATCTTTCCGTCGACGACCGCGGCGGCCTGTGCCTTCGCAGCAGCGAGCAACGGTTCTACGAGCACCTGATCGGCTTCCGGTTTCCGCTGCTGTTTTCCGGCGTCGCAAGCGTCTGCGAGTGGTTCGACGACGCAGCCCAGCGTTTCCGCATCAGCGTCGAGGTCGCCAACGACACCTGGGGCCCGCTGTTCGGTTACTCGGGGTCGTTTGACGTCGACTGGCAACCGACGACCGTTCGCCCCGTTCCCGCCGATGCCCGGCCGCGTCGCGAGGAAGAACGTGAATAACCGGTTGACGAACTGTCTGGCCACGAATTCACCTTCGCATCTACGCGGGCGGGCGTTAATCTGATTCTTCGTCGAGCGCCGTGACCGTCGCGGCCCCGTGTTGAGAATGGAATCTCGCAATGACACCCCAACAGGACCTTCTCAGGCTCAGCAAGTGGAAATCGACGCACCGCGCGCCGGTCGATCGGCTGGGTGATGAATGCATCGACCTGTTCAAGAACCAGATCGAGAAGCGGCAGAAGAAGTTCGGGAAGATCGGCGAAGCGTGGTTGATGCTGGTGCCGGCCAAGCTGCAGGATTGCTGCGAGCTGGTGGCGTTGACGCGGGGAACGCTGACCGTGATCGTCCAGGGCTCGACCCAGCTCTACCAGCTCAAGCAGGCGATGCTGGCGGGACTGCAGGACCAACTGCTTCTCGCAGCTCGCAGCGAAGGCCTGAAGAAGATCGCGCTCAAACCGGGCAAGGTCGCCAGCTGACGCATTGCATCGCTGATCGACAAGCTCAAACGCTCGCGCGCTACATTTGAAACATTTCGTCGTCGCCTCCTGATCGACAACATCGCGATTTCGGGCCAAAAACGCCGATTTCCGCCCTCTGAACCACCCGCTGTCGATGCACAGGGGGTTGCAACAGGTGTTGCATCATGTGCAACACACCTGGGTTCCAAATTGCCAAAGAGCCCGGGCGAACGCTGCGTTGAAGCGCGTCCTCCCGTATTACCGTCGGCGCTGCGCCACGGTCAGGCGCACTGCGCAGCACCCCCCGCGATCGTCCGAAAAATAACGAAATTTTTCGCGGTTTTCCCAGTCAACGCGCTGCGCGCCCGCTGCGTGAGTGCGGTTCCACCGGCGATCGATCCACCATGGATTGCATTCATCCCTCGTTCGGGGTAATTGGGAATACCAGTCCCGATGTCCGAGAGCGCAACACAAACCGAAACCGTCGAACCCCGCGCCAGCCTGTGGCGATTCTTCGCCTATGTGTCGGACTACAAGCCGCTGCTCATTTTCGCCATCCTGGCGGGGTTGGCGAAGTTCGCACTGAACTACTCGTTCCCGTGGTTGATCGGATCGGCTGTGGATCGAGTGATCGAGCCCAAGCAGGTGACGCCGTGGACGACGCGCATGCATTGGCTGGAGATGCTCGCGATCGGCGGCATCGTCCTGTCGATCGCGCACTCGCTGGCCAGCTATTTCCGGGGGTATTTCGCAGCCAAGCTGGGCAATCGCATCATCCGCGATCTCCGCCAGGATCTGTTCGATCACCTGCATCGCCTGTCGCTGCACTTTTATGCCAAGGAGCGCACGGGCAGCATCGTCAGCCGCATCATCACCGACATCCAGACAGCGTCGCAGATCATCAACGGCGGCCTGATCAACCTGGTGATGGACACCTTCAACGTCGCGATCGGCCTGTGGCTGATCTTCGGCATCAACTGGAAGCTCGCAGCCGCGACGCTGGTGATCCTGCCGCTGTACGGCGTCCTCTTCAAATCGCTGAACCCGCGCGTGAAGACAGCGTCGGCCCGCGTGCAGAGTCAGATCAGCATGATCAGCGGCAACGTCCAGGAGCGCCTGGCCGGCATCGCCCTGGTGAAGACCTACGCCGCGGAAGAGCGTGAAAGCGAGCGCTTCAAAGAGCACACCGAGGAACACCTCGACCGCGTGATGGCGCAGAGCAACCTGTCGCAGCTGGTCGGCGCGCTCAGCGAGGGCCTGATCCACCTCGGCCAGACCATCGTCATCGGTTACGGCGGCTACCTCGCGATGTATGGCGAAATCACCGCCGGCGAAGTGGTGAAGTTCCTTGGATATCTCGCGGTGATGTACCTGCCGGTGCGTCGGTTCGCTGAGATCAACGTCATCTGGCAGACCAGCCTGGCCGCGATCGATCGCGTGTTCGAGGTCTTCGACATCACGCCCAAGATCGTTCAGAAGATCGACGCCCCCAAGCAGGCGCCGGTGCGCGGCGAGGTGCATTTCGAGAACGTCACCTTCGACTACGACGACGACAGCGACGAATCGCGGACCAGCCTCGAGGAGGTCGATCCCAACGCGGTGCCGCCTAAGCCGCGCAATCACCCGGTGCTGGCCAACCTCAGCCTGCACGTCGCCGCCGGTGAGCGTATCGCGCTGGTCGGTCCCAGCGGATCGGGCAAGACGACAATGGTCTCGCTGCTGCCGCGCCTGTACGACGTGAAGAGTGGCCGCATCATGATCGACGGCCTGGACGTGCGCGATTACCGCCTGCGCCCGCTGCGTCGCGCCATCGGCATCGTGCAACAAGACAGCTTCCTGTTTTCGGGCACGATCCGCGAAAACATCGCCTACGGCCGGCCCGATGCGACGTTCGAGCAGATCGTCGCAGCGACCAGGGCAGCCAACGCGCATGAGTTCATCGAGAAACTCCCCGACGGCTACGACAGCCGTGTCGGTGAGCGCGGCGTGAGCCTGTCGGGTGGCCAGCGACAACGCGTGAGCATCGCCCGCGCGATCCTCAAGGATCCGCGGATCCTCATTCTCGACGAAGCCACCAGCGCCCTCGACTCCGAGAGTGAAGCGCTCGTTCAGCAGGCGCTCGAGCGGCTGATGCAGAACCGCACGTGTTTCATCATCGCCCACCGGCTGAGCACCGTCCGCAACGCGCACCGCATCGTCGTCCTCGAAGCCGGACACATCGTCGAGCTCGGCACGCACACCGAGCTGCTCGCCCAGGGCGGACTCTACGCGCGGCTCGTTCGCCAGCAGTTCGGGGCGTACGTGGAACTCAAGAGCGCGTGATCAGGCCGGCGGCGCCAGCACGTGAACGGCGCCGGGCGCCAGCGTGATCTCAACCGACTGATCGGGCGGCGTCTGACCATCCTCGGGCCAACGCTTGTCATCGATGTGGATCTGATCGCAGATGTCGATCGTCACGCGGCGGCCCTGCAGGATCGGCCACGTCGGATCCAGCGTCTTGTGCGGTTCGCTGAGCTGGTCGTGCAGCATCTGGCGATCTTCCTCGCGCAGGAGAACCACCTCGAGCAGGCCGTCGTTCATGTCGGCGTAGGGCGCCAGGCGCAGCTCGGGGCCGATGCGCCGGACGTTGAGCACCTCGATCAGCAGGTAATTTCCCGAGCAATCCTTCTCATCCACCAGCACCCGCCGGCTGAAGGGCGCCACGTGCTTGAGCGCGGTGAGCAGCTCCTCGCGCGCGTGCCGGAGTTCGTGTTCGCGCGATTCAAACTCCGGGCCGTCTTCCTTTTTCTGCTCGAAGTGCATCATCAGCTTGACCAGGACGCCGAGCCCGACCGATTCGACGAACGGCCACGTGCCCCAGGCGCCTCTGCAGGCGCCCAGGTCGAATGCGCGCTTCTGGAACGTGGCCAGTTTTCCGATCAGCTCCGCTGCCGTTCCCTTGATGCCGAGTGACGCTGCGATGTTGTTGGCCGTGCCAGCCGGGAAGATCGTCATCGGCAGCGGATTCCCCGACAGCGCCTTGGCGACCGATGCCACCGTGCCGTCGCCGCCGGCGACTGCGACGACGTCCTGATCCGCGTGATCGAGCAGCGAGTTCCAATCCTGGTTGGACTCGCGATAGGTGACGACGTGGCCCGCGGACTCGAGGGACTTCACCAGCGCGGCGCGATCGGGCGAATGGTAACCAGCGGTCGGATTCTGAATCAGCAGCACGCGCATCGGCGCTCCTAGAATCTCCCCATCCAAGAATAGGTGTTGCGCAGCGCGGTTTTGGAACGGTTGGCAAAATAAAAGATTGCGAGGGAACCATGCGGATTCTGATCGCCAACGACGACGGCGTTTACTCACCTGGCCTCGCGTGCCTTGCGAAAGTGGCGACGAAGTTTGGCGACGTGCGCGTGGTGGCGCCGGATGTCGAGCAATCGTCGATGGGCCACGCGATCACCTCGTCGCGCCCGCTGAGCTATCGGCGTACGCGACACCTGGGGAACATCGAAGCCTATCGCGTGAACGGAACGCCGGCCGACTGCGTGGCGCTGGGGAGCTATCACTGGGAGAAGGTCGACGTGGTTCTGTCGGGCATCAACCTGGGTCCAAATCTCGGCAACGCCGCGTGGCACTCCGGCACGCTGGCCGCTGCCAAGCAGGCGGCGCTGCTGGGCATGCGCGGGATCGCGCTGAGCACGCCGGTGGTGGATGAAGAGCCGGAGTTCAGCGCGCTCGAGCCGTGGGTGGAGAAGGTGTTGAAGCTCGTCCTGCCGCAGACCGATCTGCACCTGCTGAACGTGAACTTTCCGCCCAAGCCGACCGGGATCCGCTGGACGCGGCAGTCGGTGCGGCATTACGACGGCAAGGTCGTCCCCGGCCAGGACCCGCTGGGACGTGACCATTACTGGTTCACCGTTGTCCCCATCGAGTCCACAGAGGAGGGGACCGATCGCTGGGCGGTCGAGCAGGGCCTGGTCTCGATCACGCCGCTGCGCCTCGATCTGACCGACGAGGCGATGCTGTCGAAAGCGGCGACGCGGAAACCGGATACGGCGTAATGCATTGGTGGCCACAGATGGCACAGATGGGCACAGATGAGAAGAGATGCGGCCGCGCTATTCCGAAATTCCATCTGTGCTCATCTGTGCCTCATCTGTGGCCACGCGTTTTTCTTCGTGCCTTGGGCTGACTCGCGTCTGCGTCTTCGCGTTTGACCCCACTTGTCAGATAAACTCCGGAGCATGTGCGGGATTGCCGGGGTGGTGAGTTTCAGCGACGAGTTGCGCGTGACGCGCGAGGTGTTGTCGCGCATGGCGGCACGCATCGCCCACCGGGGGCCGGACGGGGAAGCGTTTTATCTCAATCACGAGGACGCGATCGCGCCGGGCCGGCCACAGGTGGGCATGGCGTTCCGACGGCTCGCTGTGCTCGATCCGAACCCGCGCGCGATGCAGCCGATGTCGACGCCGGATGGTCGGTTCACGCTGGTCTTCAACGGCGAGATCTACAACTTCCGCACGCTGCGCGCGGAGTTATCCGCGCTCTGTCCACAATACGTGTGGACAACCACCGGCGACAGCGAAGTCCTGCTGATGGCGCTGGCGACGTGGGGCACCGCGGCGCTGGAGAAACTAAACGGCATGTTTGCCTTCGCGCTCTGGGACGAGCGTGAGAAGTCGCTGCTCCTGGCCCGCGATCCGATGGGTCAGAAGCCGTTGTATTTTTCGCGCGGGCGGGGATCGGTCGCGTTCGCATCCGAGCTGCGGGCGCTGCGGCCGTGGCCGGATTGGGAGCAGGAGATCGACCGCGATGCGCTGATCGAATACCTGCGCTTCGGCTGCATCGGTGCGCCCGCGACACTCGAGAACGGGACGGCGCAGGTGCTTCCTGGACACTACGTCGAGATCCGCGAGCCTGGCGACCCGAGCGTTCAGACTGGTTACTTCGATCCAAACCAGATCAGCCGTGCGCCGCACGATGACTTTCGCACCTTGATCGAGCAGGCTGTCACGCGCCAGCTGGTGTCGGACGTGCCGCTGGGCGTTTTTCTCTCCGGCGGGATCGACAGCAGCGTGATCGCGTTGTGCGCGCGGAAGTCCGGGGCGGTGAAGACGTTCTCCATCGGGTTCGACGACCCGCGTTACGACGAAAGCGCGCATGCCCGGGAGGTCGCCAAGTACCTGGGCACCGAGCACCACGAATTTCGCGTCACGCCCGATGCAGCTGGCGATTTGCCAAGACTCGCGGAAGTGTTTGGGGACCCGTTCGCGGATTCGTCAGCGCTGCCGACGCATTACCTGGCGCGGGAGACGCGCAAGCACGTGACGGTTGCGCTCTCCGGCGACGGCGGCGATGAGTTGTTCGGCGGGTATGACCGGTATCGGGCGATGCGGTTGCCGGTGGGGTGGCTGCGGCCGTTCACAAGTCTGGGGAACGGGCTGGCGCGCGGGCATCCGAAGGCGCTCTCGACGCGCATTGGACGATTATTGCAATCATCGCGGATGCCACCGGGCGAGCGTTATCGAAGTTATCTCTGCGTGTTTGGCGACGAACAGGTTGCTGGGTTGCTCAGCGCTAAGCCGCAAGCGGCTGGGGATTGGGGGCGCCTATGGGAGGAGCTGCGCGCGGGACGTGCGGTCGTAGAGACGGCGCTGGCGATTGATCGGGTGAGGTATCTGCCCAATGACCTCCTCACGAAGGTCGATCGCGCCAGCATGCTGCATGCGTTGGAAGTGCGTAGCCCGTTCATGGATCCGCACCTCGTGCATGCTGCATCGATGTTGCCGCGGGGGGCACTGTTCGGCGGCGGGAAGAAGCGCGTGCTGCGCGAGCTGTTCTCGGATGAGTTGCCAGCGTCGGTGTTTCTGCGGGCGAAGATGGGGTTTGCGGTGCCGATTGGCGATTGGCTGCGGACATCGCTGCGGGGAATGCTGCGCGATCACCTGCTCGCCAGCGAGTCCTTCGCGCGCCAGCACTTCGACATGGGGTATGTCGAGCGACTCGAGCGCGAGCACGCCGACGAAACAGCGGATCACTCCCAGCGGTTGTACGCGCTGCTCATGCTGGAGCTGCGGCAACAGGTGATCGATGCGGACTAGCGGCTGGCGCTGGAACGGTTGAGTGCCGGAACGTTTACTTCCCGCGCCCGTGCGATGCCGCGGCGTCGTCCCACGCCGGCAGCTCGAAGAGTTCGACTTTCTCCGTCTTCACGTTCGAAAGCGCCGGTGCGGTGCGCTTCACTGGCGCCGCCTGCGCGCCCGCCGGGCCGGGGCGCAGCATCCACAACAGCGCCACCAGCGCGATGCCGAGGCCGATCGCGTAAGGCAACAGCGTGCGGAAGCTGCTCGGCGTGTCGTCGCGGACCCGGGCGAGGGTTTCGATCGGGGGCGACCAGTCGAGTTCGGTGTCGGTTTCGGGCGATGGGGTGGTGTCGTCGGTTTCCATGTGAGGTCGGCGCGAAATCGCGCTCCATGGTCTATCGGCGATCGATGCGGGCAGTCGGTACTTTGAGGGGCAAACCTGGCGAAGCGCTATCGGTGAGTTTGGAGGCGATGGCGGGGTCGCGAAGGCGCAAGCGAGGGCGGGGAGTCGTCGAAAAATTAGGTGAGCCTGGTGGCGATTGGTGACACGGTTGTTGCATCACTTCGTGGCGCAAAGTGTTTTCGTGGGTCGGATTGGTGTTGACGTTTTCTTGCGGAGGGTCGACGCTGCCGACATCGATGGACACTTTGCCGAATGAAACGATCGGGGCGTTGACGGACCAACCGGCCGTATTGCGGCGGACGTTGGGACGCTGGCAGGTGATGTTTTACGGCCTCGGCAGCATGCTGGGCGCGGGAATCTATGCGCTGATCGACGATGCAGCCGCCATCATGGGCAGCGCCGTCTGGGCAGCATTCGCGACGTCCATGCTGGGCGCCCTTCTCACCGGCCTGAGTTACGCCAGCCTCGGTTCGCGGTATCCGCGCGCAGCGGGGGCAGCCTACATCACCCACCGCGCCTTCGGCTTTGCCGTTTTAAGTTACGTCATCGGCATCGCGGTGATGATGTCCGGTCTGACCAGCATGGCCACCGGCACGCAGGCCATCGCTGAAAACATCATGCGCGCTTGGACGATGGTCAATGACCCGGCATCGACGCCGGTCAGCAATTCGCAGCAACCCTCCGCCGGCGAATCCACGAGCGAATCTGTCGATAAGGTTGTCGACCCGTCCGCCGTCCCTGCCGACATCATCGCCCCGGCGGCGTCCGCACCCGCGGCGCCCCCCTCGGCCGTCGCCCCGCCGCCGTCTGCAATCCCCTCGATCGAGGCGCTGAAAAGCTCGCCGTGGTTGAAGCCGATCGCCATTCTCGTCGTGCTCGCGATCGGCCTGGTGCTGGTCAAAGGCATTCGCGAGAGCATGTGGCTGAACATCATCTGCACGTTCGTTGAAGCCAGCGGATTGATCTTCATCATCGTCGTCGGGTGCCGGTACTGGGGTTCGGTGAACTATTGGGAGATCCCCACGCTGCAGACCAACGGCGTCTCGGCGCTGGCGCCGATCCTCCTCAGCGGAGCGCTGCTGACGTTCTTTTCCTTCATCGGGTTCGAGGACATCCTCAACGTCTCCGAGGAAGTGAAGAACCCGCGCAAGGACATCCCCATCGGCCTGATCGGCGCGATGATCCTGGCGACGCTGATTTACATGGGCGTGGCGATCACCGCGGTCAGCGTGATCCCGCACGCCATATTGGCCAAGAGCCCGACGCCGCTGATGGACGTCGCCCACAAGGCGGCGCCCTGGTTCCGCGGGATCGACAAGCTCTACATCGTCATCACGATCTTCGCCGTCGGGAACACCGCCCTGCTGAACTACCTCATGGGCTCGCGCCTTCTCTATGGCATGAGCCGCCAGGGGTTGCTGCCAGCGTTTCTCGGCCGGGTGCATCACCGGACGCGGACGCCGATCATCGCGATCGGGACATTGTTCCTCGTCGTTGCCGTGCTCGTGAGCCTGGGAAACGTCAAGCAACTGGCTGAGGCGACGGTGTTGTTGCTGCTGAGCGTGTTCGTTGCGATGAACCTGGGGTTGATCCGCCTGAAACTGCGAAAGGGCGAGCCGCCGGGGGCATTTGAAGTGCCCCTGTTTGTGCCGATCCTGGGCGCGCTGGTCTGCCTGACGTTGATCGGATCGAAGGTTGTCGCAGCCTGGTCCAGCGACTCGCCGCCGGCGCGGGCAGCGCGGGTCTCGGCCCTGATCGCCCTGGCGATCCTGGCCGGCGCGGCATTACTTTATGTGCTCATGCGTCCGAAATCGGCAGTCGCGGAAGAGATCGAGGTCGAGGCGTGATTCACATTTGTGTTCCGGGAACGTTGCAGCGATTTTGTTCGCGTGCCAACGTCGGCGTTTTGGCTGTGTCTGGTCAGCGGAGGGTGCATGCGACATCTGACTGCATTTTTGATCGGCGTCGGTTTACTCACCACCGCAGCCCTGGCGGCCGATAGCCCGCGCAACGGGAAGAACCCGACGACCGGTCCGAGCAAGACCCCCGCGGCGCCCGCCGACAAGGACGCGCCGCCCAGGGAAGCGCCGAAAGATCCTCCCGCCAAGGCGCCCGCGGATAAGCCGGCAGACAAACCCGATCCGAACAAGCCGGATCCGAACAAACCCAAGCCCGACACCGAGAAGAAACCGGACACCACGAAAAAGCCGGTCGTGCCCCAGCGGCCGCGCGACGACACACCCAACCGTGACGATGCGGACCGCGCCCGAACGTTGGTGGCTGAAGCCGAGGCGCGCGTCACCCGTGCTGAGCTTCGTGTGCGGTCGCTTGAGGATGAGGTCCGCGATGCGCTCATCACCCGCGATCGGGCCGCTGCCGACCTCAGCACCGCGAACCAGGCTGAGGGTGAGCTCACGCGCACGCTGGGAACGATGGAACAATCCGCCCGCGAAGCTGTCGCGACGCGAGATCGGCAGACCAAGTCGCTGGAGCCGCTGCTGACGCGCGTCAACGACGCCAAGCGTAATACGTCGGGCGCCGAAGCCGAGCTGCAGACCGCTGCCCGGCAGGCGGAGGAACGATTTAATAAGGATCCGTCGACTCTCGCGCGGCAGGAGGCCGTTGAAGCCGCGACGCGGCGCCTCGCCAGCGAGCAGCAGCGCGTCCGCGACAAGCTCGCCACCGATCCGTCCTTCAAGCAGCTCAAGGCCACCGCTGATGCGAACGATGCGCTGGTCAAGCAGGCGCGGGCGGGCGCCCCGGCGGATACGGAGGTTCTCACGCGTGCCAGCCAGGCGTGGATCGACTCCAAGAGCGCCGTCGACGCAGCCGAGCGCAAGGCCTTCGCAGCCGATGCGGAAGTAGTCGGAGCCGAGAAGACGCTCGCCGCCGCCAAGCAGACGCAGATCGACGCGCTGGCTGCTTTCAAAGCGCAGCTGCCGAATGACCCAGCGTACGCGCCGGTCGCCACTGCGCTGGAGTCGCGCCGCGCCGAGCAGGCCAGCGCGGAAAAAGAATACGCAGCCGCTGCCGCCGAGGCGCGAGGCATCCAGGAGAAGGCCGCTGCCACGATCAAGGATTTCGACACGGTGTCAGCCCGACTCCGCGAAACCCGCGCCAGCCGCGACCGGCTAGCCTCGCAACAGCTCAACGCCGATCGCGCCGCCCGCCTGGCGCGCGACGATCTCGATGCGGCGCGCGATGAACTTCGCGCCGCCCGCGCGGCGCTGGCCGACGCGCGCCGTCGCCAGGGTTGAGTCGCCGGGCTGACGATCGGCTGCAATGTGACCATCGAAGTTGGTACGTCCGCGCGCGGATCGTGCGCTTGTGCGTGATCCCCATCGTTCACCAACGCTCGGTCGACCGTCGTGTCTGCTCAAGGGGAGCCAGCCATGCGACATGTCACAGCGTTCTGTATCGGACTAGGGATCCTGGCCAGCGTCAGTTTGGGCGCCGATCGTCAGCGCGACCGTGATCAGCAACACGACGCCGACGCAGCCGCGGCACAGCAACGCGAGCAACAACAACGCGAAGCCGACGCCCGCGAACAACAACGCCAGGCCCAGGAACGCGAAGCCAAGCAACGCGAAGCGCAGGCGCGCGAAGCCCAAGCCAACGAGCAGCGTCAACGCGAACAACAACAACGCGAAATCGCGGCGCGCGAGCAAAAACGTCAACAGGAACAGGCCCAGCGGGAACAGGAAGAACGCAAACGCCAGGACGAGCAGAAGCAGCGCGAGGCCGCTGAGCGGCAGGCGCGGGAGGCCCAGGCCCGCGAGGCGCAGGCCAACGCGCAGCGTCAGCGGGAACAGCAGCAACGCGAAACGGCAGCGCGCGAGCAAAAACGTCAGCAGGAACAGGCCCAGCGCGAGCAGGACGAACGCAAACGCCAGGACGAGCAGAAGCAGCGCGAATCCGCCGAGCGGCAGGCGCGGGAGGCACAGGAAGCGAAGACGCGAGAAGCGGAGCGCATCGAACAGCAGCGTCGGGATGAGGATAAGCGTGAGGCGGCCGTTCGAGAGCGGAAACGAAAGGAGGCAGAGGAGCAGCGGCAGCGCGACGCCGAGCAGGCTGCGAAAGACCAAGCCGAGACACAACGGCGCCTCGACGCCGCTCGCGCGGCCCAGCAGGCGCAACGTGAACGCGAAGCCCAACAACAGGAACAAGCCGAGCGCGCCCGACTCGCTGCTGAACGAGCGCAGCACGAGCAACAGCAGGAACGCGATCGCCAGGCGCAAGCCCGGCGCGATCGGGAACTCGATCAGCAGCGCCAGCGCGAACAGGCGGAAGACGCCCGACGTCGCGACGAAGCCGACCGCGCCGCGCGGGACCGCGATAATCGCGACCGCGACACGCACGACGACCGCCAGCGCCGGCGTGACGATAACAGCGACCGCGTACACCTTCCCAATGACGACCATCGTCGGCCGGGTGACGGCCGCGATCGCGGCGACGAGCACGAAGAATGGCGTCGCGAGAATCAGCGGGCGATGGTTCGAACCGAGATCGCATCCGCCCGAACGAAGGTGGATGCGCTCACCGATCGCATGGCCCGCAATCGCCGCGACCTGGAAACCGCAGCCGCTGCCCGCGCCGATGCGGCTGGCCGATTCGATCAAGCCAGTCGCGCCGATGCGGAGCTAGCCGCCTGCCTCGCGGGCCTCGATCGCGATGTCAACGTCGCCGCGGCGGCCCGCGACGACTTCGCTGCCCGCAATGCAGCCCAGGCGAATGCGACCCGCCGCGCCGCCGACGAGGACGACGCGTCGCACCGTGCCTTGTCGGCAGCGTTGCAAACGGCCGAGGATGCGTTCATGCACGAGCCGCCAACGCAGGCGCGGCTGCATCGCATGGAGGATGCGCGCGAGGCCATGGAGGCGGCGTCGGATCGCGTCTATGCGGCGCTTGCGAAGGACCCGGAGTACCAGGCACTGCTCGCCGACATTCGTCGGCAACGGGCGGACGTGGATCGCCTTCAGAAACTGCGCAGCGTTCCGGAAGCCGAACTCGACGTTGCTATCGAGGCGTGGAACGACGCGCGACGCCGCGTGGCCGCAGCAACGGCCTTGGCGCTGGACCGTGATCCGCAATACGTCCAAGCGCGGAACGACTACGCTGTCGCGAGAAAGCAGCACGAGGACGCCCTGGCAGACTTCCGCGCCGCGCTGGCGAACGACCCCCAGATCATCGCGCTGCGTACGCGGGCGGACGGGACGGCTGCCAACTTGACCAGCGCGCGGCAGGCGGAGAATCGTTCGATCGATGACTTGGCGCACGCGTCGCAGAATCTGTCGAACCTTGTGGCACGCCGCGACGACGTGGGTGGGAGATTTCAGCGCACGCGGCAGGAGCGCGAGCGACTGGCGACGGCACTCGGCGATGCCGACCGATGCGTCGCGGCGCTGCAGCGTGAGCTGGATTGCACGGTTGTCGAGCTCAACGCCGCCCAGGCGGCGCTGGTCGATGCGTGTCGCAAGCTCGCGGCATTGCCGTAGCCGCTGGCTCGGTGTGAGGCTGGGGCTCGCTCACACGCCCAGTTGCGGCTAAAACTTGATCCATGCAGATCGCGGCGGAGCTTTCGATCCTCGCTGGGGCAGCGTATGTGCTGGGCTCGGTTCCGTTCGGGCTGATCGTGGGCCGGATGAACGGCATCGACCCGCGCACCGCCGGCAGCGGCAACATCGGTGCGACGAACGTCGGCCGGTTGCTGGGCGGAAAATTCTTCGCCCTGGTCTTCACGCTGGACCTGCTCAAGGGCCTCCTGCCCATGCTCGCCGCCGCGTGGCTGGTGCGAAACGCGGACGAGCTTCACAAGCCCTACCTGCTTTGGATGCTGGTGGGCGCGGGGTCGATCCTGGGTCACCTGTTCTCGGTCTTCCTGAAGTTCAAGGGCGGCAAGGGCGTCGCGACCAGCGCCGGCGTACTCATGGGATTGTGGCCGTACTACACGCTGCCCGGTTTCATCACGGTCGGCGTGTTCCTTGCGATCTATCTTGCCACGCGCACGGTCAGCATCGGCTCGATCCTCGGCGCGCTGGCGTTTCCGTTCATCTATGTCGCGATGGCGCTGTATATGAATTGGCCCGTCTTTCACGAGCAGCTTCCGCTGTTGATCTTCGCGATCGTGATGGCGCTGCTGATCGTCTGGAAACACCGCAGCAACATCCAGCGGCTGCTGGCGGGGAAAGAGAACAAGTTCGACGTCGAGAAAGACAACGACGAAGAGATTGCCAAGCTGTGAACGGTCACGACCGTCCCCCACCGCCCCGCAGGTCGCAAGTCCGCAGCGTTATTCCCGGTCCAGCGTGCCACGCGTGACGCCGAGCTGGTTGAGGACCTTTAGCGTGCGGACGGCGGTGGCGGGTTCGAGCTTGCCGGTGACGATGTCGCGGTACTTGCCGATCAGCGGGGCGACGGCGTCTTTCTTTTCGCGCAGCAGCTCGACGCGGTAATGAACGATGCCCAGGTCGCGCATCTTCGGGAAGAACTCGGCGCCGCTTTGGGCAGCGGCATTGTAGAGCGTGTTGCGGCAGCCGGCGTCGGGGATCAGCGGGTGCGGCTGGCCCATGCGGTCCTTCAGATCGACCTGGTGCGTCTCGCACGGCCGGCCGCAGTCGCGGTAGTCCTTGCCGCTGCTGAGCGTGTGCGCGAAGACGCAATGCTCCATGTGAAACATCGGCATGTGCTGGTGAATCACGCACTCGAAGAAGCTCGGATCGAACTGCGACAGCATCGCGGACATCTGCCGCCAGTTGAGGTCGTAGCTGGGGACGACGCGAAGCAGGCCGGCGTCCTTGAAGACCTGCGCGGTGAGATGATTGGCGACGTTCAGCGAATAGTCACCGATCAGCGGCACGTGCGGGACGGCGGCTTTGAAGTATTCGATCGACGCGAGGTTGCGGACGAGGATCTGGTCGGGATTGCTGGACTCGATCTGCTTCAGCCAGCCTTCCTCGCCGGGCTTGACGATGCGCATCGTGGCGACGGCGCAGGTGACGCCGGCGGCGCGGCAGAGATCGACGGCGATCTTGTAGCGGCGGACGTCTTCAAAGTCGCAGGCGATGGTCGCGGGTCTTTCGTCCATCGCGAGCAACGCTTCGACCTGCTCGACAGTTCTCGCCATCACATGAAGCAGGGGTTTGTCGTGGCACGGGTATTCAACCCGTGTCTTCTCTTCTGTTGCAGAATCACGGGTTGAAAACCCGTGCCACGAAATACCTTCATTGACCGCATGAGCGCGCTTGCGGCGCTCGATCAGTTGTTCGACCGCGCGGCGACGCACGTCCGCGAGCAGCGACTTGGGCGTGACGGGCGCATCTTCGATGGTGCAGGTCAGGTCGCGCAGCGCGAACGGCGTTGTGGCCAGCATGCCCAGCTGGTCGCGGAGCAGGCGCTCGGTGGCGGGGTATTGGTCGGCTTTGGGCAGCGCGGTCTCGCTGTCCACGGTGACGGTGTGCGTGCCGTCGGTGAGGGTGAGCTTGAGCGTGTCACCCGTGCGGGCGAAGACGCGGGCGTCGACAGGCGTGCGATGGACGACGCGATCCTTCGCGAAGCTCTGCTCGAGGCGCTTGTTGACCGCCGGATCGTCGGTCTTCCACACCAGTGCGCCGATGGCGACGTTGGCGGGACGGACATCGTGCCGGCCGAGCTCGATCAGCACGCGCCCGCGGCCTTGCGGGCGGACGTTGTAGATGCGGCCGCCGGATTCGTCCTGCTCGGGGTGGCCTTCGTCGAAGACGACGCCGTCGCCGGGTTTGAGGTCGGCGTCGCGATCCATGTCCAGGATCAGGCCGTTCATCGTCCGCTGGGCGACCGTGCCGACGCGCCGGCCACGCGACTTGGGGAATCGACCGGGCACCAGCACCTGGTGATTCACGCCCGACAGGAACCCGTGCGCAAAGCCGCGCGAGAAGACCTGCTCGAGATCGCCGCGCTGCTGCGGCGCGATGGTGAAAGATTCGCCGTGGATGGCTGCATCGATCGCGGCGCGATAGGTCTGGGATGTCGCAGCCACGTAATGGGCGCTCTTGAGGCGGCCTTCGATCTTGAAGCTGATGACGCCGACCTTCACCAGGCGGTCGACCAAGTCGTATGCCGCCAGATCCTGCGGGCTGACGAGGTAGCTGATGTCACCCGTATCGCGCGGCTGGCCGTCGACGACGAGTTCGTACGGCAGCCGGCAAGCCTGGGCGCAATGGCCGCGGTTGGCGCTGCGGCCGCCGAGGGATTCGCTGGTCAGACATTGCCCGCTGTAGGCGACGCAGAGCGCCCCGTGAATGAAGACCTCTACCGGCATGTCTGTCGCCGACGTGATCCGACTGATGTCATCGATCGACAGCTCGCGCGCCAGCACCACGCGCGACACGCCAAGCTTGCGGACAAACTCGATCCCGCGCGGCTCGGTGAGCGTCATCTGCGTGCTGCCGTGCACGGGCAGCGTCGGGGCCATCTCGTGGATGAGCTTCGCGATGCCAAGGTCCTGCACGATCACCGCGTCGACGCCCGCAGCCGCCATGGCGCGGATGTACTCGACGGCCTGTGGCAGCTCATCGGAGAAGATCAGCGTGTTGAAGGTGAGGAAGCCTTTGACGTTGTGGCGATGGAGGTAGTCCATCACCTCGGGCAACTCTTCGTTCGTGAAGTTGTGGGCGCGATACCGCGCGTTGAAGTTCTCGAGGCCGAAGTAAACGGCGTTGGCGCCGTTGGCGACAGCGGCGTGCATGGCTTCCCAGTCGCCAGCGGGGGCGAGGAGCTCGGGGCGGGCGGTGGTCGTTTCTACAGCGGTGGACATCGTTCCCATCATTCAGAAAAAGTCGGTCGCCGGGTCATGGCTTTGCCGGTCGCGGTGCTCATCAGGCGCTCGACCGGCGTGATGGCGACGCGCGGCAGATCGAGTCGATCGGCGTCCCAGCACGTCCCGATTGTAGCGTCGAGGCTGGTCAACCCCTTGTCGTGCCAGATGCAGGCGTACGACAACGCGTCAAAATCGGCGTCATGCAACTCAAAATGGCGACCGCGGAGGCTCGCCGCCCAGTCCGCCGCCCGCTGGCCGTGCTGCGGGTCGTGGCATTCATTCTGCCGCTTCGCATCGTGCAGAACCGCGAAGAGTCGAACCAGGATCGGATTTGCGCCGGTGGTCTGGCACAAATGCAGCCCATTCTGCTCGACCCGCCGCCAATGGTCAGGGCCGTGCAGCGAATAGTCGCCGAGTGTGAATCCCGCGGTTGCGAGTTTCCACAAGGCAGGCCAATCGGGGTCCATGATCGTTTGCACCAGAAAAAAATAGGCGCGCTGCCTGACCGGCGGCGCGCCTGCGATGAATCTTTCGTAAGTACAGTCTTCGACGCCGACCGTTTTATGCACGGCACCGTTGTCGAGCCAGCAGTCCCATCCCGCCCAGCGCCAAGAGCCCCAGCGATGCGGGTTCGGGGACGGCCGCCGCTACCACCTCGTAGGTGCTGCCGAGATCGATCAACTCATACCCCGTGCCGTAACCGGTGAAACTCACCTCGGTCTGGCCGAATACGTCTCTGAACGCCTGCGGGTCTGCCCCGACGAAAATCAGGTGGTTCGATCCGGTATTCGCGCCCGCGACACCATTCCAGTTCGCGATCGTGAGCGTTGAACCGTCGTTGTTCTGCACCGGCGGATTGCTGACCGTCAGGGTGACGTCGTCGATTGTGCCGAAGTCGAGGGTAGCGTTTTCGCCAGTCGCGCCCGAAAGCGTCAGGCTTGTCAGCGTCTGCGTCGTTGCGCCATCGGTGGCGTCGGTGTCGAGCGTCGCGGTCAGGCTACTGCCGGTCGAGATTCGCGTGTTCGCGAAAACAGTCGTATTGGTGGCGCCGGGTGTGCCGATGGCCGTGACATACGTGGTACCAGCAAGCGTGCCAGTGCCGCCGGTCTTTGTGAACAGCAGTTGCTGTCCGACAACGAGTTGGGCCGCCACGGCGTTGGGCAAACTGATACTTCGTGCCGACGTGCCCACGGTAAGCGTCTGCTGCGGTATGTCCCCGCCGTCGCCCCGCCCTTGCAATGCGAAGGTCGTCCCACCCGCCAGGGTCAGCGCCGAGCTGGCGCTGAAGTAGTTCGACGGCGCAGCGGTCATGCTGGTGCCAAAGAGTGAGTGGTCGACTTTGAGCTTGCCCCCGTTGACCCTGGTGGCGCCAGTGTGTGTGGCGACCCCGGAGATCACCTGGGTTTCGGAGCCGATCTTGGTCAGGTTGAGGGCGCCGGCGCCGGTGCCGTTTTGGATCGTGCCGACGAACGTGGCGGCCGTGTTGTTGTCGCCCACGGTCAACGTCCCCGCGGTACCGGAGACGTTGCGGACAACGTGCACGGCGGCGCTGCCGGCATTCCCTGGAACAACGGACGAAAGACCGTTGATCGTCTCGGCGTGTCCGTTCAGCTGCAAGATCACAACGCCGGCCTCGCCTGTCGCGGAGAAGACAAGATCTCCGCGACCGGAACCATTCGGAATCACGCCGTCGGCGTCGAGGCGCAGGATTCTGTCTCGTCCGCTGGTGGTGCTCACGGAGAGCGTCGTGTTCCCGGTGTAGTCGTTGCCGGAATCCGAAATGGCCATCATCAGGTTCGAGGAACCACTGCTCGTAAAGTTGACTCCAAAGCTACCGGTGATGGCCCCGTTGAGCGTGACATCCGGAGCCGTTCCGCCCGACCCCGAGCTGGCGCTGACCGTGAGGTTCCCGGACAGCTTGATGTCGTTGTCGACGATCAGTAGTGGCCGAACGGCTCCGGTGGGGGCGTAGTAGATTCCAGCACTCGCGCCCGTGAATTCCAGCCGATTGCCGCTGACGGTCACGGTCGGTGCCGTCCCGGATGCTGGACCGGCGTACGTGAAATCGATCCTGTTGAGGAGGAAGTCGCCGCCAAGGTCATTGTTGCTGACAATGGTCGTGCCGGCCGTCAGCGCGGTGGCGTTGCCGAAAATCAACTGCGTTGCGCCATTGCTCGCGGGCGTGGTATCCCAACCGGTGCTTGGCGAGGACCATTGCGTGGTCGCGCTCGTGGACTGCGTGTACGTGTGGACCGCAGCCTGCGAATGGGCCGCGAACAAACCTAAGCCAGCGATGGCCGCCGCCAATTCGGACTTGCGCGAGAAGCCGCGGGAAGGGGTCGAAAGCGCCAATCCTCTCATTCTGCCTCCACGGAACACGCCGAAAAAAGCTCATACGATGATGAGAAACCCAGATCCCGTCGCCTTCGACCCCCAAAGCGGCAAACGATCCAGTTGGCTTCACCATCTCGTCATGGACGTTTTTTCAGCTCGATCTGCCATCAAGACGTGCACGTGCAATCTCTTGTTAATATGTCCTCGCCCCCTCAAAACTCAATAACAAAGTGCTGTAAAATTCGAAAAAGGGCGGTCAAATTCGTTCCAAAAATGGGGTGAGGTGGGAATACGCGGCCCCCATGCGGTTCGCCGGTTTGCGTTGAGGCGTTAACGGAACGGGCCGGCACGTCTTGCGCGCCGGCCCGTGGGGAGTCTTTTGCGATTCCGCTGACGACCGAGCAGACGAGGTCGTCGAGATGCGGCCTCAGCTGACATCGGGGGAGATCAGTCTTCGTCCTTCGCCTGGCGCTTCACGTCCTGACCGTGGGCGCGCTTGTAGGTCTGGATGTCTTTGAACTTGCCGCCCTTGTCGCGCTTGGCGTAGAGCTTGTTGCCCGCCTTGCTGTACATGACGGTGCGGCGACCTTTCTTGGCAGCCTTTTTTGCGACCTTCTTGGTCGACTTCTTCACTGCCTTCTTCGTGGATTTCTTTGCTGACTTCTTGGACGACTTCTTCGCAGCTTTCTTTGCCATGGCGCGGCCTTTCGGGAAAAAGAAAAAATGTGTCACGCGCAGCGCTCGCTACGCGTGGGAGCTGCTGGAATCATATCCCTGCGGATTCGGTTCGGACAGACGTTTTGAAGAAGCCGGCGATGAACAGAAGGCCGAGCACAGCATCCGCACCGGCGGCCGCGACCATCCACACGTCGACGCGACCCATCGGAAAGAGAATCGCGATCGCGATGACGAAGCTGTACTTCTCCAGCACGCAGATCGGCATCAGTGGGCGGTAGCGCAGCGGATTGGTTGCGATCAGGAGAAACACAATCTGCCACGCGAGGCAGAGTCCCGCGAAGCCATAGTAAAATTCCGGATGCGTGATCGCTGGCGGATGCTCGATGCCGTGCTGGCGCTCGGTGAAGTAGAGAGGGATCGTGACCAGCACGCCGTAGATCCCGGCGATGCGAAAGACCCATCGTGCAAACGGCGCGCTTCGGCTGTGCAGCTTCTCGTTCGAGTCCATATCGGCGTCAGATGATAATCGATCCGCCGGCAGCAAGCTGGCTGCGAAGCGCTGCGATGTCGATCGTGCGCACGTCCTGCGTCGAGCGCATCGCCAGAACGCTGGCGACGCCGGCGGCTTCGCCGGTCTGGTTCATGTTGACCATCACGCGAATGGCTGCGTGGGCGACGGAATCGGCGTCCAGCATGCGCCCGGCGACGAGCAGGTTCGGGAACTGCTTCGGCAGGATCGCCCGATACGGGATCTGATAAAACGTCGGATCGTTCGCGACCGGCTCGCGCCAACGTCCTCGCACCACCGGCAGGCCGGGGACAGCGTACGCTTCGGTGCCGTCGAGGTATTGGAACGTGATGCCCGGCTTGTCCTGGTGATGAATGTCGACGCGGTACGAACAGTTCGCGATCGCATCGTCGAACGGAACGCCGTGCAGCACCTCCGCGCCGGTGACCTGGTGATGACAATGAACGTGGCGGCTTTCGCGCAGGCCGATGCGCGCCGGGAGTCCGGCGAGCGACGCCTTGGCGTGCGGGGCCTTGTCGCGAATGATGTCGAGGATCGCCCGCACCTGGCGGCGGCCTTCGATCTCGCTGCGGGTGAGATCGTCGGCGATGGAGGGATCAAGCCCGCGAACGCGCGTGCCTGCGAGCATGTACAGCGAGGTCGGCGGCATCGGGGCGCCCCAGATGAAGCCGCTGGGAAAACCGTACGCCTGGCCATGCTCGCGGGTGAGATCGCCGATGTCGGCGGGCTTGAGCGAATCCCATCCTTCGAGGATCGCGCAGGTCGTTGACGGTTGCGCGTGCGGAGCCTTGTAGCACGGGACGCCGGCGCGATGCGCCAGATCGCCATCGCCGCTGGCGTCGACGAAGAACTTGGCGCGGATCGCCTGCCGGCCGGATTTGTTCTCGACGAGGATCGCATCGATGCGCCCGTCGACGACGTGCGGCGCGACCATCATCGTGTGCAGCATCGGCGTGATGTTGTGCTCGAGGACGAGCCGGTCGAGCTCGATCATCATCTCGAACGGATTGAACGCCCACGCCCAGGCGGGGCTGTCCGCGCGATCGATGACCGCGTTGCGCTTGCGCAGGCGATCCATCAGCTCGATCGTCAGCCCGCCGATGATGGGACGCTTGAAAACCGTATCCAGCGGCGAGTGCCAGACGTTGACCATCGACAGCGTCGCCACGCCGCCGAACGCCCCGCCGCGCTCGACGAGAACCACCTTTGCTCCCAACCGCGCCGCGCGCACGGCTGCGAAGACGCCGGTGCAACTGCCGCCGATGACGCAGAGATCGCAGTCGTGAATGATGTCGACGCTGCGTGAAGGTTCTTGCAGGGTGGGCATGACGGCATGATGCCTTACGTCGACGGAATGTGCGATGGAATCGGCGATGACTTCGATGGACGCGGCGCTGCATCGTCGCGCTCGTCCGTCGGCCAACGCTGCCAGAATCGGTGGTAGCGGCGGGAAAAGTAGAGCGGGTCGGTGAACCCGACGAGACGCGCGATTTGCTTCACGCTAAGCGTTGTTTCCGCGAGGTGGAAACGGGCTGCGTGCATGCGGAGGTGGTTGAGATGATCGCGCGGCGCGGCGCCGGTGAGCTTGCGAAAAGCGCTGCGGAAGTAGGCTGGGCTGAGGCCGGCGTGCGCGGGCAGGAGGGGAAGCGGATCGGGATGGGCGAGGTTGTCGTGCAGCCAGCGGATCGCTTGCTCGACGCCCGATGTTGCTGGCGTTACGGGGCGCGCATCGTTTCGCGATGGCGCCAGCGGCGCCGCCTGTGTCAGGAAACGCGCGAGGATCGCCTTGGCTTCGGCCTCGGCGCGAAGGGGCGCGGGCGCGGGTTGCGTGAAGAGCGCGAGCAGTTGCGTCATTGGATCAGTCTGATCTTTTGCGGTGCTTCCGGTGACGAGGAACGACGACGCCAGCGGCGCTGTCGGGCGCGTCTCGAAGGAGAAAAAGAGCACGTGCGCGGCGCGCTCGGCGGTCCAGGCGCGGCGGGCATGCGTGGGGATCAGCAGCATTGCCGGCGCGGTGATGCGGTGAACGTGCTGTTCGATGGTGTAGCGGATGACGCCCGTGCGAATCAGGAGCAAGCGCGGCGTCGGGACGACGCCGTCGCGCGTGCCGCCGCCGGCGCGGACGCGGATCTGCCGCGCCTCGGTCAATCGCAGCCGCGAACGCAGGAGCGACTCGAGATATGCGATCGGGTCGGTCACGGGTCACCCGCTGCGCCGCTACTCACCAGGGATGTAGCTGATCACGCCTTCGAACGGGCTCGACGCCGTTGCGTAGCGTTTCTTGCCGATGCGGCCGGACTGATAGGCGAGTCGGCCCGCTTCGATGGCGTGCTTCATCGCGGTGGCCATCTTCACCGGATCTTTCGCGTGTGCGATGCCGGTGTTGAGGAGAACGCCGTCGGCGCCGAGCTCCATGGCGATGGTGACGTCGCTGGCTGTGCCGACGCCGGCGTCGACGATGACCGGGAACGTGGGATCGCCGTCCTTGAGCAGCTCGAGGCAGAGGCTGATGTTCAGCGGATTGAGGATGCCCTGGCCCGAGCCGATCGGGCTGCCCGCGGGCATGACCGATGCGGCGCCGGCTTCCTTGATGCGAACCGCGCTGCGCGGATCGTCGCTGGTGTAGGCGAGAACGGTGAACCCTTCCTTGACGAGTTCTTTCGTCGCTTCGATGGTGCCGACGGGGTCAGCGAGCAGCGTCTTCTTGTCGCCGAGGACTTCCAGCTTCACCCAGTTCGCGCCCGGGTTTTTCTGTTTCTCCAGCAGATCGCGGCCCAGGAGCGCCACGCGAATCGCGTCGTCGGCTGTGAAACAACCCGCGGTGTTCGGCAGGATGATGTACTTCGAGAGGTCGAGGTAATCGAGCAGCGACCGCCCTTCCTTGTCGATCAACCGCTCGCGCCGCACCGCCACGGTCACGACCTGACAGGCGCTGGCCTCGAGCGCCTGCTGCATGACGTCATAGTTCTCGTACTTGCCGGTTCCGACGAAGAGGCGGTTGGCGATGTTGAAATTCTTGATGCGAAAAACGTCCATGGCAAATCTCTCTCAAATAACGCTGCGTTGCGGGTCAACTCTTCCGAATGATACGGCGAACATTCCTCGCACCGTGAAGAACACGCATGACTTCGATGCCGGCCTGAGTCGGACGATAGAAAACGAGGTAAACGCGAAACCGTCTGATTCTCCACCGGCGTATCCCAGCCAGACGCTTCGGGAGGCCTTCGACGATGGCGCCAAATCCCGGATGCGCCTCCAGGAGCTGGAACTCCGCGTAGACCTGGACGGCGAACTTTCGTGCCGCTGTGATATTCCGCGCAGCGAGGTATCGAAGAATCTGCGCGATATCTTCACGTGCACTGTCGTCTATCTCGACGCTCATGGCGCTTTGCGCCCGGCGTCGTCGACAATCTTCAACCAATCATTGAGATCGGCCTCGGTCAACGGGCGGGATGTTGACGATGACGCTTCGTCGAGAAGTGCGGTCAACTCGTCATCCGCAATCGTCGGATGAAGGGCCGCATCGATTGCATCGTGAAGGAACTGCTCGAGACCATCTCCCAGCTGCGTGCGCGCCGCTGCGATGACATCGTCGGGGAGTTCGATCGTGAGCTTACCCATGGTCCGCATTATATCACTTCAACCCCTCCGGCAACTCGCCGGAGATGATGAGGATCATCACCGTGGCCTGCGTGTATTTGCCGGCGATTTCTTCGGTGGTCAGGGGGGTGGTGCCTTTTTCGGCCGGGGTGAGTTTCAGGGCAGTCAGTTTGGCTTTCTGGTCTTCGAAGAACTTGCGCAGGCGGCCGGTGCTGATGCCCAGGCCGTAGCTGCTGACGGTTTCGTCGGTGAAGGTCTTCATGGCCACCAGCGCCATGGCGTTGCCGAACTTGTCGACCATCGGGCCGCCGGAGTTACCGGGGTTCACCTGCGCGTCGACGATGACGTCGCAGTCCGGGCCGGACGATTCGACGCTGGTCACGACGCCGCGGGTGATCTTCACGTTGGTGCCGAGCATCGCGCCCAGCGGGAAGCCGAGGACGGTGACGTCGGTGCCGATCGGCGGCGCGTCGTACGTCGCCAGCCGCAGGAACGGCGTCTCCTTCTCCGACTTGATGTGCAGGATCGCGATGTCCTGCTTGTCGTCGACGAGCACTTTCTCCGCGACTTTCTGCGTGCCGTCGGCCATGCGGACGATCAGCTGATCGCCGGCAGCGGCGACGTGGCGGTTGGTGATGATGTACCCGTCGGCACTGACGAAGAACCCCGTGCCCGATCCGACGATGCCGCTGCTCTTGGGCGCGGCGCCGCCCTTACGCTCGAGGGCCGCGGGCTTGGGACGGACGTACGTCCACTTGTCGGATGGTCCCTGGATGTGATTCTTCGCCATCAGCAGCGGCGCCTGCTCCATGATGGGCTTTACCTTGGGATTGTTCGCGCGCATGCCAGGCGGCGCGTAGCTGATGGCGTTCACCAGGTTCTGCACGAACGGCTGGCTGTCGTCGAGCTCGACCGCCTTGTACGCCGTGGTGACGGCCTTCTCGTAGTTCTTGCGGAAGTTGTACGCGATCGCCAGGTTCGTCAGCGCCTCAGCCGAATTCGGTCGCAGGCGCGCCGCGGTTTCCAAGGACGAGATGGCTTTGTCGTACTGGTCGTTCCCACCCTTCACAAGGTAGAAAAAGCCCAGCTCGAAATGTGCTTCAAAGCAATTCGGATAGATGCGGATGACTTCCTGCAGCTTTTCGATCGACTTGAGGGTCTGGTTGTTGACCATCATCTCGACGGCTTCGCGCATGAGCGAATCGACCTTGGTGTGCAGCGTCTTGAGCTCTTCGCCGGTGACCCACTTGCCCTTGATGCGCTCCGCGCCGTCGCGGGCCATGTCCTGCCACTTCTTCAACTCCGCCTTGGCCTGGTCAAGATTCGGGCCCTTGGGGTGTTCGTCGATGTATTTCTGGATGAGGGTGACCGCGATGAGCGGATTACTGCAGGCGTCCGCGGCGCGGGCGACGGAGTCGAAATCGCCCGTGGTCATGCCGCCGCCGGGAGCGCCGGGGCCGGTGACTGCGCCGGTCGGGTCATCGATCGAGTCGATGTCGTTCGCGGGGATGAGCTTGAGCGTGCCGTCCTTGGTCTTCACCGAGTAGCTGCCGCCCATCTTTTTGACTTCGCCCTCGACCACCGTGCCGTTCTTGAGTTTCACGGTGGCGGCTGGCGCGAGCGCGACCAGGAACGCCATCAAGACGATGCACAACCAGCCAATCTGCTTCACGAGAACCCCCGATCGACGTGACGACATGGATCTCCCAGCGGTGAACCGTCTTAGGTGTACCACCGGGCGTGCGCAGCACGCAACAACGAAACGGCCTGCCGACCCGCGTGGATGCCTATCCGCCGCCCACGAACGTCACGATTTCCAGCTCATCCCCGGCTTTGAGCACCGTGTCGTAGCGGTCGGACTTGAGCAATCGGCGATTGAGCTCGATGGCCACTTTCTGGGGGGTGAGCTTGGATTGGGCGATCAGGGCCAGGACCGTGGCGCCTTCATCCACCTCGCGCGGCTGGCCATTGACGATCACCTGCATGCGGGCAGTATAGGCGGGCGAGGACGCGCGTATACCAATGCCTAAGAACCTCACCCGAGAACAGGAAGCCGAGCGATTGTTCGCCCATTACGGGAAGGACGCGTTGCCAACGATCATGGCGATGCTGGAACGGCAGTTCACGATGCTGCACAACCGGGCGCAGGTCCTGCTGACCTTGTGCGGTATCATCGTTTCGACGACGGGCTTTTCCGGGCGGAACATCGCGGGAACGGGTCCGTGGGCGCAGTTCCTGATCATCGCCGGGCTGACGATGGTCCTCCTGGCCGCCGGCGTCGTCTGCTGGGGGGTGCTGCACCTGCGCTGGTTAAGCATGCAGCCGGGGGCGGACACGCATGCGTGGCTGGTGACCAGCCTGACCTATCGCGATCGCAAGACGCTGAGTTATCGGATCGCCCTGATCATCATGCTGATCGGGATGACGGGGTATGTCAGCGCGATCGTGATCATGTTGAATCACCCGGAAAGCGCGCCGAATTATGCCCCGCGCTGACCCGCCACCGAGCCGCCGCTGACCGGGGTGCCAAGGGCGGTAACGACGACTGGCCGTCGTGTTCGGGTGTTTGGGCGTCGATCGGGCGCGCTCGGCGCGCTTCGTCGCACCGGGGTGCGGGGACTTTCACTTACTTGCCCGCCTTGGGTGTCTCGGTACAATCCGCCTCCCCATTGGAGCGCGGGTTCTGTTGCGCCCAAATGGGATTTGCAGGTCGCTTTTTTACCAACACGACGCGAAGGAGATTCCCATGCCGGCCACTGGTCGCATCGCCCAGGTCATCGGCTCGACGTTTGACGCCGAGTTCCCCGAGAACGAACTCCCGGGCATTTACAATGCAGTCACGATCAATTCCGACGGCATGAAGCTGACCGGCGAAGTGCAGCAGCACCTCGGCGGCGGCCGCGTTCGCGCGGTTGCCCTCGGTTCGACCGACGGCCTCAAGCGCGGCGTCGACGTCGTCGACACCGGCGCGCCGCTAAGCGTTCCCGTCGGCACTGAGACCCTCGGCCGCGTGTTCAACCTCCTGGGCGAGCCGATCGATCAGCGTGGCCCGGTCAACACGACCCAGCGTCGCCCGATCCACCGCGAACCGCCGGAGTTCTCCGACCTCACTCCCAAGGCCGAAGTCTTCGAGACCGGCATCAAGGTCATCGACCTGCTCACCCCGTTCATCCGCGGCGGCAAGTCCGGTCTGTTCGGCGGCGCCGGCCTCGGCAAGACCGTCGTCATTCAGGAACTGATCGCCCGTATCGCCCAGCAGCACGGTGGTTACTCGGTGTTCGCCGGTGTCGGCGAGCGCACGCGTGAAGGCACCGACCTGTGGATGGAAATGCAGGAAGCCGAGATCGGCAACACCGGTAAGCACGTTATCGATCAGACCGTGATGGTGTTCGGCCAGATGAACGAGCCGCCGGGCGCGCGTCTTCGCGTCGCGCTTTCGGCCCTGACCATGGCTGAATACTTCCGCGACGAAACCGGCGCCGACACGCTGCTGTTCATCGACAACATTTTCCGCTTCACCCAGGCCGGCTCGGAAGTGTCCGCGCTGCTGGGCCGCATGCCGTCGGCCGTCGGTTATCAGCCGACCCTCGCGACGGAAATGGGCGAGCTGCAGGAACGCATCACCTCGACCAAGCAGGGCGCCATCACGTCCGTGCAGGCGGTGTACGTCCCCGCTGACGACCCCACCGACCCGGCCCCGGCCAACGCCTTCGCCCACCTTGACGCGTTCATTTACCTCGAGCGCTCGATTGCTTCGAAGGGCATTTATCCCGCCGTCGATCCGCTCGCTTCGTCCAGCCGCGCGCTGGATCCGCAGATCGTCGGTGAAGAACACTACCGCGTCGCCCGCAAGGTCCAGACGATGCTGCAGCGCTACCGCGATCTGCAGGACATCATCGCCATCCTGGGTGTCGACGAACTGTCCGAAGAAGACAAGCTGATCGTCAGCCGCGCTCGCAAGATCGAGCGTTTCTTCAGCCAGCCGTTCTACGTCGCCCAGCAGTTCACCGGCTTCCCCGGCGTCTACACCAAGCGTGAAGACACGATCGCCAGCTTCAACTCGATCGTGAACGGCGAAGCCGATGACCTGCCCGAACAGGCCTTCATGTACGTCGGCGGCCTCGACGCCGTCCGCGAAAAGGCGAGCAAGCTGAAGTAAGGCTGCTACTTGCTGTCGCCATCGGATCGATGTCGATTTGGTTGGCAGCCACGCCTGCTTTCTTGTATTAACCATAGAGGCCGGGCCGTCTGATGGCCCGGCCTCATGCATGTCATTGGGGACTAGGTGGATCTTTCTCGGTAGGCAAAAACAGGGGTTCTTCGTGGGCAAATCTTGGTACGGTCTTGGTGGTTCGTGTGTGGCTGGATTCGAAAACCTGGAGCGGCGTGTACTGCTGTCAGGGTCTGACCTCGACCCCGGCTTCGGCCAAGGTGGCGTCCAGAAGCTTGACTACCAGAACCTGAGCGCAGACTCGGCCAACGTCGTGGTGCCCTTGACCGACGGCCGGCTTCTCGTGGCGGGCAGGGGAAGCATTCCGGGAGTATCGCCGTCGCTTAAGGGTGGGATCGCCCGGTACAACCCCGATGGCACGCCGGATTTATCTTTCGGCGACCGCGGCAAGGTCAACGTCGGCAACGGGCCGATCCTCGGCGTAGTCGCCCAGGGCGGCGGCAAACTTCTGGTGCTGTGGTCCGACGCTTGGACCAACGGCCTGTCAGTCACGCGTCTGAACGCCGACGGCACACCCGATTCGTCCTTCGCCAACAGCTCGTCCACCTGGCCCGGCACGGTCGTGCTTACCGCGCCAAGCGTCCCGGCGATCTTCGGCTCGCTCGCCGGGATAGCGGCGCTGCCCGATGATCGCTTCCTCGTCGGCGGGACTTATGGCGGGGATCTAATCGTCCGTCGTTTCGCCCCCAACGGGCAAATCGACACAACCTTCGGCACGAATGGCCAAGCTACGATCGATCTCGGCCCGCTGCTGGCCGTCAATTACACTCTCGGCACCACTGCCATCGGCACCGACGCCGCCGGCCGCATCCTGTTAGCTGCGACGGGGCAGACAGGCACGGATTGGTCCACGCCCGTCGTTGCGCTGAGTGCCCGGCTTTCTGCCAACGGCGCGCCAGATTCTTCGTTCGGAACGAACGGCGTGTCGGCCACTGTGCCGCTGCCCAAGTACGACGTGCGCGTGAACGGTTTGGCGATCGATAAGTTTGGCCGCCCGCTTGCCACCGTCACCAAACCGGACGTAAGCGTCGTGCGCTGGACGACCGACGGCCGAGTCGACACGGGATTTTCGGGTGACGGCGTGGCCACGCTGTCGATCGCAGCCGTCAACAGCCAGCAGGCCATGGGCGTCACGGCGGCCGGCGACGGCGGCGTGATTGTCGTGGGCAGTGTCGGCGGCGACGCGGCGGTCGTCCGGTTCACCCCGAGCGGCATGCCCGATGCGGCCTTCGGCGGGGGCGACGGCTGGCTCAACATTGACGGCGGCGGTGGCAACGATGTAGCCAGTGCCGCCGCTGAACTGCCCGACGGCCGCATCGTCGTCGTCGGCAGCGCCGTGTTCGGCGGCTACGGCGACGACAATGTCGCAGACTTCCTGGTCGCCCGCCTCGCCCCCAATGGTATCACTGACCCCACGTGGGCTGCTCTTTCCAGCACATTGGGATCCTAAGCTTAGAATTCCACGTGGACAAGTTGTCGC
>JADMIO010976094.1_pt1 | contig 97962 bp, 60 predicted proteins | sample 8958161 | NCBI WGS metagenome assembly JADMIO01 (sample SAMN16585339, study PRJNA669376) | soil metagenome | isolation source: Crop rotation soil | place: USA: Cullars Rotation, Alabama | collected 2011
CGCGACAACTTGTCCACGTGGAATTCTAAGCTTAGGATCCCAATGTGCTGGAAAGCACGGTCCCGTCGCTGTAGCCGCGCAGATCCTTGCCGATGGCCACGGTGCCAAGCTTATTGGCGAGAAGGCCGCCGTCGCTCAGGGCGTTGCCGACGACCGAGCCCTTGACGGTGAGCTTGGCGATGGCGCCGTTGAGCGCGGAGATGGAGCCGGAGCGCGAGCCTTCGCCGCCTTGCACGTCGCCCCCGATGGCCAGTGAAGTGATGCCCTTGGTTCCGGACACCGAGCCACTGATAAAGCCTTCGCCGCCGAAAACCGAGCCGGCGATGGTCGCCGTGCCGATGCCGCCGCCCGCGTAGATGCCACCGGCACTGGTAGCGCTGCCACCGTGCAGGCTGCCGCCGATCGCGACTTTCCCGAGCTTGCCGGTGACGTCGATCGAGCCGGAGCGAAGGCCCTTGTCGCCGTAGAGCGAACCTTTCACGGTGATGCTCGCGAGGTCGCCGGTGACACGCACGGCGCCGTCCTCGGTCGTGTTGCCACCAAGCAGGTCGCCACCGATGGCGATGGTGCCGGCGGAGCCGTTCACAAAAAGGCTGCTCGAGGTGGCGTTTTGCGCCGTCTTGGTGAGCGAGCCGCCGAGCTTGAACGACTTCACGCCGCCAAAGGTGAGGTTGGCGTTGACGGCATCTCCCTTGATCCAGACGGTGCCGGCGGGTCCGTTGACGCCCACGCTGGCCGTCGAGCCGGCGTCATTGCGCCCAATGCCGATGGAATCCACGGTGAGCAGGCCGAGACCAGCGAGGTCATTCACGTCGCTGTCGCCGGCGACGAGCACATCGAGATTGCCGGGCACGAGCACGGCGGCGAGGTCCACGCCGGTGGCATTGATGCGACCCACGTCCGCGTGTTTGTTCCCGAGGCCGCCCTTGAGGGCGGCGGTGATCGTCAGGCGCGTGTTCTCGAAGCCGTCGGCCACGTTGTTGAGCGCCAAGTCTTGCAGCACGCCACCCACGCCGGCGGCCCGGATGGTAAATTGGGAGCTGTTGAATTTGCCCTTGGTCGTTTTGACCGAAACCAGGTCGCCGTCCACGTCCGTGTAGGTCGCCGTCTTGCCGTCGGCGGAAATGGTTGGGGTCACAAAAACCGGGGTGAGCGTGACGTCGTTCCCGGTGCCGCCGGTGTAGCTGATGGTGTAGTTGCCGCGCGGCGTCACCACGGTATCACCGCTGTTGGGCAACCCCGCGAAACGCCCGCTGATGGCATCGTTGCCGTCGTTGGCAAGGATCGTAAACGCTGATTGCGAAGCGGAGATCGTCAGCAGGCTCAGATCGAGCGCCGCATTGTTGAGTTCCACGGTGCCGGTCACGGACAGCCGGCCGGCGGAGCCGTTGCCGATGGTTACGCCGAAGACATCGGACGCCGTGAAGTGCACGTTGGCAGTATCGAGAATCGAGTTTCCGGGATCCACGCGGCCCCCGCTCACGGAGGTAATTTCACCCACGGCGCCAATTCCCTTGAGCGTGCCGCCGGCCAGCGCGATGGGCGCAGAGACGTTTGCGTCGGCAATCACCGTGGCGCCGTTGAGTTGCATGACGCCCGTCGTCTTCACATCGCCGCTGAAGCGAATGGTGCCGTTGCCACCGATGTTGAGCAGCGTGCCCGGGGTCGTTTCCAGCACCTGGGTCTGGATGAGAAGATCTTCGGCCGGCGCATTTGTGCGGCTGACGTCGAGACCGGTATTGTCCTTGGCGAAGCGGAAAGAGCCTGCACCCGAAATGAGGGCCGGCGCCAGGCCACTGCCGCTCACGGAAACGTGGCCACCGGTGCGGATGGAGAAAATCTCGGTGCCGGCGATCTTAATCTGGGGGCTGCCGGTCGTGTCCGAAACGAGCGTCAGATTCGTGAGGTCGTCGGTGTCGTCGATGATCAATTGGGAGTTGCCCTTGAGCGTCAGCGAGCCCGCATCGGGCAATTCAAAGGAGGTGGCGACTCGCAACGTGGCGCCGGGGTCGACGAAGATATCCTTGGAAATCGCGGCATCACTGGTGGCACCCGCCAGCGTCAGCGTGCCTTCGTTAACGACCGTGACGCCTGTATAGGTGCTGGCGGCCGTGGGCGAGATCTCCAGCGTACCGGGCCCGAATTTGGTGAGACTCTGGCCGACGCCCGAAATCGGGCCCTTGAGGATCAGGTCCGAGGCACCGGGTGAATCCTCGACGTTGAGCAACACGTTGCCGAGCAGTTCAATCGGCGCATTGATCGTGGCGGGGCTGGACCCATCGTTGTAGAAAGACGTCGATGTCCCGACGTAGCTGACCCCCAGTTTGCCGCCGGCGGACGCCGAGATGAGTGAGCCGCCGACGGATCGGCCGGTGACCATGCCGAGGGAAAGAATGTTTTGCTCCGTCGTGCCGAGGACCACCTCACCGTCGGTCTCGACGCTCAGCGTGGTGGAATCGGGGTGGGTTTGGCCGGAGGCGGTGAAGACGAGTTTGGCCGCGGAGGCCGCCCCGCTGCCGGCGCCGACTTGCACATAGGCCGATTCGCCAAGGGCCGGGACGTTGGCGGTCTTGGAGAGATTGACCACGCCCGAGTCGATATAAAGCGCACCGTTAAACGTATTGGGCGCCGAGCCGCTGAAGGTCACCGTGCCGCCGCCGCCGGCAATGTAGAAGCCGTCGCCGAACGCGGTGTCGGCCCGGTCTTCGACGGCTTGGGTAAACGTCAGCGACGTGTTTTGCGGCACGAGGAGGAAGGTGAAATTTGAGACTTCCACGCGCGCTCCGATGACGTGGGCGTCGCCGCCTGCGGTATTCGTCACGGAGATGCCCTCGCTGCCCAGGCGCAACTTGCCGGAGCCGAGGGAGGAGATGGTGTAGTTGTTGTTGTCGTTAAATTGAATGCTGCCGACTTCGATGGTCACGCCGTCGGGGATGACCGCCGTGCGCGGCGCGGAAGCGACGTCGCTAAAAATGGCGGTGTCGTCGAGGGAGTTCGGGTAACCGACGCCGGCATCGCCCGAAACGAGGACCCAGTGGTTGGCGTTGTTCCACGGGGCGCTGGCGTCGACGCCCCATTTGAAGACGCCGGCGGGCACGATGCGATGCTCGAGCGACTCGATGGCGGCGCCAGACTTGGCGGTGCGGCGGGCGGTGGCGGGCTTGATGGTTTGGAGGCTGTTGGAGGTGTGATTGGATTTCATGGCGAGAAGTGTGTGCGTGAGGTTTCGTGGTTGCGTGATGCGCCGCGATTTCTACGCGCCTTCGAAAAATCTGGGAATCGGACCACAGTCGGAGGCCGAGGGAGGCAGCACCTCCGATGAAAGTCGGAGGCGGAAGAGGCTATGCCGAAACAGAAACAGGCCGCGGGTTATCTGCGCCGATGCGCTGACGACGCTGTCAACGACAGGCGGGGAAGGGGAGGGGAGGGGGAGTATTGATGTGGCGCTACGCGCTATGGAGCTTGCCGATTGAGGACATCGGCGCTCCCAGCGGCGGCGCTCCAAACCGAACGGGTGCCTGGGTCCTCGGATCGGAATTGAATCGCGCCTCCCGGCAAACGGGAATCCAATCCCCCCTCGACACAAGCCTGCATCGGCTCTAGATCGCTCGGCTCTTTTCCAAATACCGCGCTATTTTATACATCATGGCCTACACGACTTGCACTGTTCCAACTGGCGAGAAAGTCAGCATCGAAAACGGGAAACTGAATGTCCCCGCGAATCCGATCATCCCGTTCATTCGCGGCGATGGCACGGGGCCGGACATCTGGGCCTCCGCCGTGCGCGTGTTTGAGGCGGCGGTCGAGAAGGCCTACGGCGGCCAGCGCAAGATTGCGTGGATGGAAGTGTTTGCGGGCGAGGAGTCATTCAAGCGCTTCAACAACTGGCTGCCGGACGACACGGTCGAGGCCTTCAAGGAATTCCTCGTGGGCATCAAGGGGCCGCTCACCACGCCGGTCGGCGGCGGCATCCGCTCGCTGAACGTCGCGCTGCGACAAATGTTGGATCTGTATGTGTGCCTGCGCCCGGTGCAGTGGTTCACAGGCGTGCCCTCGCCGGTGAAAAAGCCCGAGGCCGTGGACATGGTAATTTTTCGCGAGAACACCGAGGACATCTACGCCGGCATCGAGTTTGCCGGCGGGTCGCCCGAGTCGCAAAAGGTGCTCGATTTCCTCGAGAAGGAATTTCCGAAAGACTTCGCGAAGATCCGCTTCGGCACGCAGGAAAAGATTTCGGAGTACATGAGCAAAGCCAGCGCCGGTGCGCACGGGGCGCCGCCGGTGAGCGTGGGCATCGGCATCAAGCCGGTGTCGACGGTGGGCACGATTCGCCTCGTGAAGGCCGCGATCCAATACGCGCTCGAGCACAAGCGCCGCAGCGTGACCATCGTGCACAAGGGCAACATCATGAAGTTCACCGAGGGCGCTTTCCGAGATTGGGGCTATTCCGCCTCCGAGCGCATCTTCGGCGACAAGGTATACACGTGGGCGCAGTGGGAACGCACCAAGAAGGAGAAAGGCGAAGCCGCCGCGAACGACGAGCAAAAGGCCGCGCTCGCCGCGGGGCGCTTGCTCATCAAGGACGCCATCGCCGACATCACGCTGCAGCAGGTGCTCACGCGGCCGAACGACTTTGACGTGATTGCCACGCTCAATCTCAACGGCGACTACCTCAGCGACGCCCTCGCTGCGCAAGTCGGCGGCATCGGCATCGCGCCGGGCGGCAACATCAATTACGTGACCGGCCACGCCATCTTCGAGGCCACGCACGGCACCGCGCCCAAGTATGCGGGCAAGGATCAAGTGAATCCCGGCAGCGTCGTGCTGAGCGGCGAGATGATGTTCCGCTACCTGGGCTGGAATGAAGCCGCCGACCTCATCGTGAAAGGCCTCAACGGCGCCATCGGCAGCAAGCGCGTCACCTACGATTTCGCCCGCCTCATGGAAGGCGCGACGGAGGTCAAGTGTTCCGCGTTTGGCGACAATATCATCGCGCACATGTAACGTGGAGCGGCGGCTTGAGCCCAAGATTTGCGAGCGCCTCAAGATTGGCGGTAGATAGTGGCGACTTTCTGCCGCCATGCGTGAACCAAGCGCGAAGCGCCACGCCTTCCATTCGCAGCGCTCTCGCTATCGCCCCGCCGGCTTCCTCCGCTCATAGCGATCCCACCACAGCGGCGCGAACGGCGTATCGCCTTTCTCCAGCATCAAACCGCGGATGCGCGGCAGTTCCGATATGGGCGTGGAACTGCGACCGAGAGACATCGTCGCCAGCTTGTGGCCTCGGTTCTCAACTTCGACCGAAAGAGTGGTGATGCTGGCCGCGGCGAGAGCGCTTCCATCCAGCGCGCGAGATATCGCCCGTGGGGACATGTAAATGACAGCTTGGCGGCGGCCTGGGGCGACATCCACGTAGGCGGCTTCGCCGGTGAAGAGACGCTCGCGAAGTTGAACGGTGAAGTGAAAGGTCAGTTCGTCGAAGTAATCAACTCCGGCCACGGCGTATTCGACTTCGATCTCGAGCCATTCAAGTCGTTGGAACCTTTTGTCCGGCACATCCGTCCTGTAGTCAGGAGTCCGCAGGCTGGAAGGAAGGATCTTTACGATGGTAAGCCGGGAATCGCTTGGCAAAGGAGGTTCCGAAACCTTGGGAGGCAACACCGTATGAGCGGGCACGGTCATCGGTCCCGACGGTCTTCCTAAATCAGTGGTCAGCGAAAAGAGAATCACGGCCAACGCCGCGAGCGCCACGCAGGCGGCGATAAATATGGCTCTTCGCGTTCGCTGCTTCATGGAGCGAAGCGGCGGGTTTCCATTCGCGCCTGGGCACGAAACCATCGCGGCAACAAGCAACGAGGAGTGTTCCGGGGCGGCGTCATGGGGTGGTGCACGAGCAGAACGGCTCCCACGCGGGCAAACAAGCTGCAAGCGGGCGCTAACGGCAATTCCATTTGGCGCCACGCCGTTTGGCTTGCCCGGGCGAAGGCGGCCCTTAGCCTTTGGCTGCCATGAACCCCATTCACCTCCACGCTGGCCGGGCCATCGGCCGCTGCGTGCTCCTCGCCTCGGCGATTTTTGTTTCCGCGACCGGCGCGCTGGCGCAAGCACCGGCGCCCGGTGCCGCGCCTGCCGCGGTCGATGAAAAGAGCGCGCGGTCTTTGGCGGAGGCGCTGCCCGTGGAGTATTTCCGGGCCGGCCGTGCGGGCGTGCATGTCGCGGCGGACGATCGCGTGAAGGAGGCCGTGACGCGCGCTGCGGGGCCCGCGCGTCTTTCCGAGGAAGTGATACTTAAGGCTTTGACGGACTACGCGAACAAAGTCCGCGCCGATGCCAAATCCAACGCGGCGGATCGCGCGCTGGCGTCGTTCTTCTTGTTGGCTTGGAAAGACGCCGAAACCGCGGCCACCGCTGGGATCGAGGCCAGCCGCAATTCGCGTTTCGCCGCTGACGCCAAGGACACCGCCAAGCGCGGCGCGCTCGCCGACGAGGAGCGGGTGCTCTACGTGATCAAAGGAACCGCCCAGATCGAGCAAGGGCGTTGGCAGGAGGCGGAGAAGTCGTTTCGCGCGGCATGCGACCTGGCCGAGAAAGGCAAGGACGGCCCGTGGATCGGCGCGCGCATGGCGCTCGGCAAGTTGCTGAACGAACGCGGAGATGCCAAAGGCAGCGAGACCGCCTGGAAGGAACTGGTGGTGGCCCACGATGCGGGAGAGCGCAAGCTCGGCGGCGATTTGGACGATGCGCTCTGCTGGCAGGCGCTGACCCTGCGGATGCTTGGCAAATTCGATGAAGCGATCACCGTGGTGTCGCGCGCGGTGGAGGAGGGGGAAAAGACCTACGGGGCAAATTCGCGCCGGATCTATCCGTCACTCTATCTCAAGAGCCTGTTACTGCGCGACAGCGGGAAAAAGCGCGAGGGGATGGCGCTGCTGGATGATGCGATCAACCTCGAGAAGCGGACCGCCCGGCCCACCGACGAAGACGATCTGGAGACACTCATCCACGTCGCGGCGATGCAGTCCAGCCGGGGTGATTTGCGCATCGCGGACCGCACCTACCGCCACGCCCTGGATGTCGCCGAACGGCGGCGGGGCCCCAATGATCTATCGCTCACGTGGATGCTGGCGCAGATGGCGGATTTTGCGAACCGCTCGAATCAACTTCCCATGGCCGAACAACTCGCGCGCCGGGCCAAGCAGATCGCGGATCAATTTCCTGATCGGCCCGAAGGCATCTTTTGCGATCACCATCTGGCCCGGGTGCTGGGCTCGCTGGGCCGGTTTCGCCAGGCCTGCGAGCTGTTGCGCCCCGCCGTCGACCGCCTCCGCAAGGTGCAGGGCGACGAAAGCCCCGAAGTGGGCCTCTGGCTTTCGGAACTCGGCTCCTATTTGGTGGAGGATCGCCAGCCCGAGGCCGCGGAGAAATACCTGCGGGAGGCGCTCGAAGTTTACAAAAAGAGTGTGTCGATGGAGCATCCACGCACGGCGGAATTGCTCGGGCGGCTGGGCAACTTGCTGATGGGGCAGCGCCGCCCGAAGGAAGCCCAGGAAGTCTATGAGCGGGCGGTGGAGATCTACGAGAAAAGCATGGGGGCGGACACCGCGGCACTGGTGAAACCGCTGGTCGGCCTGGGCCAGGCCACCTGGCAGAATGGCCGGCCACTCGAAGCGAAGAAGGTTTTTGTGCGCGCCACCGAAATCGCCCGCACATCGCCCCAGGCGACTTCGCGCGATGTCATTGTCTCCAATGGTTTCCTGGCCGAATACCTCGAGGCCTGCCGTGACCACGCCGGTGCGGAAAAACTGATGCGGGTTTCGCTTGGGTTAATCGAACGCGAGATGGGCAAAGGTTCCCGCGAATATGTGAATGCCATCGGAAATCTGGCGGTTGTCCTCCGGGGCAAGGCGGACTTTGAGGCTGCGGCGAAGATGTTTCAGGAAGCCGTGGAGCTTGGCGAAAAGATGCGCGGGCCCGGGCATCCGGACACGAACGTCTGCCGCGGGCACCTGGGCGGCGTGCTGCACGAATTGAAACGCGATCAGGAAGCGGAGCCGATCCTGCGCAAGGCCGTGGAGGTGGAGGAAGCTCTCGGCCGCGGCCAGACCGAAATCCTGGCGCAACGTTACAATGAGCTGGGCATTGCGCTGATGGCCATGGGCAAGCCCGAGTGCGAAAAGCACTTTCGCCGATCGATCGAGATTGCGGAGGCCGCCAAATCGGCCGTGGATCTCGGGCTCGCGCTCGGCAACCTCGCCAAGGCGCTGGATTTTTTTGAGCGGATGCAGGAGGCCGAGGAGGTTTCCCGCCGCTACCTGGCGCATATGGAAAAAGCGTTTGGCCCCGAAAGTGCCCAAGCCGGCAGGGGATGCTATCGCTTGGCGCAGCTTTGCTGGAAGCTGGCCGGCAAGTCGCCGGACAAGGACGATCCCGCCAAGACCAAGGCCCGCAAAACGGAAGCGCGGGAATTAATCCAGCGCGCCGTGACTTGCATGACCAATGCCCGCTGGGGTCAACACCCTGGCGAATTGGAAACCGTGCGGAAGTTGGCGGAGGAGTATGGGAAGGAGTGAGCCGCAGCACGCCCACATTTTCCTCTGTGCGTGAGGCCGCTCTTTCCTCCACCATCACGGCACCAGCCATGACACCTGAAGAACGCCTCGCCACCCTCAACGTCGCCCTGCCGCCTGCGCCCAAGCCCGTCGCCGTCTACAAGCCCGTCGTCGTCGTCGACAAAATCGCCTACGTCTCCGGCCACGGCCCGTTGCGCGTCGACAAAACGCTCATCACCGGCGTCGTCGGGCGTGATCTCGATCTCACCGCCGGGCACGCCGCCGCGCGCCAGGTCGGCCTCGCCATCCTTGCCACGTTGCGCGAGCAATTTGGCAGCCTCAATGCCATCCGCCGCATCGTGAAAGTGCTCGGCATGGTCAACAGCGCGCCTGACTTTTACGATCACCCCAAAGTGATCAACGGCTGCTCCGAGTTGTTCGCCGAAATCTGGGGTATGGACGACGGGGTGGGCGCCCGCAGCGCCGTCGGCATGGGCCCGCTCCCCGGCAACATTGCCGTCGAAATCGAAGCAATCTTTGAATTGCAGTAGTTCCGTTCTCATTCTCCCCGGGCGGCTGAGATTGAATCGGAAGGCTCCGGCGCGTGAGCCACGTGTCGCCCGCCAACCACTTTTTCATCCCGGCAGCATTGCGCCTCCGCCTCCGCCCTCCATCATCTTCGCATGCGCTTCCTCCTGCTGCTTTTGTTCGCCGGTATCGCCGCGACGTTGCCTGCCCGGGCGCAAAAGGAAGGTGGCGAGGAAATTCTCACTCGCGCGTTTCCGGCAGGCCTCGGAATGTTCAAGCAGGTTGTAAATGGAGCGCTGGTCAAACCCGACGACGACACCGTGCGTCCGCTGCCATCCGCGGCCGATGGAGAGCCGCGCTCCGATGTGCGTGGCTGGTACATCTCTCGCGGGGTCGAGCCGGAGGGCCTGGCCATGGTGCTGTTGGAGCGAAGTGGCTTGCTCGTCGTGCGCGGGCCAAAGAAATCCGTGGAACTCGTCGAGGGAATCATGGCGATGTGCGGCGGATGCCCGATGCATCAATTGGATCTCACGGTGCGGCTCTGGACTTTTGAAAGTGAGCCGCAGGCTGCGCCTCTCGCTCAACCGCGCACCATCGAAGAATTGCGCGCACAAGGCGGAAAGACTTTGCGCCTCCTCGATGCCAATACCGTCCTCACCATCTCGGGTGGCCGGGCTTATTCGGAATGCCGCGCGGCAACTGCCTTTGCCGCTCCCCCAAAGCCGACACCTCCAAAGCCACCACCACCGCCGGAGCCTGCCGCAAAGCCCGAGCCCGCCAAACCGCCGGCTGAGGAAGCGCTCATCTCCGCCGAGGAAGCCCATCAGCGCTTCGGCGAAGGCGTGCGCGGCAGCCTCGTTCACGTGGAAATGAATATTGGTCCGGATGGCGAAAGCATCACGATCATGCTCGCCTATCACGCCCGCATCGCTTCCGGGGATGGCGGCGACGATATCGTGGTTGATGCGCACGCGACGAATGAAGTGGGCGATGGCCGGGAACTGGCTATCTTCAACACGGTGCTACCTGCCGCCGCGCCGGGTGGCAAATTGCGGCACCGCGTGGTCACCGTCGCTCCGCGCATTCTCGATGCCTGGGGCCGCACGCGCGAACAACGCGAAAAAGCCGAGGAGGCCCGGCGCTTGGTCCAGGACCCCGAGACGGTGGCGCTCGTTCGCAAAGCGTTGGACGGCCTGCCCGCCTCGCCAAAGGGAGCCAAATGATCGCCGGGTTCCATTTCCCTCGATGGCTCACTCCGCTCGCGGTCATGCTCGCGCTGTGGGTGAACGTGGTCGCGATGCGGGCGCAAAATCCTGCGGACGAACCGCTCGATTGGCGCGTGATTTCGGTTTTGGACTTTACCTTCCGCGAAGGTGCCAAGGACAACGTACCCGGCCTGGACATGCCGGAGCGGCCTTTCGAGAAAGGCGTGGACCTGCTCCCTCCCACTTCGTCGGGCGAGACGCGCTACGATGTTGTGTCGTGGCTCAGCCAACGCGGCGTGGACCGGTCGCGTCTCAGTGCGGTGCTACTGCATCACCGGGACAAGGGGAAGATCGTCGCGGTGCGGGGCCCCAAGGGGACCGTCGATCTGGTGGAACGGCTTCTGCAAGATGGCCTCTTGGACGGCTCGGGCCTGCCGCCGCTCAAACAGGTTGAGTTCACGGTGCAGCTTTGGGTCTACGAGAGCGAGCAAGCCGAGGGCTGGCCGGCGCTTGCTGATATTCGCGCGCACGCGGCCGCCTCGATGCGCCTGCTCGATAGCCATTCCATGCTCATGTATTCAGGCCGTCGGGTCCTGGGCAAAAATCAGGCGATCGCCGCCAAGGACACGCCGCCGTCGTCCCCCGATGAAATGTTGGCCGCGGCCAAGTATGGCAGCGTGCTCGAAGTGGAGCCCAATGTCGGGTGGAGCGGGACCGATGATGTGCAATTTCAGCTTCGCTACGAAGTCAAACTCGCCGCCACCGGCGCGGAACCGGCCTTCGCGACCGTGGTTTCGACCAATGGCAACGTGGTGGATGGGAATTCGGTCGTGATCTTTCGGGGCGCGGCCGCTCCTGCTCCCGACGGGAAGAAGTTCCTACACCGCATCGCGGTGGTCAGTGTGCGCCTGCTCGACCAGCGTGGACGGACACTCTACGAAGCCCAAGCCCAGCGCGACGCCGACCGCAAAGCCGAGCGCGCCCGCCAGATCGATCTCGCCCGCTACGCCTTGCAAGGCATCCCGGTGCCGGCCAAATAGCAGCGCTTCGGCCACGGATTCTTCATTCGCGCAGGGGTTGCGCTCGCGCGGGCGAAGTCCAAACTCTCACCATGCTCCGCCCGCTTCTGCTGCCCTTGCTGTTGCTCCTGTGCGGTAGCATGACATTCTCCCGCGGCGCCGATCCCAAGGCCGCCGAAAGCGAAACGGTCACCCGGCTTCTGCCCGCCTACATGAATTTCTTTGGGCAGGTCGAAACCGTGCCCGCGCCCAGCATCGACGTCCCCGGTCTCGATGTTCCCGTTCCCAATGCCCCGCCCGACCCTACGGTCGGTTCTCCAGTCACCCGGATTCGCCCGCTGCCCGACGCCGCGGATGGCGAACCACGGTACGACGTGCGCGAGTGGTTTGCGGCGCGCGGCGTCACGGGCATCGCGGCCGTGCTGCTCGATCGCCGCAGTCTTCTCGTCGTCCGCGGCCCGAAAGCCGCGGTGGAGCGCGCGGAGTTCCTGGTGGGCTTGGACCCTGAACGGCCCGGCCAGCAACTGGAATTCACCGTCCGCCTGTGGACCTACGAGATGGATGCGCCGGCGGGTCCGCTGCCGCGTGCGCGCACCATTGAGGAGGTGCGCGCCCAAGCCGGCGCTTCGCTGCACCTGGCGGATTCCATCTCGTTGCTCACCAAAAGCGGGTATCGAGCCAGAACCGAAAACCGCGCGCAGGTGAGCGCCACTCCCGCTCCACCCGCGCCGCCACCGCCGCCGCCCAAAGACGCCAAGGACGCACCGGAAAACCCGCCCATTTCCGCCGAGGAGGCTGCCGATCGATTCCGCGACGGATTTCGCGGCAGTTTGCTGGAGGCGGAGTTGTACCTCCCGGGGACGGGCGACAGCGTGTCGATGCAAGTCACTTACCACGCGCGCCTCGCGCAGGCGGCCGGCCAGCCCGATTTGATTGTGCACGTGGCCAACATCAGCGACGCAAACGACGGCAAGGAATCCGTGATTTTCAGCAACAGCACGCCGCCCGCGGCGGCCGGTGGCAAATTGCGCTGCCGTGTGGTCACGGCTGCTCCGCGCCTGCTCGATGCGGAAGGACTCACGCGCGAGGAGCGGCGGCAGCGCGCGGAAAAGCGCCGCCGTGTCCAGGATGCGGAATCCGCCGCGCTCGTGCGCAAGGCATTGGATGGCCTCCCGCCGGAAACCGAGAAAGCCAAATGACGGCCCTTTGGAGCAGGACGAGTCGATGCTGCGCCACGGTGCTGTTGCTCGCGCTGAGTTGCTTCGTCGCTGTCGCCACAGCCGCAGACAAGAAATCCTTGGAGACGCGCGTCCTGGTCGTGCCTCTCGGGGTCTTTCGCGAAATACCGGCCGCCTCCACACCTCCGGTTCCTCCTGGAACGCAACCCCGGTTCGAGAAAGGCGTGCACCGCCTGCCTGCCACATCCGATGGCCTGATTCGTTACGACGTGCGCAGCTGGCTGGAAGCGCGGGGTGTTCCCATGGAGAGACTCACCGCGGTGCAAATCGCCGAGCCGCCTGTGCTCGTCCTGCGCGGTCCCAAGGAGGCGCTGGATTTGGTGGAGCGAATCGGTGTGGAAGGGTGTTGTTTCACTTCGGTCCGGCACATCGAGTTTGGCGTGCAGCTTTGGGGATACGAGAGCGAGCAGGCCGAAGGCTGGCGCACGATGGCGGAGGCACGCGCGCATGCTGCCGGTTCGTTGCGACTGCTCGATGCCAACTCCATCTTAACGTATTCCGGCAACGTATCTGTCGGCGAAAACCTAGTTGCCGAAAGTGTGCCGAAGGGACCGCGCCAACCCAACGCTCCCTTTGGCGAAGGTGCTCCCGGCAGCATCCTCCAGGTGGAGGCCAATCCCGGTCCAAATGGCGAGGACGTCGATTTTCAGGTCGATTACGAAGCCAGTGTTCCGGGCGCAAATGGAGAGCCGGCCGCAGCCGTGCACGTTTCGCTCATCGGCAGTGTGCCGGATGGCAAAGAAGTCGTGATCTTCCGCCGCAGCACGCCGATCGGGGCCGAGGCAAAGAAATATCGGCACGAGATCGCCATCGCTTCCGTGCGCCTCTTCGACGAGCGTGGCCGCACCCGCGCGGAAGCGCAGGCCCAAGCCGCACAGGATCGCGAAGCCGAACTCGCCCGGCAAAAAGCGCTCGCCCAGCGTGTGCTGTTCGACTTGCCGGAGCCGGAAAAGTGAGCTGAGTGCCCGAAGCTTACGCCGCGCCGAGCTTCTTCGGCGGCTTCGGCAACGGCCGCTTGGGCGGCGCCGGCGTCGCGGCTTTGGGCCGATCGGGTGCGAGGGGCGCTTTCGCCTTGGGCGGCGGCGTTGCGGACGCCACGGCCTCGCGCGCCTCCGTCACTTCCCGCGCAAATTCCTCCCGCGTGATCAATCCCTTCTCTACCATCAAGCGCACCAGCACCCCCACCCGCAAACGCATCTCCTGATTCTCACGCATCAATGACTCCAGAGCCCTGGCAAAACTTCGATCGATGATACGGCCCTGCTGCAACTGCGCGGCGACCCGTTCGTTCAATTCGCGCAGTCTCGAAACGTGTGTCTGCTCGTTAAAGAATACGTCGAGAATCGAAAAGTCCATGCGCCCTCGTTTAGCACCCCGATCTGGATTCGTCATGTGCCATCCGTATTCCACAGTAATTCTGGATTGGATGGAAGCCGCGCGCGCTGTCCCGTTCCGCACGCAATTTCGCGACCGATGCCCCGCTGCCCGATCCGCAACCTGCGTAATCCGCGGTCTCTTCCTTTCCCCCTTTAATCAGCGCGCCCATTTGCGCAGATTAGCGGTACCAAAATCGGCGTCGCATCTGCGTGCACCTGCGGTTCAATGTTGAATCTTCGCCCCGCCCGCCCTACACCGCCCGCCCTTTCATCATGGCCTATCTCAACGACAATTACCTGAAGCTCAAAGCCGGCTATCTTTTCCCGGAGATTGCGCGGCGCGTGAAAGCGTTCACCGATGCCAATCCCGATGCGGTCAAGCGGGTCATCCGTTGCGGCATCGGCGACGTCACCGAGCCGCTGCCCGAGGCCGTGCGCGCCGCCATGCATCGCGCGGTGGACGACCAGGGCGCCCGCGAGACCTTCAAGGGCTACGGCCCCGAGCAAGGCTACGACTGGCTCCGCAAGGCCATCGCCGAAAATGATTACCGCGCCCACGGCATCGAAATCGCCGACGACGAGATCATCGTCAGCGACGGCACCAAGAGCGATACCGGCAATTTTCTCGACATCCTCGGCGCCAAAAACGTCATCGCGGTCACTGACCCCGTGTATCCCGTCTACGTCGACACCAACGTGATGGCCGGCAACACCGGCGACGCCGACGCCCGCGGGGCCTACGCCGGCCTGCGCTACCTTGTCGGCAACGAGGCCAATGGCTTCGTGCCTGCGCCGCCTGCGGACAAAGTGGATTTCGTCTACCTGTGCTCGCCGAACAATCCCACCGGCGCCGCCATCACGCGCGCACAACTCGAGGCCTGGGTGGCCTATGCGCGCGCCAACGACACGATCATCCTGTTCGACGCCGCGTACGAATCGTACATCACCCAGCCGGGCATCCCGCATTCGATCTACGAGATCCCCGGCGCGCGCGAATGCGCGGTGGAATTCCGCTCCTATTCCAAGAATGGCGGCTTCACGGGCACCCGCTGCGGCTTTGTCGTGCTGCCCAAGACCGTGCTCGCGAAGACGGCGAGCGGCGAAAAGAAGCCCCTGCATCCGCTCTGGCTGCGCCGCCAGACGACGAAATTCAATGGCGTCTCGTACATCGTCCAGCGCGGCGCCGAGGCGCTGTATTCGCCCGAGGGCAAGGCGCAGGTGCAGGCGCTCATCGAGCACTACCTCGGCAACGCACAGATCCTGAGTGAAGCCGCCAACAAGGCGGGCTGGCCCACCTGGGGCGGCGTCAACGCGCCCTACATTTGGGTGAAGTGCCCTGGCGGACTCGATAGCTGGCAGATGTTCGACAAAATGCTCACCGAGGCCAACGTGGTCATCACCCCTGGCGCTGGCTTTGGCGCCGCGGGCGAAGGCTACTTCCGCATCAGCGCCTTCAACTCGCGCGCCAATGCCGAGGAAGTGGCCCGCCGCATCCTCGCGCTGAAAGTGTAATCGGCATGGACGATTCGGCCCAAGACGATCGGGAGCATGCGGACCCGTTTATGGACGAGCCCGATCTGCCCTCATCGTCCGTCGCAGCCGGCCCAGTCAAGCTGTGGCAGCACTCCATCTTTGTCGCGCTGCTAGCTTTCTGCGCCGCCTTGCTCTCGATCGAGGAGCCGCAGTTTGGCGATGACTTCGCGTATTGGGGCTATGGCTACAACGTGCACGAGCGCGGGCTTTCCGCGTGGACGGATGACGGCTTCCACCAACTCCGCTGGCCCATCTGGGGTTCCACGTGGCTCGCCCAGGGAGTTTTTGGCATCGGGCTCGCGAGCTATTATTTCGTCCCGTTTGTGATGCTCATGCTCGGCTCGGTGTGCGCGTTCACGCTCGGGTGGGCCATCTTTCGGCGGTTGAGCTTCGCGTGGGGCTGCGCGGTGCTCTTCATGTTCCACCCGATTTTCGACGTCAATCTAACGCGCCCGTACCCCGACGTCGGCGAAGGCGTCCTCGGCTCTTGCGCCGTCTTTGCGTGGTGGCTGCTCATGCATGCCGAGACACGCCGGCGCATCGCGCTGACCTCGATCGCCTGCGGCGTCTGCCTTTTTCTCGCGGAGGAAAATCGTCTCACCGGCGTCTTCTTCATCCCACTGCTGGGCTGCCTCACGCTGCTCTTTTTCCGGAAACGCTGGCTGCGGCTGGCCTTTCCCCTCGCCGTGTTTGCCCTGCTGCTGCTCGGGCAGATGGCCTTCTATCACGCCAAGTTCGGCAAGTGGGACCACTTCCTCACCGCCAACAAAACGGCCAAGGGCCGCAGCGGCACGGAAGCGGTCGAACTCGTCGCGCTGTACAAAGTTCCGTTGCGTTTCCTCGGCGCGCTCCACAAGGGCAATGCGCTCCTCACGTTCAACGCCATCTTCGGCGCCCTCGGCTGCTGGTTTGCCTGGCGCAGATTCGGCCGCCCGGGGCGCGTCGTCCTGGCGTGGTTCGTCCTGCTCTATCTCGCGTATGCCTGCGCGCCGCAGCAGCTCTGGCCTTTCCGCCCCATGCTGCGCAATGCCGACCGCTTCCTCTCCGCGCTCGTCGTGCCCTACACCGCGCTCACGATCATGGGCCTCGCCGGCGTGCTCAGCCTGGCGCGGCAACACGCCCGCACGCGGCCGATCGTGGAGTGGATGCGCCGTCGTCCCTTTGCCACTTGCGCGCTCGGCACGCTCGTGGTCGTCGGCGCGTCGCTCGCGCCGCTCGGCGACCGCAGCGTTTTCCGGCTCGGCTACATCCCCGAGATGCAGGCGTACCTGCGCGCCTTGCCGGCCAACACCACCGTCTTCACCCATCGCGACGGCTTTCTCCTCGCGCACATGATGGACCACGCCACGGCCTCGCGCTTGACGTGGATCGCCGGGGAAAAATGGATTCTCGAGGCGGACCAAATCACCCCCGAACTCGCGGCAAAAGTAAAAGGCGCCTCGGAGTTCTGGTACATCCGCAAGCGCGCCATCATGCGCCACGCCAAGGCCATCGTCACCGAGGACGAAGACGCGAAGATTCGTGTCCAGCCCAAGCTCGCGCCATGGTTCGACGCCCCGGAGACGGAGTGGCAACTCGCCCGCGTCCTCGTCAACAGCGACAACCCGGACATCGTCCTCTACACGCGCCGCACTCCCGCCACGCCGCCGCCGGTCATCCTCACGCACCAATCCCCGGAGCTTCAGGGCCTGCTTCCACCCATCCCGCTCGAGTGGAAAAAACCGCCCGAGGATCCAAAGGCGAAGAAATCCGATTCAGCCAATAACCCGGCCATCGAGTTTGACTGGCCGCTCCCACCTTCTCTCCGTGGCAAGCGGTTGCGCCTCGAGATGGAAGGCAGCAGCGACGACCGCGAGCCGCTCGGCATCCGCGTGAGCTTCGGCTCCGGGAAAAAATTCGGGCCGGACATCGCGATCAAAGCCAACTTCTTCTCGAAGGGCGGAAAGGATTTTGTGTGCGTCGCCATCCCGCCGGGTGCCGACACCGCGCGTGTCCGTCTGAGGATCGCCAAGGGCGTCGAGAGGATCAGTGTCACCGCCTTCCGGCTGATCGCGGATTAAGCACCCAGGCTCACGAGCGGCCTGAATTGGAAAAATTTGCGCGACGATCCATCGTTGCCACGCTAGCAAACGCGCATGCCGAACCGCCGCAAAACCTGGAGCGAAAAACTGCAAGACGCCAAGGGCCTCCCCAAAAAAGGAATGGTCGAGGGCAAGATGTCGCGCAAGTGGGGCGAAGGCAGCATGGTCATCCCGGCGCCCATCGAGGTGGATGCAGTCATGCGCACGGTGAAGCGCGGAAAAGTCGCCACCATCAACGATCTCCGCAAAGCCCTCGCGGAAAAGCACGAGGTGGACATCGCCTGCCCGATCACCACGGGCATCTTTGCGTGGATCGCCGCCCACGCTGCCGCCGAGCAGGAAGCGGCGGGCAAAAAACGCGTCACGCCGTGGTGGCGCACCGTGAAGGCCGGCGGTGAATTGAATCCCAAGTATCCCGGTGGCTGCGAGGAGCAGGCGAAGCGCCTGCGCGCCGAGGGCCGCAAGGTGACGCGCAAGGGCAAGCGCTGGCTGCTCACGCTGGATTGATCGGCTCGCTGCCGGGATTTCGTTTGCATGGAGCTGAATATCGACATCCGCAAATGCCTGCGCTCGCTGTGGTTCTTCCAGCGCTCGTATCCGAAACTCCGCTGCCCCAATTGGGCGCGGCGCGATCCGCTGGTGCAAGTGTTTCGCGACCATTCGATTCTGCTGGAGGAAGGACGCGTCGTGTGGGCGCACATCATCCAGGCCAACAGCCAGCTCTTTGGCTCCGGCGAGCGCGGCTGTCCCGGCGAGATCGTTTACGATCCCGCCGGCGCAAAAGGCCCGCGGGAACTCGCGAAAGTCGCCGGGCAAATGTTCTCGTTGAAAGGCACCACCCCCTACGACCCCGCCCTGCGCGAAGTGGCCGACTACCTCTCCGACGAACTCACGCGCGTCTTCGGCCGCAAGGTGCCGAGAGCGCTCTCGAACGAGCCGCTGCTCTACTCCACCATCTACTTTACGCGCCGCCATCTCCCGCACGGCCGCCTGTGCCTGCCCTATTTTCCCATCCTCATCTCCGACCGCTGCGAAGGCTCCACCATGGTGCTCCCCGCCCGCTGGTGGCCCAAAGAACTGCTGGAGCTCTGGGACCAAGCCGCCGCCAGCGAGGAAGCAGATCCGAAGACGTAGAAAGCCGGCCAGTCTCACTCGCTGCGTCTTCCGCAACCAGGCGAGGGAATCCGCGCGATCGAGAGCCGTCTCGGCAATCTGCTCCTGCAGCAGTTCGCGAAACGTCTGGCGCGATCGATGGCTCTGACCGCGCGGGCCAACGTCGTCTCGAGATCTTACGTGGAAGCGTTGCGCTCCAAATTCCCGGGCCTACGCAAACACCGGCAGTTCGAAGCCCTTCCGGTACTCCGCCCGCCGCACGATCGTCTTCGTCGCCTCCTCGTGATTCGTGAAGCTCAGCGTCGCTTTGTCCCAGCGCAATTCCTGGTTGGGGAACTTCGCCGACTTCGATGCCAGCAATCCCGCCTCCGCGATGCGCGCCCCGTAGGAAAACGGCGTCTGCACAAACGCGTCCGGCTTGCCCAGGATCTTGTCCACCCACGAGTGCCAGTGGTTGCGCTCGGGAATCGGGGCTACGCCGGGCAGCGTCTTGTAGTCCACTTCCTTCCCGTCGATCCAAATCTTCGGGTAGCCCGACGGATCGGCGAAGAGAATTCCGCCTTCGCACACCACCATCGTCCCCGAGTCCGGGAACTTGCCCGCGGGCAGCCCGAGCGACGCCCGCGACGGCGCCTGCCCTTGGTCCGCGTAGTTCAGCACGAACCGGTTGCGCGCAAATTTCTCGCCCGACACCGCGTAGGTCAGCGTCGATTTCACAAAGCGCCGGTGGTAGAAATCGCTCGGCGCATGCGTACAGCACTGCACCGCGATCGGCGACGGCAGGTCGTAGGCAAAATAGATGATGTCCAGCAAGTGGTTGCACCAATCCCCGAGTTGCCCCGTGCCGTAGTCCCACGACGAGCGCCATTGCAAACTGATCAGCCCCGGCCGATGCGGCGCATCCACCGCCGCGCCCAGCCACAGCGGCCAATCGATATTCGGCGGTGGCGGTGTGGGGTCCTGCAACCCACCGTACCAAAAGTAACCCTTCGTCCCCTCCGGCGGCCCGCCAATCCACACATGCGCCTCGATCGCCTTGCCCAGCACCCCGCGCTTCAGGATGTCCAGAGCCGTCTGCCGCCCAGGTCCGCCCATGCGCTGGTTCCCCACCTGCGTGATCAAATTCGGACTCGCCGCGACCGCCTTTTCCACCGCCGCCACCTCCGCGAGCTGCTGCACCAGCGGCTTTTGGCCGTAGATGTGCTTGCCCGCCTTCAGCGCCGTCATGTCCACCAGCGCGTGATTGTGGTCCGGCGTGCACGCCAGCACCGCGTCAAACTTGTCCGCATGGCTCGCAAACCCTTCGCGGAAATCCTTCACCGCAAACGCATCCGGAAACTCCTTCTTGTATTTGTCGAGCGCGTTGGAATCCACGTCGCACAACCCCGTAAAGACCACGTTCGGGTGCTTCTTGAGCTGATCCTTGTCAAACGGCGAGATGCTCCCGCCCACCCCCACATTGTAGATCTGGAGCTTGCTGTTCTTGTTCGTCTGCGCCCGCGCCATCGGCGAAAGCGTCGCAATGCCCGCCGTCAGTACCGCGCCGTTGCGAAGAAAAGTCCGCCGCGTAATCGGCGAGCCTGGGATGGAGTTTTGGTTCGTGGAGTTCATATAAGAGTGGAGGTGCGAAGATGATGAGGGTTCGTTGCGGGGGATCAATGCGAGAATATCGGGCCCTGCGAGGTCTTCGTCGGATGGTGCGCCGAAATTCAAGCGGCCGCGGAAAGTCCGGGCTTGCCCGCGGAACGAACACCCCGGAGCTTCCCACCCGAAAGCGTAACCCCGCCTGCGAAATTCTGCCCTGCCGGCCAACCATGAAATCCGCCGCCCTCGCCGCCGCCATTTGTCTCCTCGGGATTCTACCAGCCACCGGTCAGGATACGGCCACGGTAGAGGTCCCGGATAACCTCAAGCCGGAGTTTGAGGTTCTCAACAGCGCCTACCCCAAAGTGCAGGGAAAACGAGCGCCCATCGCGCCGGCCGACTCGGCGTGGATGTTGAGTTCCAACAACCTCGCCACCGGAACGGTCGAGGTGGGATTCGAGAAAGGCAGCATCGTTTATATGATCTTTCGGCGCGGCGTCGGCGGCGAAAAATGGACCCTGGGGGAGATCAAAGCCATTCACCTCCGCTATCACAAAAAGCTGCTGAAAGAAGATTACAACCCGAAGAAGGATTTCTTCACGCACTACGCCCATACCCTGGCCGGCCAAATCAACGCCGCCTTGATCACTAAGAAGAATGCCAAGGTAGACTTGAAAGAAATTCGTTCGGGACTCTGAGACTCCTGGGCGGCTTGCCCAAATTCTCTCGCGGTCCGGGAGAAGATGCGTAGCGTGGGTCTCGCGGTACGTAGCTTAATCAAACGCTGACATGGATCATCCCGACGACGACCTGCTGAGACAGTACTATCTCACTTCCGACGATCGGGGCGCCGCGGGCGATATCCGCTACGTGCTCGTTTTCACCAAAGGTGGAGAGATGGTGGTCCGCATGACCAGGAGCCACGAGCAGCAGTACAAGTCTCCCGAGGTGCAGGACATTCCGCCGCGCGATTTTCAGCGCATCTCGATTGCGGGAAAATCCCTACTGCAATGGGTCCTCCAAAAACTCGTCGAGATTCTCCCGTCCTCCGACTGAGGTGTGCCCAGGGCATGGCGCCCGTTGACTCCAGCGTGTTTCAACTTTAGGTTGGTTCTTTCGTCCACGGAATCCCGCGTCGCTGAGGGACGCTCGCATCCGCAGCTGCCGCGTTGAGGCGTTCGAAATCTCACGAATTTGCTGCCATGGAAAATCCGCCGAAAACCAAAAACATCGCCTTTCTCGGCGACTACGTTCCTCGCCGCTGTGGCATCGCGACCTTTACCGCCGACATCTGCGAGGCCGTGGCCTCCGAGTTCCCGGATTCGCAGTGCATCGTCGGCTCGGTCAACGATCGCCCCGAGGGCTACGATTATCCGCAGCGCGTGCGCTTTGAAATCGACGAGCAGGAACTCGACTCCTATCGCCGCGCGGCGGACTTTCTGAGCATCAACAACGTCGAGGTGGTCTCCGTGCAGCACGAATTTGGCATCTACGGCGGGCCGGCCGGGAGCCATTTGCTGGCCTTCCTGCGCGAGGTGCACAAGCCCGTGGTGACCACGCTGCACACCGTCTTGAGCGAGCCGAACGCCGATCAACGCATGGTCATGGAGCAACTCGACCTGCTCTCCAACCGATTCATTGTGATGGCCGAGCGCGGCCGCGACATGCTTGTGCAAATCTACGGCGTGGCCCCGGAGAAAATCGATCTTATCCCCCATGGCGTGATCGACATGCCCTTCATCGACTCCAATTTCTACAAGGATCTGTTTGGCGTCGAGGGCAAGACCGTCCTCCTCACTTTCGGCCTGCTCTCGCCCAACAAGGGCCTCGAATACGTCATCGACGCCCTGCCCGCCATCCTCGAGCGGCATCCGAATGTCGTCTACCTCGTCCTCGGCGCCACGCATCCGCACTTGCTCGCCCACGAGGGCGAAGCCTACCGGGAGAAACTGGAACGGCTCGCCAAGGAGCGCGGCGTGGCGGACAGCGTGATCTTCCACAACCGCTTTGCCACGCTGGAGGAGTTGAAGGAATTCATCGGCGCCGCGGATATCTACATCACGCCGTATCTCAATGAAGCGCAGATCACCTCCGGCACACTGGCCTACACCTTCGGCGCCGGAAAAGCGATCGTCTCCACGCCCTACTGGCACGCGCAGGAACTGCTCGCCGGCGAGCGCGGCGTCCTCGTGCCCTTTCGCAATTCCCAGGCCATCGCCGACGGAGTGAACCATTTCCTCTCCAACCCCACGCTCATGACCGCCATGCGCAAACGCGCCTGGAAAGCCGGCCGCGAGATGATCTGGCCGGTCGTGGCGCGCCGCTACATGGAGAGCTTCGAGCGCGCGCGCGCCAGCCTCAATGCGCTGTCCATCGATGCGATGGCCGTGCGCAAGATCGAGAACGCGAATTATACCGTCCCGCCGCTGAAACTCGATCATCTCTGCAAGATGAGCGACCACACCGGCATCTTCCAGCACGCCATCTACAACGTGCCGAATTACCACGAGGGCTATTGCACCGACGACAATGCCCGCGCCTTCATTTTCACCGTGCTCCTCCAGGACATCACCGACCCCCTCCCGGAGATTGACCGTCTCGCGAGCAGTTACCTCGCGTTCCTGTGGTACGCCTTCGATGCCAATACCTGCCGCTTTCGCAATTTCATGAACCATCATCGCGAATGGATCGAGCGCGCGGGCTCGGAGGACAGCCATGCGCGCGCGCTGTGGGCCGCCGGCACGGCGCTGGGTCGCTCGCGGGATGTCGGGCATCGCAATCTGTGCGCGCTGCTCTTCCAGCGTGGGTTGCCGCCGGTCGCGCGGTTCAGTTCCCCGCGTGCCTGGGCCTTCGCGCTCATTGCAATCCACGAATACCTCCGCGCTTTCTCCGGCGATCGCGCTGTCGGCCAGATGCGCGACGTGCTCGCCAACCAGCTCCTCGGCTTGTTCCGCGCCAACTCCTCTCCGGGCTGGCAATGGTTCGAACGCACCGTCACCTACGACAACGCCAAGCTCTCGCACGCGCTGATTCTCAGCGGCCATTGGACGTCGAATGGCGAGATGCTCGAGGCCGGCCTTTCCTCGCTCCGCTGGCTCCTCGAGGCGCAGACGACGGATGGCCGCCACTTCGCGCCGATCGGCTGTCATGGCTTTTGGTCGCAAGGCAATGAACCCGCGCGTTTCGATCAGCAGCCGCTGGAAGCCCACGCCATGATCTCCGCCTGCCTCGAGGCCCTGGCCATCACCCGCGACGATTATTGGCGCAAGGGAGCCCGGCGCTGCTTCGAATGGTTTCTCGGGCGGAACGATCTCGGCCAATCGCTCTACGACCCCGTCACGGGCGGCTGCCGCGATGCGCTGCTGCAAGATCACCTCAACCAAAACCAGGGCGCGGAATCGAGCCTCGCCTTTTACCTCTCGCACGCCGAGATGACCCGCGCCACCGGCGCCCAAGCCGTCATTCTATCCTCATGCGCAGCCTAAACCTTCGGCCCACCGGCATCACCCTCAAGCCGAACAACGCGCGCGTCTTGATTCGCCCCTTCATCTCCGGCAATCCGGCGCGCGTCGTCAACGTCATCGGCCGCGCCCTCGCGCTCACCGAAGCTGAGATCGAGGAGCAACTCATCGCCGTCACCGAGGAATTCGGCAGCCGGCACTTGAATCTGCGCACCTTCTGGCGCCGGCACTTCGAGCAGGTGAAAAGCCACGTCTTCAGCGGGCGGCCGCTTTCCGAGGCCCGCCAGCTCTACATCGGCGCCCTATTCTCCGGCGAGTATGCGCTGGAAGCCGCCGCGCTGTTCAATCCCTCCATCGTGCCGCACCCGGATCAATCTGGCCTCGCCGCCGGCGAATTCCGCTTCATCCTCAGCCTGCGCGCGACGGGCGAGGGCCACATCTCCTCCATCGAATTTCGCGCCGGCGTCATCCACGCCGACAGCGCCATCACCATGGAGGAACCCTCGCGCTTCGTCACTGCGCCGGTGCTGAATCCCAACCCGAAATATCGAAAGTCGATTTTCGTCCACAAGCTCATGGAGATGGGCTTTGAGAACGAATGGTCCGCCGCGCTCATGGCCCCGCTGCGCAGCGATTTCACGCTTAGCGAATTGGAGGAAGGCATGCGCCGATCTCCCCACGCTTCCGGCCCGTTGCCCCGCGAGATCCAGCGCACCAGCGAATGCGTGCGCTGGCTGGCGGAATCCAATTACGAAGTCCATTTCGATCCCTCCGTCGCCATTTCGGAACGCATCATCTTTCCCGTCTCCTCCAATGAAAGCAACGGCATGGAGGACGCCCGCTTCGTGCGTTTTACGGAAGACGATGGCACCGTCCTCTACTACGCCACCTACACCGCCTACAATGGCCGGGTCATCCTCCCACAACTCCTCGAGACCGCGGATTTCCTGAACTTCCGCGCCGTCACGCTCAACGGAAAGTCCGTCCAAAACAAAGGCATGGCCTTCTTTCCGCGCCGCATCAATGGCCGCTACGCCATGATCTCCCGGCACGACGACGAAAACCTCTTCCTCATGTTTTCCGACAACCCGCATTTCTGGTGCGACCCGCAAATCATGCGTCGGCCTTCGCAGCCGTGGGAGGCCGTGAAGATCGGCAATTGCGGTTCCCCCATCGAGACCCCCGCCGGCTGGCTGGTCATCACCCACGGCGTCGGCCCCATGCGCAAATACAGCCTCGGCGCCTTGCTCCTCGATTTGAACGACCCCACCAAAGTCATCGCGGAACTCAAGGAACCCCTGCTGCAAGCCTCCGGCCCGGATCGCGAAGGCTACGTCCCCAACGTCGTCTACACCTGCGGCGCGATGATTCATCACGGCCAATTGATCCTCCCCTACGGCATGGGCGACACCACCACCAGCATCCTCATGATCCCCCTTGACGAACTGCTCGCCGCCCTCACGCCCTGCGCCAGCTAAACCGAATGGCTTAACCGCCACTTCAAGCGTGAGCAGGCGTACGGCGACATCCCTGAACAAATACTCCCGGCTGGCGCTCTCCTCTGCTATGCCTCGTTCATGCCTCCAAATGAACCTCCCGCATCCGAGATGGGTCCGCGCGATTTTCTCACCACGCACTGGAGTATCGTACGCGCGGCGGCGGCGAATTTGGGCGATTTACGCGGCCCGGCGCTGGAAAAGCTCTGCCGCGCTTATTGGCTGCCGGTCTATACATTTGTCCGGCGGAAAGGTCATTCGCCGGAGGATGCACAGGATCTCACGCAGAGCTTTTTCGCGCGGCTCATCGAGAAGGACTGGCTGCAGGCGGTGGACGCCACGAAAGGGCGCTTTCGGACGTTCGTGCTCACGGCGGTGACGCGCTTCCTGGCCAACGAGTATGACCGTGCGACCGCCCTCAAGCGGGGCGGGGGGCAGATCTTCATCGCCATCGATGCCACCGATGCCGAAGGGCGTTGCCTTTGGGAGCCTTCCGACCCGGCTACGCCGGAAAGCGCCTACGACGAAGCCTGGGCCGAGACGCTGCTGGAGCGGGTGCTCGACCGGTTGAAGACGGAATTTGCAACCCAGGGAAACGACGAGCGTTTTGAAATTTTGAAGTCCTACCTCACCGACGACCGCGGCGCGATGTCCTACCCTGAGGCCGCGTTGCAACTCGGACTCACCGAGGCCGGCGTGCGCAGCAGCGTGCATCGCCTGCGGCGGCGCTATGGTGAACTCGTGCGCGAGGAAATCGCGCAGACGGTTTCGTCGGCGGAAGAAGCGGAGGAGGAACTGAATCACCTCCTCGCCGTACTGGGCGGCTGAGAAAACGCGAAACAATCGAGAGCGATTGCTTATTCATCTCTCAGACCATGACCGCTTCCATCTCCACCGGTCCCCCTGGCTCGGGCTCCGCGTGCCCGCGCTGCGGACGCCCGCTCAAGGCCGGCGCCACAGCCGGCTTGTGCCCGCGCTGCCTCATGCGCCGCGCGGCTGCCGAGAGCGGCACGGTGGAGCCGGCGGAGCCGGTGGCCCGGCGTTTCGGCGAGTATGAGGTGCTGGAAGAGATCGCGCGCGGCGGCATGGGGGTCGTCTATCGGGCGCGCGACGCGGCCCTCGATCGCACCGTGGCGCTGAAACTTCTGCTCGCGGGCGAATGGGCCTCGGGCGAATTCGTGGAGCGCTTTCACAACGAAGCGCGGGCGGCGGCGGCCCTGGACCACCCCAATATTGTGGCCGTGCACGAATTTGGCGAACGCGACGGGCAGTGGTTCCTGGTGATGCGTTATGTCGAGGGGCCCAGCCTCGCGCAGCGGCTGCGAGAAACGAAATTTGCGCCGCGTGAGGCGGCAGCGCTGGTGGAGAAATTGGCGCGGGCCGTGCACTACGCCCACCAGCGCGGGGTGCTGCACCGGGATCTGAAGCCTGGAAACGTGCTGCTCGAAAAATCCGGGGAGCCGCACCTCACGGACTTCGGCCTCGCCCGGCTCATCGAGCAGGACAGCACGCTCACGCACACGCTCGCCGTGCTAGGCACGCCGGCATATCTCGCGCCGGAACAGGCCGCAGGCCAGGCCTCCTCCGTGACGACCGCCGCGGATGTATATGGCCTCGGCACGATCTTCTACGAGTTGCTCGCCGGGCGCCCGCCTTTTGCGGGAGGCACTTCGCTGGAGACGGTGCGCCTGGTGCTGGATACGGAACCGGCGCGGCCCTCCGCGAGCAACCCGACCGTGGATCGCGATCTCGAAACCATCTGCCTGCGCTGCCTCGAGAAACTCCCTGGGCGCCGCTACGGCTCGGCAGAGGCGCTGGCCGAGGATTTGGCGCGCTGGTCGAGCGGGCGCCCCATCCACGCGCGGCCAGTGAGCAACTTCGAGCGCGCGACGAAGTGGGCCCGCCGGCATCCCGCGCGGGCGGCGTTGTTTCTCGTGATCGTGTTCGCCGCGCTCGCGATCGGCCTCGTCTCCGGGATCATGAACATGCGCCTAGCCAAGGCGCGGAACGAGATCACCGAGCGTGCGGAGACGCAACGGCGCGAACTCGCGCGGCTCAACACCGCGACGGGCAATCGTCTCTCCGAGGAAGGCGATCCGCTCGGAGCGTTGCTGTGGTTCGCCGGTGCGGCGCGGCACGACGAAGGGAAGCCGGAACGCGTGGCCATGCACCGGTGGCGGTTCGGCATCACGGCCCGCAACGCCCCGGCGCTGCTGCAACTGTGGACCGGCCCACGCGCCTTTCTCGATGCAACGCTGAGCCCAGACGGCCAGGAGTTAGCGCTGGCGGGCGCCGACGGCCAGCTGCGCATTTGCTCCATCGAATCGGGGAAGACTCTCACCACGCTTTCCCATCGGATGCCCGTGGTTGCCGTGAGTTTTGCACCGGAGGGAAAGATCGTGGCGACCCGCGCGGCGAATGGCTTCGTGCAACTGTGGGACACCACGAACGGCGCTTCGCTGGGCGGACCCTGGCAGGGCGTGCCGCCGCTCGTCCTCCCGCACGGCCTCGCGCATCCCGTGGAATTCAGTCCCAACGGAGAAACCATCGCCATCATGGAGACGACCGGGGTGCGGCTGCGGCGCGTGAAAAATCCGGAACAGAGCGCGCTCTTTCTCGATGGGATCGAGCGCCTCAATCGCGCGCTGTTTTCGCCGGACGGCCAGCGATTGCTGACGATCTCCGAGAATCGCGTGGCCGCCGTCTGGGACGTGGCCACGAGCCAGGCGCTCGTCACCATTCGCCACGAACACGCGTGGCGCACCGCCGCTTGGTCTCCGGACGGCACGCGCCTCGCACTTTGCGATGACGTGTTTCGCGCCGCTGCTTTCGATGCGCAAACCGGGCAGCGCGTCGGCGACTGGTTGCAGTCGCACAACCTGGTGCTGACCTGCCTGTTTAGCCCGGACGGTAGCCGTCTGCTCACCACGAGTTCCGACACCGCCGTGGGCGTCTTCCACGCCGCCAGCATGCAACCGCTCTTTGCGCCGCGGAAGCATCGCGCACCCGTGCGCGCGCTGGCGTGGAGTCCCGATGGCCGCAGCTTCGCCACCGGATCGAACGACGGTCACGTGCGCCTCTGGGATGCGGAAACCGGAGAGCCGCGAAGCGGTATTCTCCGCCACGGCGCGGCGATCACGCGCGTGAGCTTCTCCGCGGATTCGGCGCACCTTTTGACCTCCGCCGAAGATGGCACGGCGAGGCTCTGGCGCGTGGCGCCGGCGGATTTTTCCACTCACGCGCTCAAGCACACCTACCCGCTCGATCTCGCACAATTCAGCCCGGACGGGCGCCGCCTGCTCACGCACGGGATGGGCCACGAGGCGCTCGTGTGGTCGCTGGACCGCCAATCGGATCCACCGGTCTCCCTGCCCGGTTCACCCCGCGTAGGCAGCGCCGTCTGGCGGAACGACTATGCCGTGCTCACGCGAACCATCGATGGCACTTTCCGCCAATGGAGCCTGCAGGATGGCCCGACCATGGTGCGTGAAACCAAAGTGCCCGCCGCCACGGCCGGCTACTTCAGCCCCGACGGCCAACGCTTCATCGCCAATTTGAAAGATGGTTCGGCGTGCCTCATCGATCCGAGCAGCGGAGGGACTCGTTGGACTTTGCCCAAAGCCGCGGAATGGCGGGCCTTTGCTTTCGGAGGGAATGGCACACGCCTGCTGGAGATGCGCGGGCGGAGTTTGCAGTGGCTGCAACTCTCCAATGGGAAAGCCGATGGCCCTGCCATCACCCTGGCCGATCCCGGCGGCTACTATTTTCTCAGCGCCAGCGGACGCCGCATCGTGGCCATCGAGGGTGGTGCCGTCGCGTGGATCGTCGACACCGCCACCGGCAAGCGCATCGCCGGACCCATGGGCCATTTCAACGTCATCGGCGACGCCACCTTCTCGCCCGATGAACGGCTCTTGGCCACCGTGGGTGAAGACATGACGCTCCGCATTTGGGATGCCGCCACCGGCGAACCCATGAGTTCGCCGCTGCTGCACACCGCGCGCATCCTGGGTGTGCGTTTCAGCCCTGATGGCCGCCGCATCGCCACCGCTTCCGGCGACGGCCTCGCCCGCGTCTGGGAATTGCCGGATGGCCCGCCAGATCTGGAAGCTGAAGCTCAGCGACTCACCGGCCACCGCCTCGACGCCGCCGGCAACCTGCGCGCCGTGCCCGCCGCGCAGTTGGAAAAATGAAGTTCCCCCGCAAATATTCCACGGATTCCGCGAAACAGAATCCGCGCGGTTCTTATGAAACGGGCCATGAAGACCACTCCCGTTTCTCTCCTACTCGGCGTCCGCATGCGCCGAGTGGCTTTTGGTGCGCTTTGCCTGCTGTCCGCGCAACCCTTGTTGCACGCGCAAACGTGGACCGGCACCGCGAGCCAGTGGTGGAACGATTCCGCCAATTGGAAGGGTGGGCTGCCGGTGAGTGGGCAGGCGACGATTTTGACTTTCGATGGCGGCGCGGTGATCTCGAACAACAACCTCACGAATCCCTTCATTCTTCATTCGCTCTTGTTTGGTTCCGCGGCGCCAAGTTTTCAGCTTTCGGGAGCGCCGTTGAGTTTTGTGGACGCAGGCTTCCTGGTGCAAAGCGGCGGGAACGAGCAGGTCGTTCACAACGAGGTGCAAGTGCACTCCAGCCTGCAAGTGAGCGGCACGGGTACCGGCACGATCGCGCTTCTGGGCGGTTTGAAAGGAGACGGTGACATCGTGAAATCGGGTTCGTTTGAATTGCGGTTGCAGGGAAGCGGCGCGGCTTACACCGGGACGATGCAGGTGGATGCGGGACGAGTCGTGGTCGCGCACACCTCGGCGCTGGAGAACAGCACCGTGCAACTCAACGTGACGAATGGCCTCGCCCTCACGACGGCGAACGCGACGCTGGGCGGGCTCAGCGGCGGCGGGCGATTTGATTTCGGAGCGACCAATCTCGAGGTGGGCGCAAACAACCAGAGCACGACCTACAGCGGGCGCATCGCCAATGGTGGGGCGTCGAGTTTTACGAAAGCAGGTACGGGCACGTTCACGCTCACGGGCGTCAGCACCTATGCCGGCGCGACCTACGTGCAAAATGGAACGCTGGCGGTGCAAGGGGGCGGGCAAATCGGCAACAAGGCGCATCCTGTCTCCATCGGTGGCAATTTGCTGAGTCCCGGCGACGGCGCGTTGATCGTCGATGGCGCGGGCTCGCGAGTTACGGCCTCACTGTTTAACGTCGAAATGTTCGGCTCACTGACGTTGCGTAATGGCGGAGCGGTGTCCGGGCCACCCGGGCAGAACCCTGCTCTCGTGATGACGGGTGGCACGTTCACGGGATACGGAACGTTTGACGCCACGCTGGCGGACGGCCCGAACATCACGGCGACTGCGCCGCTCACGTTGAATATGCAGGCACCGCAATGGAACGGGGAATTGCACGTGCTGGGCACGACGCTGACGATCCACGCCGCCGGCCCGCAAACGCTGGAGGCGGTTGCCTTCCTGGATAGTTCCAACGGCCTGGCCACGATTCATGCACCCAATGGCTTTACGCTCACACCCGTTGGCCAACTCAATGGGCGAGGCGTGATTCGCGGTCCTTTCGTCGATCAAACGGCGGGCGCGAGGATCGGCCTGCTGCCGCGCGAGTTCCTCGTTTTGACCAATCCGGATTTCGGTTCGGACCAGTGGACGTATTTCAACTATCTGCCCAAAGCGGATCACGTGACGATCGATGGCGGCCGAGTGGACACGCTCGGCGAGGTTTTTGCCTTCGGGACGAGCATCACCGGTCGCGGCGCCATTATGGCGTCGGTGACCAACGCGCTGGTCGGTGGGATCAGCAACGGCGGGCCGAGCACCATCACGCTGACCGGGGATCTCGCCTTGGGAACCACTGCGCCACGCTTCGGGTCCTCGAATCGTTTTTTACAAACAACTTTCAATCTCGGCCCGCATCGGTTCACCCCGGTGGGAAATACCTTGCTGGAAGATTCAACAGTGAACTTCGCCGGTGGGACCTTCTACGCGCCGCAGATGCGCGAAGACGAATTCTCGACCACTACGTTCGCCGGCTTTGGCATGCTGGTCACTGGCTCGGATGCTGCAAACATGACTCCAGTGGCACCCGTGGCGACTGGCGCGCTCGCAGCCGTTTCGAACTTGACGGTCCCCGCGAACCAACTCGTGCAGTTAATCTCCAATGCTCCCATACCGATCGGCCCCGGCCAACTCAGCGGGGGACAGTTGGTGTCTAGAGCGGGCTTCGTGTTCAACGGCCCCACGGGGCTTTCCGGTTTCGGCGTGGTGGACGGGCCGATCAGCGGCTCGCTGGCCACGCCGCTCGTGGCCACGGGCCCGCTGCCGGTTTACCAAGGCATCATTCGGTCGAGCACCGCACGCATTCTGTCCACCACACCGACGCTTTGGAACTCGGCGGGCGACCTTGGGACCAGCAGCTTTCCCACGGTGCCTGTCGGCGGCGCCACGGTCCATGCGCCGGCGGGGCTGATTCTGGGAGCGCCCGGGTCCGGCGGGCCGGTGACCATCCATGCACCCACGGTCAGCTTCACCAGCGTGGCGGACGTCCGATTCCCGTCTCTGACCATTCATGGCGCGGTGGGCTTCAGTGCGTCGGACATCCGGTCGATCCCCAACCTGACGGTATTCGGGCCGGCGACGATGAATGGTGCCACGCTGCGCAATGTTTCAAGTTGGTCGTTGTCCACGCCGATCACGGGCAATGGATTCGTGTATGGCGCGATTCCGCCCGGCGTGAAATTCACGCCCCAAGGCTCGGCCCGCCCCGGCGAATTGTTTCCGGACGCCGCCGGTGACGTCTTAATCGTGAGCGAAACGCCCTACGTCATTAGCTTTCAGGGCAATCTCGATATCCACCGTTTCTATGGAATGATCCGCGCGACGAATGGGCTCACCCTCGAGGGCACCTATTACGGCTTCGCGGGGGATGGCGGTCTGGAGGGGCGTATCCGGGTCAATAGTTTGGAGACCTATCCGCAGACCTTTGTCGATCATCCGCTGAACGTGACGCTGGGTCAGGCTGGCCTGGCGGACGCGGTGGAGATCAATTCGTTCCAAACCTTCTATTCCATCACCACCTTTCTGAGCGCCACGCCGATTCGGTTCGGCGCCGGATTCCTGAGGGTGCTTTCCGAGATCCGTGCTCCGATGGGTATCGAGTTGTCGGGATCGCTCCTCTTCGAAGGCGCGGTGGGAAGGGGGGTCAAGGTTGCGGGGCCCATCTTCGGGGCCGGCTCCGTCACTTTCCATCCCGCCAACGGCCGGGCCGTGCACACGCTGGATTCCCTCGATGTAGCCAAAACGTTTTGGACCAATACGGATGTCACCTTTGCCGGCTTGCCGGGTGGCGCGCCGGCCTTGCTGGGCCGGGAAAGTAACCTCGTCGAGAACTCGTCCTGGAATGCACCGCAAGGGCTGTTGCTGCGGGCGGGTTCATTGACACTGACGGATGGGAGTTCTTCCTACGGGAAGCTGATCGTGGATGGTGCGATCACGGGTGCGGAAGTGGATGCGATGTATCTCTACGGCTCGCTCACCGGAACCGGGACGATCTCTGCGGGGATGCAGATGCGCGGCCCGGATGCGCTCATCAATCCAGGCGCCATTGGCGCGACAGGGCTGCTGACGATGGGGAATCTCTCGGTAGCTCCCGACCCGTTGAACGTGCAAGGGGGCGTCGGCGGGTTCGTCTTCGAGTTAGGCTCCAGTCACTTCGACCGGCTGGTTGTCACTGGCGACCTCAATCTCCATGGCGCTCTCGCTGTTTCGCTGCTCGACGGATTCACCCTCGGTCCGGGCCTCAGTTTTCCGATCATCGATGTGCAGGGCGTGCGCACAGGGATCTTTGACAGGTTGGGCGAAGGCGCCACGGTCTCGAATTTCGACGGCTGGGATCTCCACGTGAGTTACGCCGGTGGTACCGGCAACGATGTGGTGCTTTACACAATTCCAGAGCCGAGTGCGGCGGTATACCTCGCCGGGCTTGGGCTGGCCTTCCTCGTGAGACGCCGGCGCGGACGGTAAGAATCTGACGCGGTCATTCAGTGGGCCAAGCGCTGGTCTTCGCGGTCGAGAAAGGTTGAGGGCGGAGCTGAAGAGACGTTGACGGCCAAATCAATTACTTCCGATGTTCAAATCGAATCGCGATGCCCAAATCCCTGCTGGCTTGTCGCGCTCGTTCCAAAAGCGCTGCACCGTTCGCAGAGATCGCGAAACGGCCGATGACATCGATGCGCACCTTTCGGCCAGAACTCTTCGGGTAGGCCTCCTCCAGTTGTCCGGATTCTATGAACTCCAAATAGGCGTTCAACTTCGCCTGAAGCGCCAGAAGGTGTGATCCTTCGTCTTCCCAATCCCATGAATCTAGCAAGGTCAGAGTGACATCACCCGTAGCCCTTTCGATACCGACCGCGTCCAGGGTTTGCGAGTTTTCGAGGGCCATTAAGTTCGTTCAATCAGTCAAAACACGACGTATTGCTGCCACACGGCTCACGCCAGCGCTTTGCGGATCACATTTCCCGCCACATCCGTCAGCCGCTCGTTGCGGCTGTTGTGGCGGAAGGTGAGGCGGGTGTGGTCGATGCCGAGGAGGTGGAGGATGGTGGCGTGCAGGTCGTGCACATGCGTCTTTTCCTCGGCGGCGCGGAGGCCGACGGCATCGGTCGCGCCGATGACCTGGCCGCCTTTGACGCCGGCGCCGGCCATCCACATGCAGAAGCCGTGGGGATTGTGGTCGCGGCCGTCGGAGCCTTCGCTCATCGGCATGCGTCCGAATTCGCCGCCCCAGATCACGAGTGTGGATTCGAGCAGACCGCGTGAGCGCAGATCTTTCAGCAGGCCAGCGACGGGCAGATCGCTTTGCGCGCAGAGTTTGGTGTGATTGCCGTCCACGTCGGAGTGGCCGTCCCAGCCATTCGTGTCGCCGCAGTAGAGTTGCACGAAACGCACGCCGCGCTCGACCATGCGGCGGGCGAAGAGGCAGCGCAGGCCAAACTCGGCGGTGACTTTGTTGTCGAGGCCGTAGAGTTTTTTGGTCGCTGCGGTTTCCTTCGAGATGTCGACCACCTCGGGCGCGTGCGACTGCATGCGAAACGCGAGTTCGTAGGCGGCGATGCGGGCGGTGAGTTCGGAGTTCTCGTCGCCCGCGGGCAGCGACTCGCGGTTGAGCTGGTTGATCAACTTCACGGTCGCCAACTGCTGCTCGCCGCTGATGCCTTTGGGCGTGTTGAGATTCAGGATCGGCGACTCGCCGCCGCGCAAAATCGTGCCTTGGTAAGTCGCGGGTAAAAAGCCGTTGCTCCACGCGGGCGCGCCGCCTTTCACCCAGCCGGATGGATCGGGCATCACGACGAAGGCGGGCATGTTTTGATTTTCCGTGCCGAGGCCGTACGTCGCCCAGGCGCCGAGGCTCGGCTTGCCCATGAGGATCGTGCCGGTGTTCATCAAATACACCGACTCGGGGTGCGTGACGCTGTCGCCGTAGCACCCGCGCAGCAGGCACATTTCATCCGCGTGCTCGGCGATGTGCGGAAGGAAATCGGAGATCTCCATGCCGCACTGTCCGCGCGGGTGGAAGGGGCGGCACGGCGGCAGCAGTTTGTTTTTAGCGACGGCGCGGCGCGTCTTGAACGTGCCGAAGGACTCGGGGATGGGCTGTCCGGCCAGGCGGATCAGGTCAGGTTTTGGATCGAACAAATCCATGTGGCTGGGGCCACCTGACATGAAGAGGAAGATCACGCGCTGGGCCTTGGCGGGGAAATGCGGGACGCGTGGCGCTAGAGGATTGGGCTCGGCGGCGAGGAGGCCGTCGCGGGAGAGAAGGGAGGAGAGGGCGAGCATGCCGAAGCCGCCGCCGGCGCGGCGCAGGAATGAGCGGCGCGAGACGGGATGCGTGGCGGGGGCGTTGGGGCCAGGGCAGTGGTCGGAGAGGTTCATGGGCGCGGCGGTAGTTGACGATTACTCAACATTTTCGAGTCATACTTTCAGCTTGGCAGCAATCGCCACCATACGCTCCTTGCGGCTTGGACGTTCTTCTTCTCGTACGGTGGGAGAATCCAGGACGTGACGAACGAGTTCTATGCGCGCTTCTTCCATCTCGTCATCGGGATAGTGATTTATAGCGATCCTTTCCCAATCCTCCTTTGAATAGAATTCTTCGGAGACTTGAAGAATAAATCGCGCAAGATCTTCCCTCGTAATCATGTCCTGCTCAACACTCATTCGGCGTAAACGAAATCATTCAGGTTGAAGAGCGCGCGGCAAAGTTCGCTGTAGTCGCCGTCGGCGGCGTCCCGCGCACTTTGAGCGATCGGCTTGAGGAACTCGAGGGCGAGGGTGCGCTCTTTGTCGGTGGGTTTGCGGCCGAGGATGAGGCGGAAGGCGAGGTCGATGCGCTCGGGGGCGGTGGCGGCTTCGCGGCGGAGGCGATCGGCGGTGGCGCGGGAGGCGGTCATCACTTCGTCGGCGTTGAGCAGGGTGAGGGATTGGGGGGCGGTGGTGCTGCGTTCGCGTTGTGGGCAGCTCAGATTGGTGTCGGGGGCATCGAACACTTCCAGGAATGGGAACCGGAGGTTGCGCCGCGCGAAGATGTAGATGCTGCGGCGTGAGGAATCGCGCGGGTCTTTGTTGGGCGTCCAACCCTTCGCGCCTTTGAACAACTCGACCGGCACCGGCGGGAAAACGCCGGGGCCCTCGAAGGCGGGATTCAATTGGCCGCTGATGGCGAGCAGGCTGTCGCGGATCACTTCGCCTTCGAGACGAAGGCGGTTCATGCGGCTGTAGAGCTTGTTGTTCGGGTCGGTTTTCGCGGCGGGCGCCTGGCTCGATTGCTGATAGGTGGCGGAGGTGAGCATCAAGCGGTGCAGGTGCTTGATGCTCCAGCCGTGCGCGACGAATTCGCCGGCGAGCCAATCGAGCAACTCGGGATGCGTCGGTTCCTGGCCGTGCGTGCCAAATTCGCTCGGGGTGGAAACGAGCCCGGCGCCGAAGTGGTGCTGCCAGAGACGATTCACCATCACTCGCGCGGTGAGCGGATTTTTTGGCGACGCGATCCAGTTTGCGAGTGCCGCGCGCGAGGATGGCGTGGCGGATGCAGGCGCGCTTGCGCCCTCCGTCCGATTGACGGAGCTCGCCAAGACCGTCGGGTAAGCCGGCGATACTTCGTCGGTCGGCTGGGTGTATTCGCCCCGGTTCAAGACGAAGGTCTTGCGCGCCGTGGCATCGGTGCTGGCCAGCGTCATCGCGCGCGGCAAGGGCTCGGGCTTGGGGAGTTTCTTCGCCTCGGCGAGCAACGCTTCCCGGCGGATCCTTTCCTCGCCCTTCAGTTCGCTGGCGATTTCCTTGTCCGAGACCGTCACTTTGTCGGCGGTTTCGAGAGCGAGGTTCGCCTGCTCGGCATCGCGCTTTTCCGGCGGCGTGCGGTGGGCGGTTTGCGCTTCGGCTGGCAGCTTGGCGACTTTGCGTTGAAAGATTCGTTCGCGCGCCGGTGCTTCCAGCGCGGTGAGTTCGCGCATCGTCGCGTTTTCGTTGAACTCGCGCATCGCGGACTCGTGCGCCGCCCGTTGCGCCACGCTCGGCACGGGATGTTCGCGGTCGAATTTTGCCGGAGTGAAAAACGCCTGCAGCGAGTAATAATCGCGCTGCGAGATCGGCTCGAACTTGTGGTCGTGACACCGCGCGCAGCCCATGGTGAGGCCGAGGAACACGAGCGCCGTCGTGTCGGTCATGTCGTTCAGCGTGTTGTGGCGGCGCTGAATTTGATCCGAGCTGTCGACCATGTCGGGCCCGAGCAGATTGAAACCCGTGGCGATCCGGGCGTCCGGATTTTCCGGCCACAATTCATCTCCGGCGAGTTGCTCGCGGATAAATTGGTCGTACGGACGATCCTCGTTGAACGCGCGGATGACGTAATCGCGATAGCGCCACGAATGCGGGCGCACGGCGTCGTGCTCAAAGCCATCGGTCTCCGCGTAGCGCGCGAGGTCGAGCCAGTGGCGTCCCCAGCGCTCGCCGTAGTGCGGCGAGGCGAGCAGGCGGTCGATGAGCTTTTGGTAGGCGTCGGGAGATTGGTCGGCGATGAAGGCGTCGACTTCCTGTGGCGTGGGCGGGAGGCCGATCAGGTCGAGCGTGACGCGGCGGATGAGCACCCCCTTGCTCGCCGGCGGCGCGAACTGCAGCCCGCGCGCTTTCAGCTTCGCCAAAATGAAACGGTCGATCGGGTTTTCGGCCCCAGGTTCCGGCGGTGCGGGCCGCTGGATCGGTTGGAATGCCCAGTGCTTACGTTCCTCGTCGGTAATCGTAAACGGTCCCGCCACCCGCGGACCGCCGGCTGCCGGTTTGTTCAGCGCCCGCGCATACGGCGCGCCAGCTTGGATCCAGGCCGCGATGGCCGCGATTTCCGCCTCCGTCAATTTCTCCGCCTTTTGCGGCATGTGCGGGTCTTCCTCGTGGCGAATCGTCTTGAGCAGCAGGCTGCGGTCCGGTTGGCCCGGCACGATCGCCACGCCGGTTTCTCCGCCCCGCAGCAACGCTTCGCGGGTGACGAGGTCGAGCCCGGCCTTGGTCTTTTCCCCGCCATGGCATTTCACACAGTGTGCCTCCAATACCTCGAGCGCGTTCGGGCTCTCAGCGGAGGAACGCGCCGGCAGCAACGCGCCCAGGGTCGCGAGAATGAAAAGCAGTGCGTTCATCGAGGAGGTAAACCCATATTCGAGATAACGAAGGTTGCGAATGGTTAAATCAGTTTGGGCGCTGAGGCTTTGGGTGTGAACGGGGTGGGGGAGTGCGAGTGCAAGTGCAAGTGCCGGAAGCGAGTTGTCGGTGGGTTATGGAGAATTTGGCGATTTAACGAGAGAGGGGCGGGCTGGGGTGGAAATCGTACCCTCCGGTCGATAGGACCAAGGTCCGATAGGAAGGGGCGGGGCGGCGACTTAGATATCGTTCGTCAAACGCTCCAATCAAGACCCCATGAAATCGTTCGCTTTTAAAATCTTCGTCCTGGCCGCCGCCGGCGGGCTGGCCGGTTGCTCGACGGTCGACGTCACGACCGACTACGATCACTCGGCGACGTTCGGCAAATACAAGACCTACACGCTGGCGCCTGCTTCCCGGGCCAACGCGCTTTCGCCGACGGCAGAAGCGGCCTTGCAGGATGCGCTCCGCACCAATCTGGGCGCGCGCGGAATCACCGAGGCGACGAGTGGCCAGGCCGATCTTGCCATCGTGCGCCACGTGTTCCTGACGGACAAAACTTCGGTGCAAGAATATTCCACCTTGGGCTACGGCTACCACGGCGGCTGGCCGTATCGCTACGGCTACTACAATGGTTGGGCCGGGTCGCCGGTATCGTATTTTGACGTGAGCCATTACACCCAAGGCACGCTGGTGCTCGACGCCGTGGACATGCGCACGAAGAAACTTGTCTTCCGCGGCACCGGCACGGCGATCGTCGAAGGGGTGGAGAGTAATGCGGATAAGATCCGCGAAGGCGTGAAGAAAATGGTCTCGGACCTGCCCCGATAACCTTGGGCCAGGGAATTCTGCGAACTTTGCGAAAGGTTGGTGCGGAAGGTGGGGAATGGGTGGAGTGGAGGGGGAAAGGTTGATGGGAACAACGGGCGCCTCCGCGCCAACCTTTTTCGCAAATCGGAGTGAGTGAGGAGATGGGCCGGGGACGTTGGCTCCGGGCGGCGGATTGGTTGCTGTTACGGCTTACGGTCAAGCCGCCGCAGTCCAAAGCCTCGCGGCAATTCGGGGAGCGGCTTTTGCGGAATTTGCGGGTCGGACGTGGGGTGGCGGCGGCTATCCTTGGGTTGCGCGTCGCTGGCTGCGAGTTCCAGGCGCGGCGCTCAGGGGCGGATGACGACGGACTTGAGGAGCTGGCCGCTGGCGAACTCGAGGACGAATTTCGTTTTGCTCTCCTTGTGCAGGTCGTCGAGGGGCATGAAGGTGGAGCGGATCACCACGCCGTCGATGTCGCGCACGATGATGATGGCGTAGCGGCGGTGAATGGCGGCGGCGGCGAGGGCCTCCGGCCAGGTGCCGGAGGAGGGCTGCGATTTGAGGCCGTCGTCCCAACGGGGGCCGCGCTCAAGCGAGAGTTCCAGCGCGCCGCGCGTGGAGTTGATGCCGGTCGCGGTGACGATGAGATAGCCGTCGAGGGCGCTGGCATCGACGGTGATATCGCTCAGGTTGGTGCCGCGGATATTGGTGATGGCGCGGCCGAAGAGGCGTTTGTAATCGATGAAAATGGTGCTGACCGCGACGGCGAGGGCGAGGATGCCGAAGGACGCAGCCGCGATGAGGAGTTTCTTTTTGCGGGTGGCGGGCAGCGGGCGGAGCGCGACCTCCGCGGGAGTGTCGCGCGATTGCGCGGAGATGTTGCCCTCCGGCGTCACGAGATAGACAGTCTGCTGCTCGGTGTTGGGGCGGTATTCGCGGCTGCGCAGGGTGGAGAAAACGCGCACGCGATCTTGAGGCTCGAGCAACTGGAGGATCTGCTCGAGGAAATCGCAAATGACCGCGGTGAGCGGGCGAGGCTGGAAGGCCCGCGAATCATGGGCTTTCTCGTCGGCGAGCAGCGAGAACTGGCCGCCATCGATCTCGAAACTGAGATGGGGGCTTTGCCGGCCGAGCAACTCCAATTTTTGGCGTGCGCCGTCGCGCGTGGGGAGCGGGCCCTGGACGAGCCCTTCGAGAACGTAGGTGTCTTCCAGGGGCATAAAGTTTTACGCGAAAAGCGCCCGGAATTTTGGCAGTCGCGAGACGGGGATCCATTCGGGCATGGACTGTCTCCAGACGAGCGTGTTGGAACCGATGGCACCGGACGTGATGAGCTCCTGAATCTGCTCGTCGGTGTAGGGTCCGAACTGTTGATTGTCGGCGCCATAATACCAGACGGGTTCGGATATTGGAGGGGGCGGCGGGTAGGCGTGCCCAGGCAAAGGCGGCGGTGGGGCGCCACCTCCCAGCGCCGGGGTGCCGTAGCCGCCCGGCAAGGCGGTGGGTCCGCGGGTATCCATTTGGAGGGCGCGATCGTGGAGGTCGAGCCGCTCGGTGGTGTGCATGCGGAGGCTCTCCATTTTCATTTGCTCCTGGCGCAATTTTTCGCGCAACCGGCGATTCTCTTCATCCTGCTGAGCCCGGTAGGCCTGCTCTTCTTTGAGATTGGACAGGCAGCAGATGATGATGACGCCGATGAGTCCGAGCAAAAGGCCGATGAGAAACCATCCGATCGCGCTACGACCCTTGGAGGCGGCGATGGCGGCACTGATGATGCCGAAGAGGATGAGGAAAATCCAGACTTCCATAAGATCGGTTAGTTATAATGAATCCAAATCACGACAAAGTTGTGGGCGGCGTGGACGATCATGCCCGGGTAGAGGCTGCCCGTGCGGTGCAACAACCAGCCGAGCAGGTAGCCCACTAGGAAAAGGTACGGCAGGCTGATGATGGAGAGATGGGCGGCGGCAAACAGGGCCGAGGAGAGAAAGATCGCCTTGCGGGGAGTGAGGGCGCGGAGGAGGATGGATTGCATCAGTCCGCGAAAACCAATCTCTTCGGTGATGGCCGGCATGATGCAGACGAGCAGCACCGCGGCTGGGAAAGAGAGAGACTTGTGAATGTCTTCCACCTCGAATTCCCGCCCCAACATCCGTTGCGCCCATGCGTGGTAGACGATGTTGATCCCGATGAGCAGGGCTCCGATCAGCAGGCCTGGGATGAACATCTTATCGAAGATGCCGGGCCGACGAAGGATCGGGCCAAGCACACTGTAATGCTTGGCTCCCGCCCACAAAGTCACGGTGAGCACGGCGAGGCTCGACAAAATGTAGCCGGCCAACCCAAAGTGCCCCGATGGCCCCAGAGCCACGGCCAGCACGGCCGCGCAGATGATCGCGGCGAGATACACGAAAAACAAATGGTATACTTCGGGCGCCTTCTTACGGACGCGAGTTTCGTCGTCCCATTCCGGCTCCGGGGCGGGTCCCAAATTAGCATCCTGGGGTCGCCAGGGCTTGGAGCACGCCGGGCAGAAATAGTAATCCAAGCGCAACTGATGTCCGCAGTAGGTACATAATCTAGCTTGGGTCGAGAGCACGGGTGGGTGATCGTGAACGGCGGGAAGGTGGAGGATTTGGCGGTGGCGGGCAAATATTTTTCGAGGGCTGCGTGTGAAAATACGGGGGTTGCCTTGCGTTTTGCGGTGGTGAATCTGCAACGTGATTCGCCGCTCCCATATTTTGTGAGGACCGGCTACAGATCCTGCTCCCGCTATTGATGTCCGTTTCTGCCAATCCAAAACTGCGGCTTCCGCCAAGCCAGGGCACCCATGCCTGGCGTTGGATTTTCATCTTGTTAGCCTCGGCCACGGTGCTAGTGGGCATCTGCTTTTTAGTCGTCTGGGTCCGCGCCAAATTGCTGACACCAGACCCGGCCTCGCCCGCGCCGATCGAACTGCCGTCATATCCGGGGTTGCGGCCCCATGGCTTGGTATGACGCCGCCCAAAACTATGATGCCAGTTGGCCCGCGGGCGAGATGAACTTGGCCGATGTGAAGTTCCAAAGGCCCTCCGGGGCTTGGGTTGGATTGTGCGTTTCCGGTGGCTGACGTCACCGGCTAATCTCCGTCGGGCCTTTCGGGCCTCATCACGCCAGCGATCCCGCCCTGACGGGTTGAAAACGTTGAAAACCCGTCCCACGTTGGCGGCCCCCGATTCGAGGGCCGCTGTTCGGGCAAAGATAGTTTGTCCAATTTGGGCGAGATCGGGGAAGTAGGGGTGTGATGGAATTGCCTGGCAGCGAACAGAGTTTGCGTGGGGACGACGCTTCGGCGCGGTTTCTGACGCTGTTTCTGTCGTCGGAGCGCGAGTTGTTTCGGTATGTGGCGGCGCTGGTGCCGAGTGTGCCGGAGGCGGAGGAGATTGTGCAGCAGACGGCGATCGCTTTGTGGAACAAGTTTGACCAATACGATGCACGGCAGCCGTTCACGCCGTGGGCTTGCCGTTTTGCGCTCAACATCGTGAAGCAATGGGTGGCGCGGCGGCAGAAATGGCAGTCGCTGCTGGCGGAGGGGCTGGCGGAGCAATTGGCCAGCCGGCGCGAGGAGTTGCGTCCGCAGTTTGAGTCGAGGCTGACGCACCTCAATGCGTGCCTGGAGAAGCTGCCGGTGGAGCAACGGGGCATCGTGCAGGGCTACTATTTTCAAAGGCAAAGCGTGGAGGCGATCGCGGCGGAGGCGAAGCGATCGGTGGAGGCGATCTACAAGGTGCTGCAGCGCGTGCGCGCGATGCTGCGCGAGTGCATCGAGGTGGCGGCGCGAACGGCGGAAACGAACCTATGAACTATCCATCGAACGAATTTAGCGAGGCGGTGGCGCGGCTGTGTGTGGGCACGGCGAACGAGGACGAAGTCGCGGGGTTGCATGCGCTGCTGCGGGGGAATCCGGCGGCGCAGGATGAATATTTGTGGGAGGTGGAATTGCATGCGCGGCTGGCGCAGGGCGGCGGAGGGGCATACAAGGAAGGAGCCACGGAAGACGCGGAGGCAATGCAGCAACGCCCAACGCCCAACGGTCCGGGCCGGACTGGCTTTCAACGCCCAACGCCCAATCAAAAAGATGGCGCTGCGCGCTTTTGGGAGAGCGCAAGCGTGGGGAGGGAACGAACTTCAAAGCGCGAGAATTTGCCGGACGGGAGGCGGAGATGGCAGTGGAGGGCGATGGTGGTTGGAGTAGTGATAGGACTTGGCGTGGGGTGGTGGATATTTGGATACGAACAGGATCGGCTGCCATACACGCTAGGCACGAATGCGCCGGGGGAGGGCGCGGGATTCAACGGGGGAGGATCGCCCGCGGGCATTTACCGGACCACGGTGCGCTTCGCCATCGCGGCGGACGCGCCGGTGATCGTGGGCACGGGGCGGGCGGAGCCGATTGCGCTGGGCGCGGAGGTGCCGCATGAGCAAGCGGGGGACACGCTGCATGTTTGGGATTGGTCGAAATCGCCGATGAGCCGTGTGATCAAAGACACGCGGCTGTGGCCGGACGAGGTGTTTGCGGTTTCGCCGGACGGCAGGACGTTCGTGTGGGCGAATGGGAAGATTTTGGATCTCGCGAGTGGCGAGCAGTCGAAGATCGATCTGGGCGGGGCGCTGCACCTCGACCATCTCGGGGGGCACATGCAGCGGATCGTGAAGGTGCAGTTTTTGCGCGATGGGCGACGGCTGGCGCTGCAGTTGTCGAACCTGGCGCTGGCGAAGTCGGTGCATCCGCTGCGCAAGCAGGACTTCAGCACGACGGAGACGATGCAGGTGGTCACGTTTCCGGAAGGGAAACTCGTGTGTGAATTTCCGGCAGGGTATCGGATGGCGTGGTCGGAAGACGGGAGCCGGGCGGCGGGCGGGTTTCCGCCGGACAAGGCGGGGCAGGAGATCGTGGAATACAGTGCGGTGAGCGGCGAGGTGCGGCGCAAATACGAGCCGCGGCTGCGGGAGTTTACTTACGCGAATGCGTATTCGCCGGACGGGAGCCGGTTCGCGGCGTTCGATAGCGCGGGCGAGCTTTTGATTTGGGATGCGGCGAGCGGGGAATTGAAACAGCGGGTGGCGATGAAGGAAAACTCGCCGGGGGATTTGCGCTTTTCACCGGATGGAAAGTTGGTGGCGATTAGCTTCATTCAGAGGACGCGAGTGGTGGAAGTGGGGAGTGGGGTGGTTGTGGCGACGATTCCGCAGGAGGTGCCTGGGATTATTCGGTGGACGGCCGATAGCGCTATGTTGGAGGCGATCAGCAATGTGCTCGTGGGGAGTATTAGTGAGCGGGAGGAGGCGGGGCGGAGGGGGGTGTATAATGTGATGCCGACGATTAAACGGTGGAGCATGGAGGAGTTTCGGGGGAAGTAGCCGGATGTGTTTCAGGTGCTTGGAGCACCACGAGGATAGTGTGAGATCCTTCGACTCGTTCCTCGCTCAGCCGGAACCATGCAGTTGGAACTGGATTTGGAGGTGGGTTTCATGGGGCTTGGGCAACTGCATTGCAGTTGGAAAAAGGGCTGAGGAGTTTATCCCAAAGGTCGCGCCACCAACTTCGTTTGGGTGGTGGGATGCCGAGTTTGAGGGTGGTGCGATTTTGGGCGCGGCTGATGATGCCGGCGCAGCCAAAGAGGCGGTAGCGGAGGGTGCCGATGGTCACCCGCTGCAGCCAGCCGAGGTGTCGGCAAAAGAGCGTTACCAGGTTGTAGGTGAAGACGGCCAGGGACAAGGCGGCTTCGGTGGCAAAAAATTTCTGGCAGCAAAAACCTGCCAGACCGAAGCCTGCGCGCAGTTCTTTGATGACGCTCTCGATGCCCGCACGCCCGTTGTACTCGCGCCACACCTCCACCGCCCGAACCTGCGCTGGCAGATTGGTGAGGAGGGCTTGGTATTTGTAGCCCGGGCAGTCGAGCAGGCGCTTGCCGCCGCCGCGCTCGTCCTCCACCCGCCGCCGCAGCAGCACCAAGCGGCGCGGCTGCGACATGTATTTGCTCTCGTAGAGGAGGTCCGCCACCTCCACGCCCGCGATCTCGGTGGGCTGCCAGTGGGTTTCCTTTTTGAGCAGGCTTTGCACGCGCACGCTTAAATCGGCCGCCACGATGTAGGCGAGCCGCCGCTGTTCCAGGAAGCTCAACCATTCGTCGGTTTGGAAGCCGCTGTCGGCCCGGATGAGCCGCAGGCGCACGTGCGTGGGCAGGTTCTCCAGCAGGTCATGGGTGAAGTTGAGCAGGTTGCTCGCGCAATGGGCGTTGCCGGGGCGCAGCCAGAACTGGGCACAGAGTTTGACCTCGGCCAACACGGCCAGCAGCGGATGCAGGCACGGCTTGAGGCCCACCCGCGTGTGGCCCACACGCACCCCTTCCTGATGTCCGTCCTCGTGCAGCAAAGCCGTGGAATCCAAGTCCAGCGTATAGCCCGCGCGCTGGCTCGGCAAACGCTCCAAGCCCCAGCGCCAGAGCGGGCGGAAGCACCGCAGGTTCTTCGCGGCACCGTCAAAGCACGCCAACCACCGGGAGAGGCGCGCCTGGCTCGGTAACGTTTTTACTTCCAGCAACTCCGGCAGCACCGGATCACCGCGCAAATGGGCGATGCGCGTGAGCTTGTCCGCACCAGCCACCACCCCCGCCACAAAACCCAGCGCCGTCTCCTCCGCCGGTCGCGCGTTGGGACTGGTGAGTTGGTGCGGCAGTACTCCCGCCAGCAACGCGCGGACCTTGCGCAACGCCAGAAAACCCCAAAACGTCGCCTGCCCGGCATGCGCGCTGAGCTTCTGCCCAGTCGTCCGAATCGTGATGGTTTTCTCCCCAGTCTTGAGCTTGATTGCTTCCGTCACCGTTTGGTGAGCCGAAGCCGTGTGGCTTTTGCATCTTGGTTTTTTCACACACCATGCACTCCCAAACGGTGACACTCTTTGCCAACTGCATGGTTCCGGCTCAGGATGACAATTTCAAGAGAGGGCGCCCACCGAGAATTGAGCGGCTTTTCGCCTGCCGGCCCTTTTCCATTTAATCTGTGGGTTAACTATCCGAGGGGGAAAGCGTGGGCGGATCGATTTTCAGGACGTAGACGGCTTGGTAGGCGTTGAGGTTCCAGATGAGGTTGCGCCGGGGGTCCCAGGTGAGGGTGTCGCTGACGCTGCCGAGGCGCTCGAGTTTCCCGGTGATGGCGAGGGTGACCCAGCGGTTGCGCGTGGGGTCGTAGGCGCATTGGCGGCCGGCGACGAAGTTGTTGAAGAGGACGAGGTCGGCGGTGGGCACGTAGACGGATTCGCGGATTTCGCTTTTGAAGCCTTTGGCGAAGGGGATGGTATCGGCGTTGGCGGGGGAAAGTTTTTCAATGGCGCCGGTTTTCAAATCGCAGCGCCAGATGAGGCCGCTGGGCTTTTGATATTCGTGGAAGGAGGTCATCCACAGGGCGTCGCGCTTGCTGTCGTAGCAGAGTGCGGAGCCGTCGGTGACGGGGCGCGGGGGTTTGTCTCCGGCGGCGGTGGTGGTGGGGAAGGGTTGCCATTCGCGGGCGGCGTGGTCGAAGCGGTAGAACTTGCCGTTTTGCGTCCAGACGAGGACGCCGCGCGGCGTGCCGACGGCGCAGGTGCAGTAGATGTGGCGGTTGAAGGGCTGCGGGGCGGTGAACTCGAAGTCGCCGCGCGCGGGGTCGAAGACGCCGGTGCCGCCGTGCGAGAGGCAGATGACGCGGCGGGCGAGCGGGTCGAAGGCGTAGTGGAGGTAGGTGTGGTTGGCGCAATCGGGGCGGGCGGTGAAGGTGATGCCTTTGCGCGAGGCGATGATGTCGGGGACGTAGGGTATGCTCCAGCGGTTGATGGCGGGGTGATACGTGGTCATCGCGCTGCTCGGGTCGGCGCAGTGGCCGCCGGTCCAGCGGTAGACGCAATCGCGGTCGGGGTCGAAGACGGCGGTGCCCCAGTCGCGCTCGGGCGCAAGGGCTGGTGCGGCGGGGACGGCGGTCCAGACGTTTGCTGGGAGTTTGGCGAGCCAGGCTTCGGTGGCGGTGCGGTCGCCGCGCGGGGCGGCGTCGTACCAGCGCGGGTCGTAGGCACGGACGATAGTGCGGTAGATGCGAGTGCCGGCCGGGGCGCTGGCGGCTTTGGTGGCATCGTCGTTCGGGGTCCATTCGGCGCTCGTGGGATCGAAGGTCCATTCGCCGGCGGGCGCGGCCTTTTCGCCTTTTTGGTAGACCATTTTGTCGAGGACGGTTTGGCCGCCGGTGAGCGTGAGTTTGCCGTCGGCGCCGCGAGTGAAGATGGCGCCCATGCGCGCGGTGGGGGCGATCTTTGGCCAGACCTGGCGCCACGTTTTGCGGGTGCAGTCATAGAGCCACGTGTCGTTGCGCATGAAGTCGTGATGGCTGCCGCCGAAGAGGACGATGGATTTGGTGGCGGGGTCGAAGATGACCGAGGGGTTTTCGCGCGGGGGCGGGGAACTGGCGAGGCAGTCGGCGGCTTCGTCGAGGGCCCATTGGGCGTCGAAGCAAAGCGCCAGCACCGCTGCATCAATGCGGCCAGCAGCAAAGGCGTTGTGCGCAGACTTGAGTGCAATTGTTGCGCGCTCGGAAAGCGGAACGGCGCGCGCAATCGCTTCCTTTTCCCAATCCTCCCCTCGCGCCGCACCGAGTCTACCGGAGAACTCCTCGTCGCGGTGCAATGCGTCTTCTGTTAACTCCGCCGGCATATTCTTGACCGCTGTCGCTTCATTTTCCGTCGTGAGCGCCGCGTAGAAAATTCCGCGCGCTGCGGCCTCGGCGTCTTTCGCCGGCGTGCGTACGGCCAGCGCTGACGCGCGCAGAAGTTCGAAGGTCGGCGATTCCCATTTGCACTCCCGCCAGGTTTTTCCTTCGTCCGTGAGCGCCCACGAGCCGGCTTCGCCGTTGGGTCGGCCGCCTTGGTGGCCGCAGAGGAAGAGGGCTTCGCCGTTTACTTCGTCCCACACGATGGCGACTCCTTTCCACGGCGAGCGCCATTCGCCGTAGCCGTATTCGGCGGAGGGGATCCAGGCGGCGACGGGAGGTTGCGGCGGCTGGTCTTTCGGGGATTTGATTTCGCGGGTGTAGGCGGATTTGATTTCCGAAAACCATGCGGGTTCGGCGGCGAGGAGTTTGGCGGTGAGCGCGAGGACGGAGAGAATGAGCGGCAGGTGTTTGCGTGCGTCCCAGAGATCAGCCCGTGGCCTCCCGGCCACAGCTACATTCTGTGGGCGCTCCCCGAGTTGAGTGTCGATCATTTTCATGCGAGTTTTGAAGCAGCGTTGCGTTCAATATGGAAGACTTCGCGGAGTTCGCGGGAGGTGGGACTGTCGTCGGGGTTGGCGGGCATGATTTCGCGCATGAAACGCCACCAGCGGCGGCAGACTTCAGTTTGGGAGATGGCTTGCCAGCGGGCTTCGTCGTCGATCTCGACATAAGCGAAAAGGTCGCCGGTGGGCTCGTCGAGGAAGATGGAATAGGTGCGCACGCCGTGGGCGAGCAGAGTTTCCTCGAGGTCGCGCCAGATGGGATTGTGGCGGCGGGCATACTCCGTTTCCTGGCCGGCGTGGACGGACATGCGGAAGGATTTGCGGATCATGGCTGCGGCCTTTTCCCCTCAAGCTGGACGCGGGGCAAGATGATGTCGTGTGTCGTGGACTGGATCGACTAAAGTCGCTGATTACATTGTGTGCGCATTATGAATACGGAATCCGACGATTCGCACATCCGCATTGGAGAGATGACCATTCGCGTGGTGGTGGCGGATGAACTGATCCAGAGCTTTGAGGCGTCGATGCCGCGGGGCGGGCTGGGGCCGGGGTTGCACCGGCACCGCGGGATGGATGAGATTTTTTACGTGAAATCGGGGAAGGTGATCACGTCGGGCGACTCGACGGTGGTGGCCGTGGCGGGGGACGTGGTGCGGGTGCCGAAGATGACGCCGCACCGGTGGCAGTCCGTGGATGGGCCGGCGGAGATGTTGTTCACGTTCATCCCTGGCCAGAATCAGGTCAGCTATTTGCGAGACCTGGCGGCGCTGGAAAATAGCGGGGCTTCGTGGAACGAGGGGATTGCGGCGTTGCGGGAGAAGTACGACAATGAGCCGCTGTAGATCGCGTGCGTGATGATCCGGTGCGACTCATCGGTATCCTGCACGATGTCGAAGACACGCCTTCGGAAGTGGCATGAGTCACCGGCTTCCAGCGCTCAATTCGCTAAGTTTTTAACTCTCCGGTGAATGTTCTGGCGGAACCTCCGTCCAGACCACTCGCCATGAAACTCCACTCGCTCGCCATCATCGCCATCGCTGCCCTCATCACTCCGCTTTTCGCGCAGGAAAAGGACGCGAAGAAGGAGGAGGGGTGGGTCGATCTTCTTTCGCCGAAGACCACGGTACTCACTGAAAATTGGAATACGAAGGGGAATTGGACGCTGAAGGATGGAGTGGCGACGCTGGTGCCTCGCGATGGGGAGAAGGGGTGGGATCGATGGGCGTCGTACCTTTGGTCGAAGAAGCAATACACGGACTTCGAGATCCATTTCGAATACAAGGTGGAGAAGGGCGGGAACAGCGGGTTCTATTTCCGCGTCGGCGACGTGAACGATCCGGTCAACAAGGGCATTGAGGTGCAAATTTATGACAGCGCGCCCGATAAAGCGGCGGACAAGCTGACGGACCATGATTCGGGCGGGATCATCCCGGGGCTCAAGCCGCATCGGAGCGCGGCGAAGCCTGCGGGGGAGTGGAACAAGATGGAGGTGAAGCACTGGGACGATAAGATCGTGGTGATGCTGAATGGAGTGAATGTGAATGCGCATGACCTGGTGGGCGACGGGGAGCGCGGCAAGCGGCCGAAGACCGGGCCGATCGGTTTCCAGGATCATGCGCTGCCGATTTCGCTGAGGAACGTGCGAATCAAAGAAATCAAGTAAGCGCGGCGGGCCGTTATGCGGTAAAATTCCCGCCCACGAAAGCGCGAGGAAGAAGCTTGATGAGTGTCCTTTCTGGCGACCGCCATTCGTCGTTCCTTCGAAACCGAATATACGTCGAAAGGGCCACGCCATGAAATCCACCAAAACTACCGCCAAACGAACGCTCACTGCTCTCCCAAAAATCGTCTCGCGCGCGGAATGGCTGCGCGCCCGGGATCGATTGCTGGTGAAGGAGAAGAAGGCGACGAAAGCCCGGGATGCCTTGAACGCGGAGCGGCGCCGGTTGCCGATGGTGCGGATCGAAAAGGACTACATGTTCGACGGGCCAAGTGGTCCGGTGCGGTTGCTCGACTTGTTCGACGGGCGGCGGCAGTTGATCATCTACCACTTCATGTTTGCGCCCGGCGTGAATGGGTGGCCGAAGGCGGGGTGCCCGGGATGCACGATGGTGGTGGATCACATTGGGCCGCTGGAACACCTGCATGCGCGCGATACCTCGCTGGTTCTGGTCTCGCGCGGGCCGTTGGCGAGGCTGCAGGCCTACCAGAAGCGCATGGGCTGGAAGGTTCCGTGGTTTTCTTCCGCGGGCACGACGTTCAACAAGGACTTTGGCCTCACGAGTGACGAGGGGGAGACGTTCGGCCTCAGCGCCTTCGTGCGCGACGGCGACAAGATTTACCACACGTACTTCACCACGGATCGCGGGATTGAAGTGGTAGTCTCGAGTTTCATCATGCTCGATTGGACGGTGTTTGGCCGGCAGGAGAAGTGGGAGGATTCGCCGGCGGGATGGCCGCAGACGGAGCCTTACACGTGGTGGCGGCGGCACGATGAATATTCGTAGCCCGCAAATCTCACGCTATAGAAGTTCAAGCGGTCGAAGTGTTCAGAAATGCTTGCGGGATAGTGTGAGATCCTTCGACTCGTTCCTCGCTCAGGATGACATGAGCCGACAGGCGGCGCGAAATTGCGCCAACCTGTCGGCCTATGAGTAACCATAATCAAACTGACAGGTCCTTGGCTGCGGCCAAGGAGAAACAAGTAATCAAACTGGGGTTGGATGTGCACGCCAAGCAGATCACGGTGTGCCGGCAAATCGATGGGAGCTTGCCGCAACCGGCGCAGCGCCTGAGTTGGGAGGCGCTGATCGAGTGGGTCGAAAAGCAGGTGGCCAGTGGCGCGGAGGTGTGGAGTTGTTACGAGGCGGGGCCGTGCGGCTATGGGTTGCATCGCACGCTGACCGCGCTCGGCGTGCACAACTTGGTGGTGGCGCCGCAGCGCTGGGACGAGAAGCGCAAGCGCGTCAAGACCGACGCCCGTGATGCGCGGGAGTTAGTCGACCGGTTGGATCGGTATCTGCGCGGGAACCACCAGGTGTTTTCGGTGGTGCGCGTCCCGACGGTCGAGCAGGAGCAGCGGCGGTGTTTGGTGCGGCAGCGGGAAGCGGCGCTCAAGGAGCGCACGCGCTGCGTGCTGCGTGCTGGCGGCATGATGCTGACGCAAGGCGTGCACGCGCCGACGGGGTGGTGGCGGCCGGCGGCGTGGGCGCAGTTCCAACGCACGCTGCCCGCGTGGCTGCGGGCACAAGTCGCCCCGTGGCAACGGCAGGCGTTGGTCTACGCGGACCAAGTCGCGGCGTGGGAAGCCAAGGCACGGCAACTGAGCGCGGGCCGTGCGTTGCCGAAGGGCCTCGGGACCTTGACGGCGGCCCTTCTCGAAAGCGAGATCCTGGACTGGTCGCGCTTTCAGAATCGCCGCCAGGTGGGCAGTTACACGGGGATGTGTCCGAGCGAGAACTCGAGTGACGAGCGGCGGCAGCAGGGAGCCATCAACAAGCATGGCAATCCGCGGGTGCGGCATCAATTGGTCGAAGCTGTCTGGCGCTTGGAGCATTGGCAGACCGACTATCCGCCGCTGCGGCTGCTGCGAGAGGCCAAGGGCTCTCGCGCGCGCAAACGCGCGGTCGTGGCCGTCGCGCGTCGCCTGGCCATTGATCTGTGGCGACTGGCCACTGGCCAAACAACCGCCGAGCGCCTCCAACTGGAGATGATCATCGCTCCCAGCGCGGAGTAGAGTTTTTCCGGCGTTGGAACCTTTGCGGCGGGGACGGCACACGTTCGTTGTCATCCTTGGTCTGCCTGGCAGACCGGCACTCAGATGGGACTGTTCGTCTCCGCCGCTCGTTCCGTATAAGACAGCTTAAGACCGCCGACTCGGCGCGCTTGGATAGCAGGTTGGACCATCGCAGGGCGATGCGTTCTGGCGGAGAACGTTCCCGCCGTAAAAACTCCACCGCTCACGGACCGGTTTGATGGGGGCTCTGCGCCCCCAAACCTCGCACCGCTCGCCGCGGCAGGCGTTTGGGGGAATCTTCAGTTGGCGCTTCGCGCTCCCGCTTCAAACCACGCTTCGCGCAGCTTTCGCTGGGCGCGGCTTTTTTTTGCCCTTGCACTTTTCGGCTCCATAGCAGGATGACAATTCTAGGAGACGGCGCGAACCGAAAACCGAACGGTCTCTCGCCTGTCGATCCTGGACTTCTTTTGAGTGTGAAATCACCGGGAAATTAGTGCTCGCGCGGTCACGTCGCGCCGTGGCGGAAGTCGTCGCACCAGGCGCGCTCGGCTTCGCTGGGGACGCCGGGTGATTGGTTGGTGGCGGTCCAGTGATTGGATTTGCCGTCGGGGCCGAGGCACGTGCCACCGGCGAGGGCGCGCTCGATTTGGGTGCGGACGCGAGCTTCGTCTTCGGGCGCGGCGAGGAAAACCACGCGCACGCGGCCCTGGCGATCAGCCCACTCGGCGGAGGTGTGATGCGGCCAGCGGCACGGGTCGGGGTGGTCCCAACTTCCGCAGAGGGCCAGCGTCACTGCGCCGCCCGGCGCGGCGGAGTCGGCGCCGGGCTCGAGGAGGACGTCGGCGCAGTGGACGCAGGTTTGTTTCATGGCGACGGGGGCTTTGCCATCTGCCGGCCTAGATTTCCAGCGCGGCTTCGAGTTTGGCGCGTTCGCCGGCGGTCATGTGCGTCTCCGCGAATTGGACGAGGAGTTGGCGGATTTGGTCGTGGCGCTGGTGAGCGTCGTCCGCGGATTCGTTGGCGACTTCGGCGTGCTGGCGCAAGGCGTCCATCAATTGGTCGAAGGCTTGCAGGAGCGCAGCATCTCGGGAGTGCGCGTTTTTCCAGGCGAGCAGGACGATGGCGATTCGGCGTGGCAGGAAAACGCCATCGGCGACGCGAGAGTTGGCGGACGGGCCACCGCCAAACAGGCTTTTGAGCTTGTTCCAAAGGCCGCCGCGCTCGGCCGGCTCCTCGGGGGCGAGAGATGAATAGAGTTCCTCGCGGAGGGTGCCTCCCGGCACCCCGCCATCCGCCGGATGGCCCGCCTTGGCAGTGGGTGAAGGAGGCACGGCCGCGCAAGCAGCACTCTTAGACATTGCCCTCCGGACACGCATCGGCGCGGGCGCGGCGGCGCCAGCGGACGCAGGCATGGCGCAGGCGACTACCACATGCTGGTCCATGCTCGGCTGGTAGAGATCGTGCGTGGCGACTTGCACTTTCTCGGCTTCGTCCCACGCGATGAACGCGGCGGATTTGCAGAGGACGTTGTGGGCCTTGGCGAGTTCGAGGGCGGGGGCGTCTTCGCCGGCGGCTTCAAGCGTCGCGATGCGTTCGCGCACCCAGAGGAGGCGCGGGGCCTCGGAGGAGACGGTCGTCAGCGGCAGATTCCAGGATTCGGTGCGGCCATCGGCGCGGCGGCCTTGGATGGCGACGGTGCTGCTTTCGCCTTCCGTGCGCAGGACGAGGTCGGTGGTTTCACCGCGGAAGAGCGCGGGCAGGCGCTTCGTGGCGAGGGTCCAGGCGCCATCAAGACGCAGGTCGGTGATCACGGGGCGGCGCAGGCGGTCAGCGAGGCCGGCCACGGTCGCGGCGATGTCGTCATTTGGCGTTTGCAGCACGCAGGTGCCGCCGTGCTGCGCGGCGAGGGCGCGCAGGAGCGCGTCGTTCACCGCGGTGTCGATGCCGAAGGTGAAGATGGTGGTGTCCGGCGATTTCGCGAAGCCTTGGAGCACCTCGGCCTCGTTCCCGACTTCGCCGTCGGTGATGAGGATGATCACGCTGCGGCGCCCTTGGGAGTGGTGGCGCAATTTTCCGAGGACGTGATTGGCAGCGGGGAGCAATTCCGTGCCGCCGGCGGTGCCCGCATGCACGAGATTTTGGAAGGCGCGATCGTCGCGGACTTCGTGGGCGGGCAGGGGCTGCTCGGCGAAATCCTTGAAGCTGGATTCAAAGAGCGTGATCCACACGCGGTCGCGCTGGCCGAGCAGGCGGACAAAGGCCGTGAGGGCCACGCAGGTCTTGGTCCACTTCGCGCCCTGCATGGAGCCGGAGCGATCCACGAGGAAGTAAAAGTCCTGCGCGAAGTCCTCGGCGATAGCGACATCCTGCGGCGCGCGCAATTGCACGAGAGCATACGTGTAGCCGTGATGGCGCGTGCCCCAGGCACGCGGGGTGACTGTGCTCTCGACGGGCGGAGCCCAAGTGAGCACAAAATCGCGATCCGGCACGGCGTCGCGGTCATCCAACTCTACGTTCCAATTGGCGCCGGCCATTCTCGCGCGGGTGCGATGGGTGGGGGAGGAGAGCTGGCTTTCCGCGGCGTCGGACATAGGCAGCGTACCGGAAATGGCGCAGTAGGCGGCGTCAGGGTGAAATTGATCGATGCGCGGCGGCGAGATGCGCGAGGCGTCGGGCACTTGGTCCGTGTCGTCGACGGTGCCTTGGCCACGCGAGGAGCGGAGCAGGGGAACGCCGGGGATGTAGCGCACGCCGGGGCACACGGGGATGCGGAGCCGCCGTTGCTCGCCGGCGCCGCGCTCGATGGCTTGCACGTAGGCAAAGCGCACGATGACCATGTCGCCGGGCTGCACGTTGCCGAGTTGCAGCGTGAAAAGATTGTCGCGCTCGCTTTCCACGAGCGCCGCGCGATGGCCCTTGGCCTTTTGCTGGGCGAAGATCTGCCGGGCCGCCTGCTTCTCCTCCACGATGGCGCGGATCACGCGCCCGTTGATATCCACTTCGCAGCGATATACCGCCGCGCCTGCGGGCAGCGGGAACGTGTAGGTGCAGTCGAGCGGCTTGGAATTTTCCTGCAGGTAAATTTGGTCGATCTCCACGGCGGCGATGCCGGAGGTGATGTCGAAGCGGCACTCCACGCCTTTGAGCGGGAGGCGGACCCTGGTGCTTTCCAGCCAGGCAATGAGGCCGAAGCCCGTGTGTTCGATGGTCGTTTTCATGTTAGTCTTGGGTGTCGGTAGAGTTTTGGAAGGCGGGGCCGCGCAGCGCGGCGGCGAGAGCGGTGCGTTGCTCGTTTGTGAGCGGGGTGCCGCGGCGCGAGACGATCAGGAAATCGTCATCCAGCGGCGTCACGCGCCACAGGGCATCAGCGCCGCCAAAAGGCATCGTGGAGGTGGCAGCCTGCATTTCCACGGCGCCTCGCCGCTGGATTTCGCGCAGGTCTTCGAGGTTCCGGCCGTGTAGAAGTTCGCGGATACGGCGGAGCGGCAGACCCTGCGCCTGCAGGAGGCGCACGGCGATGAGTTGCAGCAGGTGCTTCTCGCCGAAGCCGCCATCCGGGGCATCGAGCAGCCCCGTGGTGCGGTAGAAGCGCACGTTGCGCTCGGTCACGACATCGCCGGCCTGGCCATTGGCAGGCGTGACGCGGTGCTCGTCGCACCACGCGTTGGCGCGGGAGGCGAGTTCACCGGCGGAGAAGACATCAGGCATGGCGGTATGTGACAGTGTTACAGTGTTACTGTCAAATGAAAATTGTCCGCGCGCGGTTACATGAGTCAAAACGTGTAAACAGCGGCGCTTTTTTGCGCAGAGATTGACATGGAGAACTCTCCCACCTTGCCTCTCGGGCCATGACGATAATTCCCAGATCGTTGTCCCCAATGTTGTTAGGCCTTGCCGGGCTCGCCAGTTTCAGTTCATCGGCGCACGCTTTGAACCGTAGCGCCACTGCGACGCTTTGGCCGGGAGGCGTCGTGTATTATGCCTTCAATGCCAACGTGAGTGAGCCGCACCGCCAACATTTCCGGGATGCGGCGGAGGAGTGGGCGATGTTTGCGAACCTCACGTTCATCGAGCGGACGAATCAGCCGAACTACATTCTCGTGAACGACGATCCCACGATCGACAACGGCAATGCGAGCATCGGCATGCTGGGTGGCCCGCAGCCGATGAACATCGGCTCCACGGCTTGGAATCGGGTCACCTTGATCCACGAAATTGGTCACACGCTCGGGCTGAACCACGAGCACCAGCGGAGCGACCGCGATACGTACGTCACGATCATCGGCGCGAACGTGCCGGGGGGCCCATCGAACCCGAGTTGGGTGAAGTATTCGAATTCGATTAATTACGGCGCCTACGATTTTTACTCGGTCATGCACTATGCGCGTGAGACGGGCAGCACGGTGGAGGGCGGAGACACCGTGGTGACCAAGCCGGAGTATGACGAGTTTATCGACATCATGGGGCGGCCCTACCATGGCCGGTGTTTGAGCCGAGGCGATCGGGAGGGCATCGCGGCAATGTACGGCCCCGGCCCTGCGCTAAGCACGGTCGTGACCAACACCAAGGATGCTGGCGTCGGCAGCCTGCGCGCGGCGCTGTACCAGTCGCTCGACATCTCCACGGATTTCCCCGCGCTCAACCCGACGATCACTTTTCAAATCCCCGTGACGGATCCGGGCTACAGCAATGGGGTCTTTACCGTGCGCCCCACGGGACGGCTGATCGGCCCCGGGTCGCGCGTGACGATCGACGGTGTGTCGCAGACGACGTTCACCGGGGATACAAACCCCAACGGCCCCGAGGTCGTGCTCAACGGCGCGTACATGTCGGATCCCATCAACATCGGCATGGGATTGTGGCTGGCGGATGACAGCACGACAGTACGCGGCCTGGTGATTCAAGGATGCACCATGCAGGCCATCGTGATTACTGGGAACAACAACGTCGTGGAAGGATGCTACCTTGGGACGGACGCCGCGGGCGGCGCGGCTGTCGGCAATGCGTATGCGGGAGTCGAGATAGGCCTCGGCGCCACGGGCAATCGCATCGGCGGCACGACGGCGGCGGCGCGCAACGTCATTTCCGGCAACACGTCGCAGGGAGTCTATATTCAGGGCACCGGCACGAATGGGAACGTGGTGCAGGGAAACTATATCGGCGTGAATGCGGCGGGGACCGCTGCCGTAGGGAATGGATTCGCCGGGATGGTGGTCTACCTCGGAGCGCAGAACAACACGATCGGCGGGACCGTAGCGGGCGCGGGCAATGTGATATCCGGCAACTTATCGCAAGGGATCGTGATCCGCGGGGCCGGGGCGACCGGGAACAGCGTACAGGGGAATTACGTGGGCTTGAATGCCGCCGGAACGGCTGCGGTGCCGAATGTCTTTTCCGGGCTGGAGATCAGCGTTGGGGCGCAGAACAACACCATCGGCGGAACGGTGGCGGGAGCGGGAAATGTGTTCTCGGGAAATACCGCGCAGGGCATCATGATTCGTGACGCCGGGACGAGCGGAAATACGGTGCAGGGAAATCTCATCGGCTTGAACGGCGCCGGAACGGGCGCGGTGGGGAATGGTTTTTGCGGGGTGCAAATTCACGCGGGCGCGGCGGACAACACCATCGGGGGCTTCACCACCCCCGAGCGCAATGTGATTTCCGGAAACGTGCTCCAGGGCATTGCGGTGTCCGGGGCGATTCACAATCGCGTGGCGGGGAATTTCATCGGGACCAACCCAGCCGGCTCCGCCGCCATGCCCAATTTGCAATCCGGGATCGAAATCTACTCCGCGGCCACCGGGAACATCATCGGAGGCAGCGAGAGCGGCGCCGGTAATGTGATTTCGGGCAATGCCATCCGGGGCCTCTCAATCTCGGGCGCCGGCACATCGAACAACACGGTGGCCGGAAATTACCTGGGCTTGAATGCAGCGGGAACAACGGCGCTGGCCAACACTGGCCCGGGGGTGGGGTTGTTTGGTGGGGCAACCGGGAACACGATCGGCGGGACCGCAGCGGGCGCCGGCAATGTGATTTCAGGAAACACTTCGCACGGAGTTTCGATTAGCGAGAGCGGGACCGCAAACAACGCGGTGGCGGGCAACCGCATTGGCACCAACCCCGCCGGCACGGCTGCCCTTGCGAACGGCGGGGTGGGAGTGGTGCTGACGACGAGTGCGCAGGGAAACACGATCGGAGGTTTTACGGCCAGCGCCCGCAATCTCATCTCGGGGAATGTAGGCCAGGGCCTGAACATATCGGGAGCCAGCAGCAACAACCGGGTCGCGGGCAACTTCATCGGCACGAATGCCGCCGGTGCCGCAGCCATTCCGAACGGGCAGGCCGGCCTGGAGATCTTTGGCGCCGCGACGGGGAATATCGTCGGTGGCGCGGAGCCCGGCGCGGGCAATGTCATCTCGGGTAATGCCAGCCGCGCCACCGGGATCTCCGGCGCGGGCACTTCGGGCAACACCATCGCTGGCAATTATCTGGGCTTGAACGCCGCCGGGACGGCGACGCTGGCGAATACTGGCGTTGGCGTGGTGATCTTCAGTGCCGCCACGGGCAATACGATTGGGGGCACGGCAGCGGGCGCGGGCAACGTTATCTCCGGCAACACCAGCCATGGCGTGCAACTGTCGGATGCGGGGACCACCGGCAACGTGGTCGCGGGCAATCGCATTGGCGTCAATCCCGCCGGCACGGCGGCCATGGCCAATGGCGGGGCCGGCGTTGTGATGAACTTGAATTCGCAGGGAAATACGGTGGGCGGCTTCACCACGGGGGCGCGCAATCAAATCTCGGGGAACACCGCCCAAGCGCTCGTGATCTCGGGTGCCAGCAGCAACAACCGGGTCGCCGGAAACTACATCGGCACCAATGCCTCCGGCACGGGCGCGATTCCCAATGCCGCGGGAGGGGTGGATATTTTCGGCGCGGCCACCGGAAACAAGATCGGCGGGACGGAAAACGGGGCCGGCAATTTGATCTCCGGCAATACCGGGCGCGGAGTTTCCATCTCGGCTGCCAACACCACCAACAACACGGTGGCCGGAAACGTCATCGGCATGAATGCCGCCGGCAGCGCGGCGCTGCCAAACACCGGCGCAGGCGTGGGGATCTTCAACTCCGCGACCGCCAACATCATCGGGGTGCCCAATGGGGGACGAAATTACATCGGCGGCAACGGAGCCATGGGCGTGCGGCTCGCCGATGCATCCACCACGGGCAATATCGTGCAGAACAACTCGATTGGGATGTCGCCGACCGGCACGATCATCGGCAATACCGGGACCAACGGGGCCGGTGTGCAAGTCTTGACCGGTTCGTCCGGCAATCTCATCGGAGGCACGGCCCCCGGCACGGCCAACCTCATCACTGGCAACGCCCAGGGTGGCGTGGAAATCCTCGACACCGCGGCGCGCAACACGATCAGCGGCAATTCGATTTTCGGCAACGGCTTCCTCGGCATCGATCTGCGAGGTGGCACGGAGACGGCGCGCGTAACCGCCAACGACGCAGGGGACGCGGACACCGCAGCGAACAACCTGCAAAATTATCCCGTCCTCACCTCCGCCGTGCTGGGCCTTGGCACCACGGTGAATGGCACGCTCAATAGCATCGCCAACGCCACCTTTCGCATCGAGTTCTTCGCGAGCACCAATGGGGATACCACCGGTTACGGCGAAGCGCAGCACTTCATCGGCGCGGTGAATACCACGACCAACGCCAGCGGCAATGCGGGCTTCAGCGCAGCGCTCGGGGCGCGCGTGCCGGCGGGACAATTCGTCACCGCCACGGCGACCGACGCGAATGGGAACACCTCGGAACTCGCGCAAAATGTGACCGTTTCCACCACCGACACAGACGCTGACGGGTTGCCCGACGCCTACGAAACCGCGACGGGACTGAGCACCTCCGTCGCGGACGCCACCGCGGATGCGGATGGCGACGGCCAGTCGAACCTCGCCGAGTTTCGTGCGGGCACTGATCCCAACGACCCGAACAGCACGTTCCGCCTTTCGGTCGTCAGCCGATCTGCCGCCGGCGTGCAATTGGCGCTGTCTACGCTGGCCGGCATTACGTACCGCCTCGAATACGCGGACGCACTCGCCATGCCCACCGTCTGGCGCACGTTCGCCGATCAAGTCGCCGGCACCGGCAACCTCATCCCGCTGACCGACCCTGCGGCCGTTGCGCTCCCGCAGCGATTCTTCCGCGCGCTCGTGGTGCCGTAGCGCGGGCTGCCGGACCGGACGTCCTGGGGAGAAGATAGTTTGGGATCGGTTGACCCTTTTCATCGCGAGATGGCGCAGGGGTGTTCAGGATGGACACTTCCATGAAGCCGCAGTCGCATCAAACGCCCGATACGCCCACCGTTTCGCTGCGGCTCCGCCTGCCTCTACGCCTATGCTACCCGGATTGAAAGAATGCCCGACTTGCAAACGGCGCCTCCGCGCAGCCTCACTGCGCGAAGGGATCTGCCTTGGCTGCGGGCGGGAATTTTCCCGGATGCCGGATGATTTGATCGACGGCGAACTTGAGAAACAGGAGGCGCAAGAGCGGCGGACGATGCGTAAGCTATTTTGGGAAGCCGCCCCGATTGCGGTTGCGACCTGCCTTTTGGCCCCACTCGCCGCCCTACTTCTTGGCAATTGGTATGTCATTTTTTGGATTCTGGTTCCGCGTATTGCGCTCGCGACGATGGTTGTCTCTTACGGCCCGGCCTGGCTCTGGCTCTTTCTCGGTCACCGTTTCGGGTGGTCACCCGGAATGACGCGCTTCGGCGCAGTGGTGTTTGCAACGGCGACAGTCTGCATTCTGTCCTTCGTGTTGCCCAGGTATGTGCGATTCAAATAATCGGCCCTGCGCCTCGAGGTACGTCATTGAGGCGGGGCACCGCCGCTACCCCTTTGCCCGCTCAACGAGCGCGATTTCGCGCATCCGATATTTTTGCACTTTGCCGGTGACGGTCATCGGGAAGGCCTCGACGAATTTCCAGGATTTCGGGGTCTTGAAATGGGCGAGATGCCGTCGGCAATGCGCGATGAGTTCGGCTTCCGTCACTTCGGCTCCGTCGCGGATTTTCACCCAGGCCATGACTTCCTCGCCGTAGCGCTGGCAGGGCAAGCCGATGACCTGCGCCTGGCTCACGCCCGGGACGGTATGGAGGCATTCTTCGATCTCGCGGGGCGAAATGTTTTCGCCGCCGCGGATGATCATGTCCTTGATGCGGCCGACGATGCGCACGTAGCCGTCGTCATCCATCACGGCGAGGTCGCCGGAATGCATCCAGCCGTCCGCGTCGATGGAACGCCGGGTGGCCTCGGGGTCGTTCCAATAACCCGGCATCACGAGGTAACCGCGCATGCATTGCTCGCCCTCGACGCCACGCGGGACGGTTTCGCCCGTGCTCGGATCGATGATTTTGACCTCCGCGTGCGGATGCGGCCGGCCCACGGTCGAGACGCGTTTTTCGAGCGAATCATCCGGCGCGGTCTGGGTGGCGAGCGGCGAGACTTCGGTCATGCCGCAGCCGATGGTGATTTCAGACAGGTGCATTTTGGTCTGCACGAGTTTCATGAGTTCCACCGGGCACGGCGCGCCGGCCATGATCCCGGTGCGCAGGCTGGAGAGATCGTATTGATCGAAATCGGGAACCTCGGACGCGGCGATGAACATCGTCGGCACGCCGTAGAGCGCGGTGCAACGTTCCTCGTGGACGGTTTGCAGCACGGAGCGGGGCTCGAAGGATTCGCCGGGGATGACCATGCACGCCCCGTGCGCGGCGCAGCACAGGGTGCCGAGCACCATGCCGAAGCAATGATAGAATGGGACCGGGATGCAGACGCGATCGTTCTCGGTGAACCACTGCATGCGGCCGGAGAACCACGCATTGTTCAGGATATTGCGATGCGTGAGCGTGGCGCCTTTCGGGCGGCCAGTCGTGCCGGAGGTGTATTGGATGTTGATCGGCTCCCTGGCATCCAGCGCTGACTCGAAGTCGGCCAGCTCGGGTTCGCTGACTTTGGCGGCGTCCTGGAGGAACGTATCCCAGTCGCGATCGAGCACGATGCATTCACGCAGCACCGGGCATTCGGGCCGGACTTGTTCGAGCAGCGGGAGATATTCCGTTTTCCGGAATCCGCGGGCCAGAACGAGGACGCTGACGCCAGATTGAGCGAGCGCGTAGCCGAGTTCCGAGAGCTGGTAGGCCGGGTTGATGTTGACGAGGATCGCCCCGATCCGCGCCGTGGCAAATTGCAGCACGACCCATTCGTGCCGGTTCGGCGACCAGATGCCCACGCGGTCGCCCTTGCGGACGCCTCGCGCAATTAAGGCGCGCGCCACGACAGTGGTCTGCTCCCACAGTTCCGCATACGTCGCGCGGAACTGCTGATGCCTCACGATGAGCGCGGGACGATCGCCAAAGCGTTCGACGATCCGCTGAAAGTGCGCGCCGATGGTTTCCTCGAGGAGCGGCTCGGAAGTCGGGCCGCGGGCGTAAGAACTGGAGGTTGAGGGCTGCATGGCTGGCATGGAAAGCGGACCGGACGCTACAAGAGCAGCGGAGCAAGGTCGAGCATTCAACATTCAATGCACACGGTCTCCATCTTTGAACCCGCAACAGGCTCCCAACCGCCACGACTATAGCTGGGCGGCCAAAGATTTCTGATCCGTTTGCCCGCCGGGGCTCGCATGGGAAGATTGAATGAAGACGCCCATGTCCCCGCCGCCACCCGGTTCGCCGCCGCGACCGCCGGGTCCGCCCAAGCCGCCGGTGGCCTCCCCGCGTCCTGTCTCAGAGGACCGCACGCGGTTGGTGGAGGCGATATTCCTGGCGGCGCTGGACAAAAGTGCGGGTGAGCGGGAGGCCGTTCTCGCCGGGAAGTGCGGGGGTGATGCGGGATTGCGCGCGGAGGTCGAGGAACTGCTGGCGGCTGACGCGGCGCAGTTTGATTTCCTCGAGGGTGCGGCGGGCGATGGTTTCAAGGCGGAGGAGGCGGGCGACATCATCGGACACTTCAAGCTGCGGGAGCAAATCGGCGAGGGCGGATTTGGCACGGTGTGGGTGGCGGAGCAGGGGCAGCCGATGCGGCGGCGGGTGGCGCTGAAGATCATCAAGCTCGGCATGGACACCAAGGACGTGATCGCACGTTTTGAGCAGGAGCGGCAGGCGCTGGCGATGATGGACCACCCTAATATCGCGAAGGTGCTGGATGCGGGCGCGACGGCGACGGGCCGGCCGTACTTTGTGATGGAACTTGTGCGCGGGCTGAAGATCACCGAGTACTGCGACGAGAAGCAACTCTCGACGACTGAACGGGTGGATTTGTTCATCACCGTGTGCCAGGCGGTACAGCACGCGCATCAAAAGGGGATCATCCATCGCGACCTCAAGCCGTCGAATATCCTGGTGACGGTCAACGATGGCGTGGCGGTGCCGAAGGTGATTGATTTCGGCGTGGCGAAGGCGACGCAGGGACGACTGACGGAGCAGACGGTGTACACGCAGTTCCAGCAGATGATTGGGACGCCGCTCTACATGTCGCCGGAGCAGGCGGATATGACCTCGCTGGATGTAGACACGCGCAGCGACATCTATTCGCTGGGGGTGTTGCTCTATGAGTTGCTCACCGGGTACACGCCGATTGACGCGGAGACGATGCAACAGGCGGGGCTGGATGAGATGCGGCGCATCATCCGCGAAGTGGACCCACCGCGGCCATCGACCCGCGTAAAAACGCTCGCGGGCAATGACCTCACCACCACGGCGAAACGCCGGCATACGGAGCCGGCGAAGCTGCCCGGTGCGCTACGCGGCGACCTCGACTGGATCGTGATGAAGTGCCTCGAAAAGGATCGCCAGCGCCGCTACGACACGGCCAACGGCCTCGCGCTCGATCTGCGGCGGCACCTCCAAAACGAAGTCACCACCGCGCGCCCGCCGACGGCCGGTTACCTGCTCGGCAAGCTCATAAGGCGCAACAAATTCGTCTTTGCCGCCGCCGCCGCCGTGACGCTGGCGCTGGTGCTCGGCATCGTGGCGAGTCTGTGGCAGGCTGCGCGCGCGCAAGCTGAGACGCGCCGGGCCACGGCGGCGGAAAAACTCGCCGGGCAGCGGTTGGCCGAGTCCGAGGAAGCGCGGGCCGAGGCCGAGGCGATTGCCAAGTTCATGTCGGGGGTTTTCCGAAGCCCGACTGCGGGTGCGTTCTCGAATGAGGGCGAGCAGTTCTCGCGGAAGCTCACCGTGCTCGAAGCGCTCGCGAATGCGGTCAAGCGGCTCGAGACCGACACCACTTTGCCGCCGGCCCGACGCGCGCGGCTGCTGGAGGTCATCGCCATCACCTACTTCGACATCGGCATACCGGAGGAGAGCATCCCGCTCCGGGAAAAATCAGTCGCTTACTACCGCACTGCGCTCGGACCGGATAGTGTCAAGACCCTCACCTCGGAGTCCGAACTCACGCACAGCTACCGCGTCTCCAAGCGCACCGGCGAGGCGATTCAGATCGGGGAGGATGTCCTCACACGCATGCGCCGCCTCCTCGGCCCGGACAACCGGAGCACGCTTTGGCACTCGGTGAAATTGGGGGAAGCCTACGACGACGCTGGACGCACGCAGGATGCGCTGGCTCTCCGAGAGGAGATCGTGCCGCGCATGAACCGCGTCTTCGGCCCAGAGGGATTTATCACGCTTTTTGGCAAGAGTGGCCTGGCCAGTTCCTACAGCCGCACCGGTCGACCGGAAGAAGCCCTCAAGCTGCGCGAGGAGATCGTCGCCGCAGTCGGAAACTCCACGTTTCCACACGCGCTCTGGCACCGTGCCGAACTCGCGAACAGCTACTGGGAAATTGGGCGGCGGGAGGAAGCCATTGCGCTCGCCGAGAAAACCGCCGCACTCATGCGCCAGGTCCTCGACTCCGAGCATCCGTGGACGGTCACCGTGGAGAGCCGCCTCGCCGAGTGGAAAGCCGGGCGCGACGGTAAGCCGAATCCTGTGGTGAAGCCGGACGCCGCCGCCGCGCTCGGTCGCGCGGGGAAATTCGCCGAGGCGGCGGAGGCCACCCGCGAGGTCATCGAGAAGCGCGGTGCTGAACTCGGGAAAGACGAATCCATCGAGCGGATGATCCTCGCCGCGACGCTGCTCGCTGCCGGCGACCGCGAGGGCTACCGCGCCTCCTGTGCAACCGCTGCCCGCCGTTTCCGGGAAACGTCCGAGCCGGCCCCCGCCGAGCGCGTGGCCAAGATTTGCCTGCTCACCCCTGATTCCGGGGTGGACGCCATGACTCTCGCCGCCTTCGTCGCCACCGGGCAATCCGTCGGCCAGCCGTGGAAGCAACTGCTCAACGCCCTTGCCGAATACCGCCTCGGCCATTGGGACACCTCCGCCGATTGGGCCGCGCAAGTCCGCGCTTTCGAGACCCCGGCCAACGTAAGCGCCACCGCCACTGCGGCCGCCATCCTCGCCATGGCCGAGCACCAGAGAAAACATCCCGCCGAAGCTCGCGCCGCGCTTGAAGCCGCCAAAACAGTCATCGCCTCCCACTGGCCCGCCGGCACCGATGATGGCTGGCACAACTGGCTCATCGCCGACCTTCTCGCGAAGGAAGCCGAGGCGTTGCTGAAGTAGGCCGCGCCACCGCGGCGGCAGCGCCAAAAATTTTCTGATCCGTTTGCTCGCCGGGGCTCGCATGGAAAGATTGAATGAAGACGCCCATGTCCCCGCCACCACCCAGTTCGCCACCGCGACCGCCGGGTCCGCCCAAGCCGCCGGTGGCTGCCCCGCGTCCTGTCTCAGAGGACCGCACGCGGTTGGTGGAGGCGATATTCCTGGCGGCGCTGGAGAAAAGTGCGGGTGAGCGGGAGGCCGTTCTCGCCGGAAGGTGCGGGGGTGATGCGGGGTTGCGCGCGGAGGTGGAGGAACTGCTGGCGGCGGATGCGGTGCAGCCAGATTTTCTGCGTGGTGCGGCGGGTGATGGTTTCAAGGCGGAGGAGGCGGGCGAGACGATTGGGCATTACAAGTTGCGCGAGCAGATCGGCGAGGGCGGATTTGGCACGGTGTGGGTCGCGGAACAGGAGCATCCCGTGCGGCGGCGCGTGGCGCTCAAGATTATCAAGCTCGGGATGGACACGAAGGAGGTCATCGCGCGGTTCGAGCAGGAGCGGCAGGCGCTCGCGATGATGGATCACCCGAACATCGCGAAGATGCTCGACGCCGGCGTGACGCGACACGGACGGCCCTTTTTCGTGATGGAACTCGTGCGCGGGATGAAAATCACCGAGTACTGCGACGATCAGGGACTCTCGATGAAAGAGCGCGTGGAGCTGTTCATCACCGTTTGCCAGGCGGTGCAGCACGCGCACCAAAAAGGAATCATCCATCGCGATCTCAAGCCATCGAACATTCTCGTGACGGTGAACGATGGCGTAGCGGTGCCCAAGGTGATCGACTTTGGCGTGGCCAAGGCGACGCAGGGCCGGCTCGCGGAACACACCATCTACACGCAGTTCGAGCAGATGATCGGCACGCCGCTCTACATGTCGCCGGAGCAGGCGGGGCTCACGTCGCTCGACGTGGATACGCGCAGCGACATCTATTCGCTCGGCGTGCTGCTCTACGAATTGCTCACGGGCCGCACCCCGATCGACAAGAACACGCTCGCCAGCGCCGGACTGGACGAAGTGCGGCGCATCATCCGCGAAGTGGAGCCGCCGCGGCCCTCGGCGCGGTTGAAAACCCTCGCCGGGGATGAACTCACGACCGCGGCGAAACGCCGGCATATGGATTCGGCGAAATTGTGCGGGGCGCTGCGGGGCGATCTCGATTGGATCGTGATGAAGTGCATCGAGAAGGATCGCAAGCGCCGCTACGACACGGCCAACGGCCTCGCGCTCGATTTGCAGCGCCACCTGCACAACGAAGTCGTGGTTGCGCGCCCGCCCACCACGGCCTACCTGCTGGGCAAACTCATCCGGCGGAACAAGCTCGCCTTCGCCGCCAGCGCGGCCATTGCGGTGTCGCTCGTGATCGGCATTGCGGTGAGCGTGTGGCAGGCGGTGCGAGCCACGGCGGCGGAAAAGAGTTCGGCCGCCCTGCTCGACGAATTGCGCTTGAGCGCCCCGGCCTTTGTGGAACAGGCGCGCGGGCTGGCGGCGAAGGAACAATACGACGCGGCGATTAAGAAGCTGGACTACGCCATCAAACTGCGGACGGACGAGGCGGAGTACATGGTGGCGAAAGCCGACTTGCTCCAGTGCCAACTCAAGCTCGCGGAAGCGGCTGCGGTGTATCGCGAAGCGCTGCGCGTCAATCCGGGGCTCGCGCGCGCGGAGGCATCGGCGAAGCTTTGCGACAAGCTGCTCGCGGCGCCGGCGAATGCGGACGGCAGGCTCAGCCGCGAAAGTCTCGCGCTGCTGCACCTCGCGATGCAAAGGCAGCAGCGGCCCGCCGCGGAGTTAATGCCCGTGGCGCGGTTGCTCGGCGAGGAGAAGAAGCTGCTCGTCGATTACTGGATCGCGCGGCTCAAGGACCTGCCTGTCTCCGCGGAAAATCCGCTCCGGGATCGCCTCACCGTCCGTGATGATGGCCGGCTGGCGCTCGATCTCAGCGGCACGAAGGTGACCGACCTCTCGCCGCTGGCCGGCGCACCGCTGGCCGTCCTGAATGTATCGACCACCGGGGAAACCAGCGAATTGACGGATCTCTCGCCGTTGCGCGGACTCGATTTGCTCGAGCTGAATATCAACGGGACGAACGTCGCGGACCTGTCTCCGCTGAGCGGAATGCGCTCGCTGGAGAAGCTCGAGATGAGCAATTCGAAGGTGACCGACCTCACCGCGCTGAGCGCCTTGCGGCTGAGATGGCTCGCGCTGCGTGGTTGTGCGATGTCCGACCTCGCTCCGCTGCGGAAAATGCCACTGGAAGAAATCGACCTGTGCGAGACTCGTGTCACGGACCTTTCCCCGCTCGTGGAGATGCCGCTCAAGGGCATCAATCTCTCGATCACGCCGGTCCGCGATTTCTCACCGCTCGCCCGGCTCCCGCTGGAAAACTGCAATCTGCAGGGCACCCTCATCGCCGACCTCACGGTGTTGCGCGGCATGCCGCTGAAGGCACTCGTGCTGCAGGGCTGCACGGCCGCCAGAAATTACGGGGTGCTTTCCGAAATCAAAACGCTCGAACTGCTCGTGCTCGACGGGTGGTATCGCAGCACCCTGCCGGAAGAGGATTACGCCGCGATTGGCCGGCTGCGCGCTCACCCTGCCCTGCGCCAAATCGGGGCCGGCCGCTACAACCCGAGAGAGAATTTCAGAATCGATCCGAAGGGCAGCGAGAAGACGGCCTATGCGGCGACTGGATCCAAGGAGGCCTTCTGGCAGGAATGGGATCGCGACCAGGCGTTCGTGCCCGCCCTGCGCAAAAGCGGGATCAACTTCAATCTCCACAAGCATGCCTCCGGCGCCGATCACCTGATCATCACCAAACAGCCGCTGCGGGATCTAGCGATCCTCAAGGGCGCCAGGGTCGGCATCCTCACCCTCGAGTCATGTCCCTTTACCGACCTTGCGCCCCTGCACGACTTGCCGCTGGAGACACTGGAACTCAGGTCCGAGGTGGTGACCGATCTCAGCCCGCTGCGCGGAATGAACCTCACGACCTTGGAACTCTCGGGATCGAAATTCAGTGATCTCACCCCTCTCGCCGGGATGCCGCTCAAGGCGCTCTACCTCCACAAATGCGCCAATGTGACCGATGTCGCGGTCGCGGCGCAGATTCCGACTCTGGAGCATCTGACCGTGCCGGTACCCGCCCGCGGCATCACGGAGTTGCGCAAGCTGGGCAAACTGCAAAGGCTCGCCTTCTCCTCGGACAACATCAACGTGGAGTTGAACCTCCCTTTGACCACCGTCGCGGAGTTTTGGCGCGAATTCGACGCGAACCCGTGGATCGAGCGCCTGCGCGAATCGGGCAACGCGAAGAGCATGAAGCGATTGGATGATGGCACCTGGGAAGTGAATCTCGCTGACGCCGCGATCGCCGACCTGACGATCCTGCGCGGGGCGCCAATCAGCATCCTGGGGCTGCAAAAAACCAATGTCGCTGATTTGGAACCCCTCCGCGGCATGCCGCTCAAAAAAATCTGGCTCACCGGGACGCGAGTCACCGACCTTGGCCCGCTCCGGGGCATGCCGCTCGAACTTTTGAGCATGAGCGACAACACCCAGGTCACTGACCTTTCTGCCGTGCGCGGGATGCCCTTGCTCGAACTCAGACTCGAGGGCTGTACCGCTATCACGAATCTTTCGGCACTCGCTGATGCCAAATCGCTGCAGTCGATCATCCTTCCGCCCAATGCGAAAAATTTAGAGTTCCTCCGCACCTTTCCCAAGCTCGCACGCATCGGCTACCGCGACGATCCGAAGAATGGTCACCGACCCGACAAGTCCGCCGAGCAGTTTTGGAAGGAATACGACGGCAAAGGCTGGCTGCGGGCGCTGCTCAAGGCCGTGCCCGGCCTCAAGCCGCCCAAACAACTTGCCGACGGCACTTGGGACGTGGATTTCAGCGCGACAGGCTTCAGCGATCTGGCGCTGCTCAAAGGCGCGGCGATCAGCAAACTCACCCTGAAGGGGGCCGCCATCTCGGATTTGAGCCCATTGCGCGACCTCCCTCTCACCAGGTTGATTCTCAACGATTGCCCCGCCGTCAGAGACCTCAGCCCGCTGCAGGGGATGCGGCTCGATCGCCTGGAATTTAGAAACACCAAAGTCGCCGACCTCTCGCCGTTGCGCGGCATGCCTCTCGAGAGTCTGCAACTTGGCGGGACCGACGTCGCCGATCTGGAACCACTGCGTGGCATGCGCCTCAAGAGCGTCTTCATGTACGACACGAAAATCACCGACCTGCGTCCGCTCGAAGGAATGCCCATCGAACTGTTCAATCTGAACTCGACCAAGGTCAAAGACCTGGCCGTGGTGCGCGGCATGCCTCTAACCAGCGTGAGGCTTCATGGCTGCTCCGAACTCGTCGATGTCTCGCCCCTGCAGGAGGCCAGGGAACTTACCGAATTGACGCTGCCGCCCAATGCGAAGAACTACGACTTTCTCCGCGCCTTTCCCAAGCTGACGCGGCTCGGTTTCAAAGAGCTTCCCAGCCATGTGCCCAATCAAACGGCTGCGGAGTTTTGGAATGTCTTCGACGCGCAAGGCTGGGTGCGGGTGCTCCGCGATTCGGGCGTCGCCATCAAGGCCCTCGATCATCTGGCCGACGGCACTTGGGCGGTGGACCTCGGCAAGTCGAACCTCAAGGATCTGGCCATCCTGCGCGGCGCGCCCATCAGCGATCTCAACCTTGGGAATACCGCCGTCACCGATCTGTCGCCGCTGCGCGGGATGCCACTCAAGAGACTGGTGCTCAACGACACCAGTGTGAGTGATCTGAGCCCGCTCAAGGGTTTGCCCATCGAGCGGCTGTATCTGAGCCGGACCAAAGTGACGGACCTCTCCAGCCTGCAGGGAATGCCCCTGACCTTCCTGAATCTTCGGTTCTGCCCGGCCATCACCGATTTCTCCCCGCTGCGGGAAGCCAAAGCGCTGAAGGTTCTCTTTCTTCCGACGAATGCGAAGGACCTCGAATTCCTGCGTGCCCTGCCAAACCTCGAGCGCCTTAGTTTCCAGGAAGACGAGGCCCAGAGAAAAATCCCAGACAAAACCGCCGCGGAGTTCTGGAAGGCGTACGACGCGAAGAAAAAATAGGCCAACCTTGGCGGAGCCGTATTGGCTTCGCATCGGCGCGCCAGTCGGCGCAAACTGGCCGCGAAGCACGGGGCCGACTGCGACTTGAGTTTGACGGCGTGCGACTCGCGAAAACGGCGTTCGAAGCAGAAGGTGGCCCATTCATCCTCCCTGATGCCAAACGCCACTTCTCGCGCCCGTATCGGGAATAGAAGAGAGGAACCAAAAATTTCTGATCCGTTTCCTCACCCGGTGTCGCATGGAGGATTGAATGAAACCACCCATGTCCCCGCCACCACCCCGTCCGGGACCACCCGGTCCACCCGGACCGCCGAACCGGCCCGCACCGCCGCAGCCGCCAGCGGCCCTTGAGTCGCCGGCCGATCGAACGCGGCTGGTGGAGGCGATTTTCCTAGCGGCGCTGGAGAAGGGCGGGGAGGAGCGGGAGGCCTTTGTCGCAGAGCGATGCGGGGGCAACGCGGCATTGCGTGCGGAGGTGGAGGAACTGCTGGCGGCCGATGCGGCGCAGCCGGATTTCCTGCCAAACGGGGCGGAGCATGGCTCGGTTGAGGAGGCGGGTGACACGATTGGACACTTCAAGCTGCGGGAGCAAATCGGCGAGGGCGGATTTGGCACGGTGTGGGTGGCGGAGCAGGAACAGCCGGTGAGGCGGCGGGTGGCGCTGAAGGTCATCAAGCTGGGCATGGACACCAAGGAGGTGATCGCGCGGTTCGAGCAGGAGCGGCAGGCGCTGGCGATGATGGATCATCCAAATATTGCGAAGGTGCTGGATGCGGGCGCGACGGCGACGGGCCGGCCGTATTTTGTGATGGAACTCGTGCGCGGGCTGAAGATCACGGAGTACTGCGACGAGAAGCAACTCTCGACGGACGAACGGGTCGAGTTGTTCATCACCGTGTGCCAGGCGGTGCAGCATGCGCATCAAAAGGGGATCATCCACCGCGACCTCAAGCCCTCGAATATCCTGGTGACGGTCAACGATGGCGTGGCGGTGCCGAAGGTGATTGATTTCGGCGTGGCGAAGGCGACCCAGGGACGCCTGACGGAGCAGACGGTGTACACGCAGTTCCAGCAGATGATTGGCACGCCGCTGTACATGTCGCCGGAGCAGGCGGACATGACGTCGCTCGACGTGGACACGCGCAGCGACATCTACTCGCTGGGGGTGCTACTCTACGAACTGCTCACTGGGTATACGCCGATTGACGCGGAGACGATGCAACAGGCGGGGCTGGATGAGATGCGGCGGATCATCCGCGAAGTGGACCCACCGCGGCCGTCCGCGCGCGTGAAAACGATGGGCGGCGCGGAACTGACCACGGCGGCCAAGCGCCGCCATACCGAACCGGCCAAGCTGCCGAGCGCGTTGCGCGGGGATCTCGACTGGATCGTGATGAAGTGCCTCGAGAAGGATCGCCAGCGCCGCTACGACACGGCCAACGGGCTCGCACTCGACCTCCAGCGGCATCTGCACAACGAGGTGGTCGTCGCCCGGCCACCCACGGCCGGTTACCTGCTCAGCAAACTCGTCCGGCGGCACAAGGTGGCTTTTGCCGCCGGTGCCGTCATCGTGGCCGCGCTGGTGGTCGCCATCGCCGGGACCACCTACGGGCTGTTCCGGGCGAACCGGGCGGCGGAATCGGAACGGCTCGCGAAGCAGGAGGCTCAGGCCAAAACCGTGGAGGTCACGGAGCAAAAACGCCTCGCGGAAGAGGCCGGGAAAAAAGCGGCTGAGTCGGAGCACAAGGCCACCGAACAAGCGACGACCGCCGGGTTGCTGGCCAATTACGTCAACGCCAAATACATGCTCAGCCAAGGGCGGATCGGGCCGGCTTATGAGGCCATCAGCGCGGCGATGCGCATCCGTCCGCACTGGGAGTATTGCAAGTTGCTTTGGGAGATCGTCGCCACGTCTCGCAAGGATTGGCGGGCAGTGGCGCGATTCGCCGAAGTCACGGAGCCGACCCCGTCCGCGGCTTTTGCGGGGCCCGGGGGCAGGATGCTCGCCGTCGTGAGTGGCTCGCGTCTGCGTTTGTACGACGTGGCGTCCTCGCGCCTGTTGGGAGAGACCACGCTGGCCACGACGCCGGCGATTCCTTTCCGGATCGGTGAACGAGAACTTGGAGTGTCCAGTGCCCGTGGCGTGCGCATCTTTTCTGTCGACAATCTGGCCACCAATCGCTCGGTACCGTTTCAGGGCGACGTGAAGCTCGCTGAGTCGGACCTCACTGGACGTCTGCTCGCAGTTCTTTCCCCCAAAGGGGACACAACGATTTTTGAGACGTCCACCATGAAATCTCTGGCCAGCCGTCGCTTGGATGTCGTGGCCCCCGGTCCGGGATCTCCGGCGGTGCCCATCCTCAGCTTCTCTCCCTCCGGAAATTCTCTGCTTTTCACCTCCGGACTCTGGACGAAGCCCAGCACCATCTGGAACTGGGCGGAGGACAAGGCGGGCGAACGACCAATTGAAAACTGCGTCGCCGCCTATTTTCTCGATGAGCAGACGGCCGTGAGCATCGAGCGCTGGGACGCCACCGTGGAGAACATGCGCATTAACCTCAACAACCTGGAGAAAATCGATGAGCCGCGAATCCAGGCCAGCTTTGCTTCCCGGGGGACCGGAAACTACCATTTCTGGCGCATGACCGATGCGAAAGGGAAAATCACGGCGCTGGCGGCCTGCACCTCGGCAGACTCGATCGACATCCTTTCCCTGACCGAACAGAAGGTCGTGAGCAGCACGCGTTTTACCACGCTCCAGCCCACTTGTCCCGTCGAGCCCAGGTTCCTCGCCCACCATCCCGAGTCCGGCCTCCTGGCGATCGCGGGCGACAAAGAGGTGATGGTGTTTCAGTCGACCGGCTACAAACCCTTTAGGGTCGTCGACGGAGTTCCGGCGAGCATGAACTACTGGAGCCTGGCGGCGGCGAACGACTTCATTTTCACCGCGACGACGACCGAGGACCAAACCAAGCTGGGATACCTGCAACTCGAGCGCCGTTCGTTTCACGACGCCTCTCTGACCCAAATTCCCTGCCAATGGCCCAAGGCGAGCGAGGGCAAGAAGGCGGATGTGTGGGGCCTCTCGGTGACTCCGGATGGGAAGACCGCCGCCGCGCTCTGGCAGGAAGATTCCACCGGATACATCGACGGCGAATTCTATCGCAAGGCAATCCTCGTTTATCAATTGGACTCGCCACCGAACGACCACGGGCAACTCGTGCCCCAAAAAACGATCTGGCTGGAAAAATACCAGGGGCTCAACGGCCGGGTCAACCGGTTCATTTGCCTTTCGCCCGATGCCCGGACGGTCACCTTTGTCTCCGCATCCGGCGACGCCACGATTTATCGTGTGGAGGACGGCACAATGGTCGCCGACCTGAAGGTCGGGCTATCCGCCTTTGCCTCACCGGATGGCTCTCTCTTTTGTGGAGGTTCCTACCGGGAGAATAAGCCGATTCAGGTTTGGCGAAGCGACACCGGCGCCCCGGTATTCAGCACGCCAAATTCCGGCCTGGTCAGCACCGCGGCCATCTCCCGGGATAACCAGAAGCTCTACGTCGGCTGGAGGACGGGGGTGATCGAGACCTACGACTTGGTCTCCGGCAAGTCCGTTGGGAAGATTTCCTCGAAAATCTCCCCGCTCTCGATCTTCCCGCGGGGCGATCGGTTTGTCGGCTTCCTGCCCGACAACAACAAAACGACCAACGTGAATGGCAGCGTCGTGCTGGGCAGCCTCACAGATGGTCAGGCCGTGCTCGTGCTCACCGAAGGCGCGCACGTTCTCAACCGCACGTTTATCAGCCAGTCTGGCGAAGACATCGCCTATATGAAGGCCCGTGGATCCGCGCGCATCGCGTGCTCCGTGACGCTGGAGCAAGCCCTGAAGCAGTTTGAATTGATCACGCCCCTGGCCGTGCCGGGCGCGAAGAAGTAGGGAAGCGTCGTGGCAAGATTCTTGATCCGTTTGCTGGCGGGAGATCGCATGGGAAGATTGAATGAAGACGCCCATGTCCCCACCACCTCCCAGTCCGCCTCCGGGTCCGCCGCATTCGCCGGGAGCGCCGGCGCCCTCGGTGGATCGCACGCGGCTGATGGAGACCATATTTCTGGCGGCGCTGGAGAAGGGCGGGGAGGAGCGCGCGGCCTTTCTCGCGGAGCGGTGCGGGCGCGATGCGGCCCTACGTGCGGAGGTGGAGGAACTGCTGGCAGCGGATGAGGCGCAGCCGAATTTCCTGCGCGGCACCGCGGAACCATTCCAGGCCGAGGCGGCGGGCGACATCATCGGGCACTTCAAGCTGCGAGAGCAGATTGGCGAGGGTGGGTTTGGCACGGTGTGGGTGGCGGAACAGGAGCAGCCGGTGCGACGCCGCGTGGCGCTGAAGATCATCAAGCTCGGGATGGACACGAAGGAGGTGGTCGCGCGCTTCGGGCAGGAACGGGAGGCACTGGCGCTGATGGACCACCCGAACATCGCCAAGGTGCTCGACGCCGGCGCCACCGCCGCCGGGCGGCCGTATTTCGTGATGGAACTGGTGCGCGGCCTGAAGATCACGGACTATTGTGACGAGAAGAAGCTCTCCACGGCGGAGCGCATCGACCTGTTCATCATGGTCTGTCAGGCGGTGCAGCATGCGCATCAGAAGGGGATCATTCATCGAGACCTCAAGCCTTCGAACATTCTCGTGACGGTCAACGACGGCAAAGCCGTACCGAAGGTCATCGACTTCGGCGTCGCGAAGGCCGCGCAGGGGCGGCTCACCAAGGCGACGGTTTACACGCAGTTTCAGCAGATGATCGGCACCCCGCTTTATATGAGCCCCGAGCAGGCCGAACTCACCTCGCTCGATATCGATACGCGCAGTGACATTTATTCGCTCGGCGTGCTGCTCTACGAATTGCTCACCGGCCACACGCCCATCGAGCAGGAAACGCTCGCGCGTATGGGGCTCGATGAAATTCGCCGCATCATCCGCGAGGTCGATCCGCCGCGTCCGTCGTTGCGGCTCAAGACGTTCGATGGAGCGGAAATGACGAACGCCGCCCAGCGCCGCAATACCGAGCCCACGAAACTGCCGGGCACGTTGCAGGGCGACCTCGACTGGATTGTGATGAAGTGCCTCGAGAAGGATCGCGGCCGCCGTTACGAGACCGCCAATAGCCTTGCGCTCGATCTTCAACGGCACCTGAAAAACGAAGTCGTGGGTGCCCGTCCGCCGACGGCGATATATTTGCTCGGCAGGCTCGTTCGCCGGAACAAGCTCGCCTTCACCGCGTCGGCAGCGGTTGCGGTTGCGCTGCTCGTCGGCGCGGTCGTCAGCACCTGGCAGGCCGTGGAGGCCACGAAGGCGCGCTTTGCCGCGCAAGACGCCCAGTCGCGAGCGGAGGCCCAGCAGAAAATTGCCGAGGGCCAGAAAGAGCGGGCTGATACGGAGCGCCAGCGGGCGCAGGAGCAGTTGAAACGGGCGGAATGGCTCGTCTATGCGGGCAAGCTCATGCTTGCCCAGACCGACTTCGAATCCGGAAGCGGCGGAATGGCAAAGCATTACCTCGAGGAGTGTGCGCCGGACCTGCGCGGTTGGGAATACCGCTACCTCCGGGCGCGCATCGATGCCCTGCAAACGTTTGCGGGGCATCGCGGCCGGGTGTTAGGCGCGGCGTTCAGCCCGAACGGACGGCGCGTGATCACCGGCGGCGAGTACGGCACGGCGAAAATCTGGGACGTCGCGAGCGGGCAGGCGATACTTGAGCTCAAAGGACTTCACGGATCGGTTGAGTGCGTCGCGTTCAGTCCCGATGGCGGGCGGGTCGTCACCGGTGGTGGCGAGCATGGCAGCGGCATCATTCCGGGCGAAGCGAAGCTGTGGGATGCCGGCACCGGCCAGCTCGTCCTCGAGTTCAAGGGCCACACCTCCAGGATCCGGTGCGTTGCCTTCAGCCCCGATGGACGGCAGATCGTCACCGGCAGCGAGGATCACACGGCAAAGGTGTGGGACGCCGCCACCGGGGGGGAAATCCTCACCTTCAATGGGCATATTGGCGCCGTGCGCTCCGTGTCGTTCAGGCCCGATGGCCAGCGCATCGTCAGCGCCGGCATCGATGAAAAGGTGAGAGTGTGGGATGCCGTGACGCGCCAGGAAATCCTCGCCCTCCCCCATAGAGCGATGGTGGCGGGCGTGGCTTTCAGTCCCGACGGCAAACTCATCGCCACGGCTGTCGGCGATTCGACTGCTCAAATATGGGACGCGGGAACGGGGCGGGTCATCCATACCCTCAGGGGCCACTCCAACTGGGTGGTGAGTGTGGCGTTTAGTCCCGATGGCCAGCGTCTCATCACCGGCAGTTGGGACCAGACAACGAAAGTTTGGTCCACCGAAACCGGCGAGGAAATCATGACCCTTAAAGGACATGGCGGGCCCGTGTATAGCGTGGCTTTTAGCCGCGACGGTCAGCGTATTCTCACCGGCAGCGACGACTCCACGGCGAAGCTTTGGGACGGCCTGAAGGGCCAGAAAACGCCCCTCGTGGAGGGCCACTTGGACGCCATCACCAGCATCGCCTTCAGCCCCGATTCCCAGCGTCTCCTCACGAGCAGCCACAATCGCACCGTGGTGTGGGATACCGCGACGAGCCGGGAAGTTCTCGTCCTCAAAATGAATCCAGAGCCCGCACCCGATGGGACGAATGCCGTGGTCTGGAGTGCTGTCTTTAGTCCCGATGGCCGGCGCATTGCCACCGGCAGCCAGGACAAAACCGCCAGGATCTGGGATGCCACGACGGGGGAGGAAATTCTCCGCCTGAACCATGCCGGGATGGTGACCAGCGTGGCCTTCAGCCCGGATGGCCGTCGTCTCGTCACCGGCAGCGACGATAGCGCCGCCACGGTCTGGGACACCGCGACGGGCGGGAAAGTTTTTACTCTCAAGGGGCACGACGGCCTCGTTCGTGCGGCCGCCTTCAGCCCGGACGGACAACGCATCCTGACGGCCAGCGGGGATGGCGTGGCGCGGGTGTGGGACGGTGCGACGGGCCAGGAATTGAGGGCGGTCAGGGCTCACGCTTCACCGATCTGGGGCGCGGCCTTCAGTCCTGATGGACGGCAGATCGTCACCGGCAGCGAAGATTGCACGGCGAAGGTGTGGGACACAGCCAGCGGCGCGGAAATCTTCACCCTCAAAGGGCATACCCGCAGGGTGTGCAGCGTGGCGTTCAGCCCCGATGGCCAGCGCATCGTCACCGGCAGCGACGACCGCCTGGCGAAAATCTGGAACGCTGCCACCGGCCAGGAAGCGCTCTCCCTTCCCGCACAAAGCACGACTGTCTCGGCGGTCGCGTTCAGTCCCGACGGTCAGCGGCTCGCCACCGGCATTGCCGGCGCTTCCGCCACCGTCAAAGTGTGGTTTGCTCCACCGGACGCGGAACCCGGAAAGTGATGCTGGGTTCGCGCTGTCGCGCCGGCTGCCGGAAGTCCTCCGGCGGCGCACCTGGAAGATTTCTGATCCGTTTGCTGGCGGGAGATCGCATGGAGGGATTGAATGAAGCCGCCCACGTCCCCGCCACTGCCCAGTCCGCTTCCGGGTGTTCGCACCCGGCGGATGGAGATCAATTTTCCGGCAGCGCTGGAAAAGAGCGCGGACGAGCGCTGGGCCTTGCTCGCGGAAACCATGAACAACTTCGCATGAGTGACGTTACCCGCATCCTGAAAACGATTGGGGGAGACGAAGCCGAGGGCATGGAATTGCTGCCGCTCGTTTACGCGGCGCTTCGCTCGGTCGCCCGCGCGAAGATGGCGCGCGAGCAGCCCGGCCACACGTTGCAGGCCACCGCGCTCGTGCATGAGGCGTGGATACGATTGGCCGGGGGCGATGGCCACAGCGCGCGCTTTCAGAATCGCGCGCACTTTTTCGGCGCCGCGGCCGAGGCGATGCGGCGGATCCTTGTGGAGCGTGCACGGCGCAAAGGGCGCGACAAGCGCGGCGCAGGCGCGGAGCACGTGGATGTGGATGAGATCGAGATTGCCGTACCGGAGGGCGACAGCGACGAATTGCTGCGCGTGCATGAAGTCCTCGATCGCTTCGCCGCCGAGGAGCCGCAGAAGGCGGAATTGGTGAAGCTCCGCTTTTTCGCGGGACTCTCGCTTTCCGAAGCCGGTGCGATCCTCGGACTTCCGGAACGCACGGCCAAGCGCCATTGGGCTTTCGCGCGCGCCTGGCTTTTGGTAGCGATTGAACGGGACCGGAATTCGGGCGCGAGGTGATGTTCGCCTCGGTTGGGACTTTTGCTCGCCGCGTCTTTTAACGCAGCGCGAGAACATTCGGCGCGGAGGAACGCGGAACTCGCCGCGCAGGGCGATTTCATCGGTGCTTTAACGTCGCACCACTCACGTCCGCCGAAGCGGCAAAAAAAGATCGCAGAATAATTTTAGCGAGTGGCCCCTTTGCCCACCGGACGGCGCATGAATGGTCAGCATGACCGCGTTCTTCGTCCGCGCCAACAACCCGCGAGGACGACGCACGGCGGCAATGTCTCCCTGTCCGGAACGAACCATAAACACCAAGCCACCACCGTTACCCGATATGATAACCACCTCACGACTCAACCCCATGCGAGCCTTGCGAGGCTTGCGATTCCTGGTCCTGGCGATCGCCATCGCCACGGCCCTCGCGACGACCTCCACAGCGTTGGCTGGAAAAGGGTTCAACGAACTCTTCAACCCTATCGCCAGCGACGGCACTTTCACCAACAACGGCTGGAGATTTGAAAATTCGCCTTCCGAACCTGGGACCACCATCCCGGCCAATTTGAGCTACTCATTGAGCCCCGACCATTCGACGCTCACGCTCGTGATCAGTTCGCCGGCTGGCGTGGCCTCCGCCGGCCTCTCGCTCAACAGCGTTCAATACTTGCAGGAGCCGCCCAATGTGCCGCCGGGCCCCATCAGCTTCTCATGGACGGCTGTTTTCAGCGAAAACGTGAAAGAAGGCCAGTTGGGTTTTCTGGGAAGCCAGGACGATTCCGGGGCCCGCGACCTCGATTTTGAGGCAGGCGTCGTTTATGGGGGCCGGTCCGGCAGCGTGCTCGGCGGCAACATCGGCTGGACGCCGACCTCTGATAACGTGGTTACCTGCACGATCACGATTACCAAACTGACCTGGGGCCAAAGCCAGATCGTTTTCGCGAAGGGCGACGCGGTTCCCGGAGTTCCAGACGCCAATTTCACGGCGTTCGGCATCCCAGCCACCAGTAACTTTTCGGGACTCGCTGTGCTCGCCAAATGGACCAGCCCGGCGGGCCGCGGCAGCGGTATTATCCTGAATGGCAAGCTGCTGATCAAAGTGGGCGACGAAATCCCGAGCGGCAGCGGGGTCCGCATCAAATCGCTCAAGGATCCTGTCGCTGACGGCCCATTGGTGGCTTTCCCGGCGATGCTCACCGGCAGTGGGATCAGCGCGGCGAACGATTCGGCCGTGATCAGCAATGCTCCGGACCGCACCCTGCGGATCGTCGCGCAGGAAGGCACGCAGGCGCCCGATGCCCCCACGGGTGCGCTCTGGCGGTCTTTTTCGTCGGTCGCGGTTCCCGGCTTTGGCCATGGCGTGATGATCCTCGGCTTCATGCAGCAGGGACCCGGTGGCATCACCGCGGCAAATGACAATGGACTCTGGGTGGCCGACGAGACGGGCGCCTTCCGTCTCCGAATCCAGGAAGGGACCACGGTCGTCGGTTCCAACACGGTCAAGAGTTTTACGGCTCTCACCAGCGTCAGCGGCTCGCCAGGACAGACGCATTCGTTCAACAGTTCCGGCGATCTGGTGGCGAGGGTGACGTACACGACGGGCGCGCAAGCGTTGGTCAAATTCACCAAGCCCCACCTTTATCGGTCCTTCCGCGTCCGATATTCGGGCGCTTCGTTCGGCAATACGGCCGTGGCGGATGGGGTCATGACAATTGACGCCATACCATTCGCCCAATTCGCCAATCCCGGCTTCGACTTCTACATCATCGGCGCGGGAGGTTCAGTCGCCGATCTCACCCTGACGATCTCGAACGCCAGTGCGGGCAATGGCACTTTCACTTTGCCGGATCTCTTTTTCTATTATATCACCACCTTCGATGCTCTCGATCTGGACACCGAATGGGTCGGGCAAGCGCAGCCTTCCCAGGGGACCACGTGGGGTGCGCCCGGCAGTGACGGGACGGCAGGAGATTTTGGTTTCTTCGGCGTCACCCCGGATGCACCGACCGGCACCACGCCTTTCCAGATCGCGACCAACGGTGGGCTGGGTGACAGCCTGACGTTGACCAGCGTGACGCCTTTGCCGTACTCGCCCATCCCCACCGATTACCTCGTGCTTTTTCAAAAAGGGGACGCGGTGCCCGGCGTGCCGAATGCGAAATTCACCGGCTTCGGACTGCCGGCAATCAATCCCGTGGGTGAGGTCGCCTTTCTGGGTAAGTGGAAAAGCCCGGCCGGCAGCGGCTCGGGCATTTTTGCCGCTGGCAAACTGGTAGCAAAAGTGGGTGATGATTTGTCCGCTGGGGCCGGGACCCAAATCCTGAAGTCTCTGATGGATCCGGTGATCAGCGAGGGCGGTTATGTCACCTTCCCGGCTGCGCTCAAAGGGAGCGGCATCACCTCCACGAATTCCCGTGCGCTGGTCAGCAATTACGATTTCGGCGCCTTTCCCGCCAACGCCTCGGCCAAAGTCGTGGCGCAACAGGGGACCCCGGCCGCAGGCACCGTCGATGGCGTTTACCGGAGTTTCCTTTCGGTGGCGATGCCCCACACCCCCATGTGGCTGGCGACCCTGGAGAATGGCGGATCCATCAACGCCGGGAATAAGCTGGGCCTTTGGACTTCAGGCAGCCTTGGTGTTCCGCATCTCGTCCTGCAATCGGGCACCACGGTGGTGGAAGGAAAGACCGTACGGTCCTTTGAGGTCCTCAAAGCCGTGGGCGGCTCGCCCGGCCAGACTCACGGATTCAACACCTTTGGAGCAGTCTTCTCGCAGGTCACGTTCACCGATGGCAGCCAGGCCATTGTGCAAACGTTTCCGCCTGACGACTTCTAACCAAAAATAGCGAACCTCATCCATCAACACAGGGCGGGCTGGCCGCAGCCCGCCCTGTTTGCTGGCTGGAGGAAAGGCCCTCTGGCGGGGCTCCCTGAGATTTTTGATCCGTTTGCTGGTGGAAGATCGCATGGGGAGGTTGAATGAAGACGCGCATGTCCCCGCCACCTCAAAGTCCGCCTCCGGGTCCTCCGCATTCGCCCAGGGTGCCGGCGTCTCCGAAGGATCGCCTGCGGCTGATGGAAACCATTTTTCTGGCGGCGCTGGAACAAGGCGTGGAAGGGCGCGCGGCCTTTCTCGCAGAGCGGTGCGGACGTGATGCGGCCCTGCGTGCGGAGGTGGAGGAAATGCTGGCGGCGGATGCGGCGCAGCCGAATTTCCTGCAAGGAATGGCCGAGCCTTTTCAGACCGAGGCGGCGGGCGACATGATCGGGCACTACAAACTGCGGGAGCAGATTGGCGAGGGTGGGTTTGGCACGGTGTGGGTGGCGGAACAGGAGCAGCCGGTGCGACGCCGCGTGGCGCTGAAGATTATCAAGCTCGGCATGGACACGAAGGAAGTGATCGCCCGCTTCGAACAGGAACGGCAGGCGCTGGCGATGATGGACCATCCGAACATCGCCAAGGTGCTGGATGCGGGGGCGACGGCGACGGGTCGACCGTATTTCGTGATGGAACTCGTGCGCGGGCTGAAGATCACGGACTACTGTGACGAGAAGCATCTTTCGACGGCGGAGCGTATCGACCTGTTCATCACGGTCTGCCAGGCGGTGCAGCATGCCCATCAGAAAGGGATCATTCACCGTGACCTGAAGCCCTCGAACCTCCTGGTGACGATCAACGACGGCCGGGCGGTGCCGAAGGTGATCGACTTCGGCGTGGCGAAAGCGACGCGGGGGCGGTTGAGCGAGCACACGGTCTACACGCAGTTTCAGCAGATGGTCGGGACGCCGCTCTACATGAGTCCCGAGCAGGCGGAATTGACGTCGCTCGACATCGACACCCGCAGCGACATCTACAGCCTCGGCGTGCTGCTTTATCAATTGCTTACCGGCCACACGCCGATCGACCAGGAAACTCTCGGGCGAGTGGGTTTGGATGAAATTCGGCGGCTCATCCGCGAGGTGGAACCGCCGCGGCCCTCGCAACGGATGAAGACCCTCGATGGGGCGGAACTCACGACGGCCGCCAAGCGGCGTAACACGGAGCCGGCCAAACTGCCGGGTGCGTTGCGCGGGGATCTCGATTGGATCGTGATGAAGTGCCTGGAGAAAGACCGCAGCCGGCGCTATGAAACCGCCAGCGCCCTCGCTCTGGACCTCGAGCGGCACCGGCACAACGAGATGGTGGTCGCGCGTCCGCCGACCACGCGCTATCTGCTGAGCAAGCTCATCCGGCGCAATAAGCTGGCCTTTGCCGCCAGTGCCGCGATTGCGGTGTCGCTCGTCGTCGGGATCACCGTGAGCGTATGGCAGGCCCGGCGGGCGAATCTCGAGGCGACGCGTTCCGCGGAGGCGCTCAATGCGTTGCGCGCGAGCGCCCCCGCTTTTGCCGAGCAGGCGCGCGGGCTGGCGGCCCGGGAGCAGTTTACCGAAGCCATCGACAAGCTCGACTACGCCATCACACTGCGGCCGGACGCGGCGGAATTCCTCGTGGCGAAAGGCGACCTGCTTCAGTGCCAGCGCAAGCTCGCAGAAGCGGCAACGATGTATCGCGAAGCGCTGCGCGTGCAGCCCCGATTTACGCGCGCCGAGGAGTCGGCGAAACTTTGCGAGGAACTGCTCGCCGCGCCACTCTCCGAGCAGGGCCAGCTTTCGCGCGAGAGCCTCGCGAAGCTTCACCTCGCCATGCAAAAGCAGCAGCGGCCTGCGGCGGAGTTGCTGCCTGTGGCACGCTTGCTCGGCGAGGAGAAAAAGCTCCTTGTTGATTACTGGCTGGGCCGGCTCCAAGCCCTCCCCGTCTCCGCCGAGCGCCCGCTCCGAGACCGCCTGACCGTCCGCGAAGATGGCCGGCTCGCGCTCGATCTCAGCGATACAAAAGTCGCCGATCTCTCACCGCTGGTCGGGGCGCCGCTCGCCGTACTGAACCTTTCCAGTTCCGTGGCGCAACTGACGGTCGGCCGGACCCCCGTGACCGACCTGGCTCCGCTTCGCGAGATGCATACTCTGGAAAAACTGGACCTCAGTGGCAGTGAGGCGTTCGATCTTTCGCCACTGCGCGCTCTGCGGCTGAAAAGCCTGAGTCTGCGGGGCTGCGCCATCCGGGATCTGAACCCGCTCAAGAATATGCCGCTGGAAGAGCTGGATTTGGCCCGCACCCTCGTGTCCGATCTCGCGCCGTTGATCCACTCGCCCATCAAAAGCATCGATCTTTCGTGGGTGCCGTTGTTGGACTTTTCGCCCCTCGCCCAACTCCCGTTGGAAAAGTGTTACTTTCAGCGCAACCGCATCACGGACCTGGCGATTCTGCGCGGCAAGCCGCTGAAGGAACTCGTGCTTTGGGGCTGCGCGAATGCTCGCAACTACGCGGTGCTTTCGGAAATCAAATCACTCGAGCTCTTGCTGCTCCCTTCCAGCTACCGCCAATTGGCCGAAAAGGAATATGCAGCCATTGGCGGGCTGCGCAGCCATCCCAAGCTGCGGCAACTCTCCGCGGAGTTCATGAGCCAGGCGGGCTACGAGGCGATCGGTGCGAAGGACACTTTTTGGCAGGATTGGGATCGCGAGCAGACTTTCATCCCGGCGCTGCGCCAGAACGGCATCCCCTTCATGCTGACGAAGCGTCCTGACGGGACGCTTTCGCTCTTTCTGTCGAAGCAGCCGATTCGAGATCTTTCGCTCCTCAGCGGAGCGCAGATCAGTGAGCTCATTCTGGAGTATTGTCCGGTCGCGGATCTGACGCCGCTGCAGAGCCTGAAGCTCGAAAGACTCCAGGTGATCAGCGACGACCTCACCGACCTGAGTCCCCTGCGCGGCCTGTCGCTCACCAGCCTGTACCTCCACAGTGCAAAACTCACCGACCTTACCCCGCTGCGGGGCTTGCCGCTCAAGGATCTTCACTTCGACAATTGCGGGGCCGCGACCGACGTCGCGCCCATCGCCGAGATCGCGACCTTGGAAAACGTGACGGTGCCGTGCCAGGCCAGGAACCTTGAGGTTCTCCGCAAGCTGCCCCGGCTGAAAAGGCTCGGTTTTAATCGCACCGCGGACAATCTCGTCCCCGATTCCACCAAGGAAGAGTTTTGGAAGGACTACGATGCCAACCCCTGGATCGCCGGACTGCAAACTCGGGGCGTTCGGCCGCACATGTTGAAAAGACTGCCCGACGGCATGTGGTCTTTGGCCCTCGACGATTCAGATATCACCGATCTTTCCGTCCTCCAAGGCGCCCGCATCAGCGAGCTTTCGCTCAAGAATACGCCGGTCACAGACCTTGGTCCTCTGCGGGGCCTGCCGCTGAAAAAACTGATGATCGGGCAGACGAAGGTCACCGATCTGGCGCCGCTGCGAGGAATGTCGCTGACGGATCTGAAACTTACCGACTGCGACGGCTTGAGCGATCTCTCGCCACTCGCGGAGATGGGGACGCTCCGAAATCTGCTCCTTCCGCCTGCACCGAAGAACATCGAGTTCCTGCGAGGCCTGCCGAAGTTGGAGCGGCTTGGCTTCCGGGAGGAACCGGTCAACGAAAGTGGGCCGGACACGACCGCGGCGGAGTTCTGGAAGGAATACGACGCGAATAAGAAATAGCTGCGGCTATTCCTTGCGCTCTCACACTGCTCGTGAATAGCGCAGGCTCGTTTAGGTGACCGTGCCGTGGCAAAAGACGAAGACGCGGCGGCGAATTGCTTCGCCGCCGCGTGCCACTCGGCTTACAAAAGGGAGGAGGGGAATTAGCTGGTGACCCACGGTTTGCCGTCCGGAATCCAAACCCAGGTCCAGAACCATGCTTTGTTCTTCGTGTCCCAAGTCCAATAACCGCTCCACGATGCGACGTCGCGTGAGCCTGCCTTGGCGGCCGGTGCTGATGCGCCTTGGGCGGCGGGGCTCGTGGTGAGCATGCTGGCGGCGACCAGGGCGATGGCGAAGGCCAGCACGGCAAAGGAGACGAACCAGCCTTTCGCAGGTTCACGGCGGGTGATGTTGGAGTGGGACTTCATATTGTTGGGTTTCATTGAGTACCTGTTGTTTTGGTCCAGCCCACCTTTCGGAGCGGGCTCCGGCAGTGTGCTTTCATTGGTCCGTGCGAAATGCGCCGGGGCAACGGATCAGAAATTTGCGGATTTTTTTGCATCGCCGTCGTTGGGCCGGTGGGCACACTGCAAGCCCATGACCGATGTCGCGTGTCTTCCGGCCGAAAAGCCTGCTGTCAAAGCGGGGGGCGGGATCTTTCGCAACCGGCTGGTGCTCGTGGGCGGGAGCATGCTGGTGGTGTTGGTGCTCATCGCGCTGACGGCGCCGTTGTGGGTGCATTTGGGGTGGCTGCAGAATCCGAATCAGCAATTGGCCGCGGGCCTGGACGATGACGGGATCCCGCTCGCCGTGGGCGGAAAATTCCTCCTGGGTACCGACAACCTCGGGCGCGATATTTTCAGCCGGGTGCTGCACGGCACGCGGATCTCGCTGACGGTCGGCGTGGCGGCGATGCTGACCGCGACCTTGATCGGACTGCTGATTGGGGTGACGGCCGGCTACCGCGGGGGCAAGACGGATCTGGTGCTGATGCGGATCACGGAGGTCGGTTTGACGATCCCGGCCATTTTGCTGGCGGTGGCGTTTGCGGGCGTGATGGATGGGAGGGTGGTGTCGTTGCTGCCGTGGCACTGGCTCGACGTGGAATTGAAGCAGGGCGTGGTGAGCATTTTCCTGATTATCGGGCTCGTGTGCTGGCCGGGGATGGTGCGGGTGATTCGGGCGGAGGTGATGAGCATCAAGGAACGGGAATTCGTCACGGCCTCCCGGGCGCTGGGGGCCTCGAACTGGCGGCTGATCTTTCGGCACATCCTTCCGAATATTTTGCCTACGACGATCGTCATGGCGGTGATGCTGACGGCCAACGCGATCCTGCTCGAAGCCGGGCTGGGTTATCTCGGGCTGGGGGTTCCACCGCCCGCGCCGACGTGGGGTTCCATGATCACGGACGGACAGCCCTATTTCGTCACCACGCCGCACGTGGTGTTCGTGCCGGGTTTCGCCATCGTGTTTACCGTGCTGGCCTTCAATCTTCTCGGCCAAGGCTTGCAGGAAGTGCTCAACCCAAAGCTGAAATTATGAGCCCGCCTCTCTCTATTTTCGCCGCGCCGCGGCTGCTGATCATTTTTCTGTGCACGCTGCTTTTGGCAGCCGCACCCGCCGCGGAAACACCCAGGCGCGGCGGCACCTTGCAGTTAATCTTCCTTTCGGACTGGCGCACGCTCGACCCCGCGATCGGGTTCGACGCTTCATCCGCGCCGCTGCAGAAGCTGCTCTTCCGCGGCCTGCTAAACTACGATGATGGCATCAATCTCCTGCCGGATCAGGCGAGTGATTGGAACATTTCGCCGGACGGAAAGACCTATACGTTTCATCTCCGGCCCGGGGCGCGCTTTGCGCATGGGCGCGAGGTCGAAGCGGAGGATTATGTCTTTTCACTCGAGCGGGTGCTGGACACTCGCACGCGCTCGCCGGGCCAATCCTATTTTCTGGATATTGCCGGAGCACGGGAGTTTGCGGCCGGCAAGGCGGAGCACGTCTCCGGCTTGCGCGCGCCGGATGCGCGGACGCTGGTGATCGAATTGGCGAAGCCGGCCTTCACGTTTCGCTATGTGCTGGCGATGCCTTTTGCCTCGGCGCTCCCTCGCGAAGTGGTCCGCCAATACGGTGCTGATTTTCAATATCATCTCGTCGGCTCGGGTCCGTATCGGGTGACGGAATGGCAGCGGGAGCGGCACTGGCGCTTCGAGCGCAACCCGCATTTCTCCGGCCCGGGAGATGGCTGGGTGGACGCCGTGGACATCATGATCGGCGGCGATCGTCCCCTGGCCGCGATGCTGGTCGAGCGCGGAGAAGTACACCGGGCCGAGGTCGATGCGGTGACGGCGCTGCGTTTCTCCCGCGATCCCAAGCTCAAATCCTGGCTGCACTTGGTGAGCCCGGTGAATGTCGATTACCTGTTCCTCAACGTGGAGATGAAGCCGTTCGACGACGTGCGGGTGCGCCGCGCCATGAATTACGCGGTCGACAAGCGCCGCCTGGTCAAGATCGCCATCAAGCTCGCCGTGGCCGCCGACGGCATCGTGCCGCCGTCCATGCCATGGACTAATCCCGATTTACCCAAGTACGAATACTCCCCGGAAAAGGCCCGGGCCCTGTTGCGCGAGGCTGGGCTGCCCGATGGTTTTAAGACCAAACTTTATTATATCCGGACGCTGACGCTGCACCGGCTTATGGCCCAGAGCATTCAGCAAGATCTGCAGGCCATTGGCGTCGAGGCGGAGTTGAGGGACCTCAGTTCCTCGGCCTTCGAGGTGTTTGGACGCACCAGGCACCAGGCCCCGTGCGGCATCTGGGGCTGGCTGCAGGATTATCCCGACCCGAGCAATTTCATCGATACCCTTCTCGGCGGAGATCGCATCACGGACGAGGACTGCAACAACCTGTCCTTTTACAGCAACTCTGAGGTGAATCGTCGCGTGATCGCCGCGCGGGAACTCCAGGATCCCGCGGAGCGGCTGCGGCTCTTTCGCGAAGCAGAAACCATCGCCATGCAGGATGCGCCTTGGGTGCCGCTGACCGCTTCGCAGTACGCGATCGTTTGCCATCCGCGGCTGCATGGCGATGTGCCGCATCCCGTTTGGAATTGGCGCTACGAAAACATGTGGCTCGAACCATGAATCGCTGACCCATGCTGCTTCGCATTAGTACCCGCTTATTCTGGTCCGCAGTGACCCTGCTGGGCACGGCGTTGCTCACCTTTTTCCTGATCAACGTGGTGCCGGGAAACGTGGCGAACGTCATCGCCGGTCCCAAGGCCTCGCCGGAAGTGCTGCGGTTGATCGAGGAGAATCTGCACCTTAAGGAGCCGATGTGGAAGCGGCTGGGCTATCATTTGAACAGCCTGGCCCACGGAGACCTCGGCCGATCCTACGTGACGGAGCAGCCGGTGGCGGAAGCGATCCTCACGAGACTGCCGTGCACGGCGGCCCTCGCCGCGCTGGCGATCGTCATGTGGATGCTGGTGGCGATTCCGATCGGGGTAATGACCGCGAAGCATCCCGGCTCCAAGCGCGATCGGCTGGTGCTGGTGCTGGCCACGCTGTCGCTCTCGCTGCCGGCGTTCTGGCTGGCGCGCATGCTGCAGTATTGGCTGGCCTACCAGCTCGGCTGGTTCCCGGTGGGCGGATTCCGTGGTTTCACGCATCTGTTGCTGCCGGCGGCGACCCTGGCACTGCTGAGCGTGGGCTACTATGCGCGGCTCACGCACAGCCGGCTGACGGAGGTGCTTGACAGCCCGTACATCCTCGCGGCGCGGGCCAAGGGAGTGTCCGAGTCGACGGTCTTGTATCGGCATGCGTTGCGCAATGCGTTGATCCCGGTAATCACCGTCCTGGGCATGGACGTCGCCGGGTTGCTCGGCGGCGTCATGTTTGTGGAGAATGTGTTCGCGCTGCCTGGCCTCGGCACGCTCGCAGTGCAGAGCGTGTCCAATCTCGATGTGCCCGTGATCATGGGCACGGTCATGTTCAGTGCCGTGATCGTTGTCGCCGCCAACCTGTTGGTTGATCTTTCTTACCGTTGGCTCGATCCGCGCATCAAAGCGGGGCGATGAAGTCTCCGGGCCGCGGCCTGCCGTTGCACCTGCGACGGTGGAATGGAAACTCGATGATCGTTTGGCTCGCGGGATTTCGCATGAGGGTGTGCAATGAATACCCCGATGACCCCACCACCACCCAGCCCGCCACGGCCACCGGGACCACCTGCTCCACCCGCGCCGCCTTTCCCGGCGAAGAGTCCTCTGGCTCCGGAGGAGCGCGCCCGGAAAGTGGAGGCCGTCTTCCTTGCCGCTCTAGGCCTCGCCGATCCTGCCCAGCGCCTGGCTTACCTCGCGGAAGCTTGTGGCGGCGACGCCGCTCTCCGGGTTGAGGTCGAGGAATTGCTGCGGGCGGATGAAGCACAGGGCTTTTTGAGCGGGCCGGCGCTGGCGCCGGTGCCCGCCGAGCAGGAAGGGGAACGCATTGGTCGCTACAAGCTCCTGCAGGAGATCGGCGAGGGTGGTTTTGGCACAGTGTGGATGGCCGAGCAGATGGAGCCGGTAACGCGGCGCGTGGCGCTGAAGATCATCAAGCTCGGCATGGACACGCGTGAAGTGGCCGCGCGGTTCGAAGCCGAGCGGCAGGCGCTGGCGATGATGGATCACCCAAATATCGCCAAGGTGCTCGATGCCGGCGCGACGGAAAAAGGGCGTCCGTTCTTCGTCATGGAGTTGGTGAAAGGGATGCCCATCACGCAATATTGCGACGAGGCCGGTTTGGGGACGCGCGAACGGCTGGCGTTGTTTGGCGACGTGTGCTCGGCGATCAACCACGCGCACCAGAAAGGCGTCATCCATCGCGACATCAAACCGTCCAACGTGATGATCACGCTGCACGGCGACAAACCGGTGGTGAAGGTGATCGACTTCGGGATCGCCAAGGCCACGCAGGGCAAACTCACCGACAAGACGCTCTTCACGCGCTTCGAGCAGTTCATCGGCACGCCCGTGTACATGAGCCCCGAACAGGCCGCGATGAGCGGGCTGGACATCGACACCCGCAGCGACATCTACGCGCTCGGCATTCTGCTCTACGAATTGCTCACCGGCAAACCGCCCTTTGATGCAAAGTCGCTCGCCTCGGCAGGCTACGAGGAAATGCGGCGCATCATCCGCGAGGTGGAGCCGCCGAAACCCTCTTCGCGCCTCAGTACCGCCTCGGGCGAAGAGCGCACGGTCATCGCCAAGGCCCGTCACATCGAGCCGGCCAAAGTGGGCCGCTTGGTGGAACCGGACCTCGACTGGATCGTAATGAAGGCCATCGAGAAGGACCGAACTCGTCGCTACGAGACGGCCAACGGTCTCGCCCTCGACATCCAGCGTTTCCTCGCCGACGAACCGGTCAGCGCGACGCCGCCGAGCACGGGCTACCAAATGCGGAAATTCTTTCGCCGCCACCGGCCACAGGTGCTGGCGGCCTCGCTGGGCTTGCTGCTCCTGCTGGCAGGAATCGCTGGAACCACGGTCGGGCTGATCCAGGCCAACTCGTCGGCTACGGCCGAGCGACTGGCCAAAGAGAAGGCGGAAATCGAATCGGCGAAGAGCCGTCAGGTTTCCGGTTTTCTCCAGGAAATGCTGAGTCAGGTCGGCACTTCGGTCTCGCTGGGGCGGGACACTGCTTTGCTGCGCGAGATTCTCGACAAGACAGTGCTCAGGATCGCGGAGGGATTGACCGACCAACCGGAGGTCGCGGCTGAGTTGCGCCAGACGATCGGCAAGGTGTATTACGATCTCGGAGAGTTTGGCAAAGCCGAGCCCGTCCTGCGGCAGGCTCTCGAAGCCCGCCGAAAGTTGAAGGGCGATGATGATCGGGAGACGGTCCAGACTCTCGATGACTACGGCCTGGTCCTGTGGAAGCAGGGAAGATACGAGGAGGCCGAAAACATCCACCGGGAGGTCTTGCGGCAATACGAGCGAATCTTCGGAAAGAGTCATCCCAACGTGGCGACGGCCCTCGATCATTTGGCCTACGATCTCCATTTCCTTAAGAAACCTGTGGAAGCCCGAGAGCGATGGGAGTCGGCCCTCGCCATGCGCCGGAAGCTGCTTGGGAACGAGCATCCCGACACCGCCGCCTCGGTCAGCCATCTTGGCGATGGCTTCAGCAAAGTAGAGGATTTCCCAGCGGCCTATGCCTGCCATGAAGAGGCGCTCCGGATTCGCCGGAAGGTCTTTGGAAACACTCATCCGCGGGTTTCCTCCTCGCTTAACAAAGCAGGCAAGGCCTTGGAGGGGCTGGGCAGAATCCCCGAGGCGGAAGCACACTATCGCGAGGCCCTGGACATCAACCGAAAGCTCGAGGGCGCGAGCGGCGGCTACGGGACCGCGTGGAGTTTGTTGCTGCTGGGTGACTGTGCATCGAAAACGGCTCGATACGACGAGGCTGAGGTTTACTTCCGAGAATCGATCTCGATCTACCGCAAGTTGTCCAATCCCCGGGAAAGTGCGTCGTTGGTTGCCGTGCTGGAATCCTTGGAGGAACTGCTTCGTAAAAAGAACCAGACTGCGGAAGCGGACGTCTTGGCGCGCGAGATTTCCGAATCCAAAGCGCGCAAGTAATCGCGCCACGGCCCCCGCAGTCTCCCACCCCTTTGCTCCGCAAACTCGGCTACCCGGCGAAATGGTGTCCTCCTTTCGCCGCACCCCTTGCCGCATGATGAAAACCACTTTCCTCTGCTTCGATGATCGTTTGGCTCGCGGCATCTCGCATGAGGAGGTGATATGAGGCCCCGATGACCCCGTCTCCACCCAGCCCGCCACCATCGCCCGGTCCGCCCGAGCCGCCGCCTCCGCCGAAGGTTCTTGCGGCTTCGGAAGAGCGCACTCGAATCGAGGCCGTGTTCATTGCCGCGCTGGATGTTCCTGATGCGGAGCAACGCGCGGCCCTGCTGGCCAAAGCTTGCGGCGGCGATGCGGCGATGCGGGCGGAAGTGGAAGAACTGCTCCAGGCGGATCAATCACGGAGCTTTCTGCGCGGGCCGGCATTGGAGCCGGTGCAGGCCGAGCAGGAAGGCGAACTCATCGGACGCTACAAGCTCTTGCAGGAACTCGGTGAAGGTGGCTTCGGCACGGTGTGGATGGCCGAGCAAATGGAGCCCGTCTCGCGGCGCGTGGCGCTGAAGATCATCAAGCTCGGCATGGACACCCGCGAGGTGATCGCGCGCTTTGAGGCCGAGCGGCAGGCGCTGGCGATGATGGACCACCCAAATATCGCCAAGGTGCTCGACGCCGGCGCGACCGACAAAGGGCGGCCGTTTTTCGTCATGGAGTTGGTGAAAGGGATGCCCATCACGCAGTACTGCGACGAAGCCGGCCTCGGCACCCGCGAGCGGCTGGCACTGTTTGGCGACGTGTGCTCGGCCATCAATCACGCGCACCAAAAAGGCGTCATCCACCGCGACATCAAACCGTCGAACGTGATGATCACACTGCACGGCGACAAGCCGGTGGTAAAGGTGATCGACTTCGGCATCGCCAAGGCCACGCAGGGCAAGCTCACGGACAAGACGCTCTTCACGCGCTTCGAGCAATTCATCGGCACGCCCGTGTATATGAGCCCGGAGCAGGCGGCGATGAGCGGGCTGGACATCGACACCCGCAGCGACATCTACGCGCTCGGCATTCTGCTCTACGAATTGCTCACTGGCAAACCGCCCTTCGATGCAAAGTCGCTGGCCTCCGCGGGCTATGAGGAAATGCGCCGCATCATTCGCGAGGTGGAGCCACCCAAGCCTTCTTCGCGCCTCAGCACCGCCTCGGGCGAAGAGCGCACGGTGATCGCCAAGGCGCGGCACATCGAGCCGGATAAAATCCACCGCCTCGTCGAGCCGGACCTCGACTGGATCGTGATGAAGGCCATCGAGAAGGATCGTACCCGCCGCTACGAGACCGCCAATGGCCTCGCGCTCGACATCCAGCGCTTCCTTTCGGACGAGGCGGTGAGCGCCTCTCCGCCGAGCGCGGCTTATCGCTTCCGCAAATTCGCGCGGCGGAACAAAGTCGCGTTGCGCGTCGCGGCCGCGATCGCCGTCGTGCTCGTGGCCGCCACGGTCGTGAGCACCTGGCTGGCGTTCCGCGCGATGGCGGCGGAAAAGAAAACCGCTGCCGAGCGCGACGCAAAGGAACTCGCGCGCCAGGACGCCGAGACCATCGCCACGTTTCTCACCGAAGTCTTCCAAAGCCCGGACCCGGAGCGCGACGGGCGGCAGATCAAAGTGGTGCAGTTGCTCGACAAGGCCGCGAAGAAGCTCGAGGGCGACAGCTCCATCCAGCCGGCCCAACGGGCGAAGATGCAGGCCACGCTGGGCGATACTTATTTCGCCCTTGGCTACCCACAGCAGGCCATCTCGCTGCAGGAAAAAGCGCGGCACTACTACCTCGCCAATTTCGGCCCGGAGCACGTCAATACCCTCAAGGTGATGGACCACCTGGCGAAATCCTACGAGGATGTGGATCGCGATGCCGAGGCCCTTGAACTGCGAGAACGTGTCTTGCAGATCCGCCGCAAGCTCCTTGGCCCGGAGCACCGCGACACCATCGGCGCCATGATCGCTCTGGCAAACTCCTACGAGTTCCACGGCCGCCAGGAGGAGGCGTTGAAATTGCGTGAGGAGACCTTGCTCCTGAGCCGCAAGGTGCTTGGCCCGGAGCATCCCGACACGCTTTCGGCCATGCACAATCTTTCGGATTCCTACCTCGAGGCGGGCCGCACGGAAGAGGCGCTCAAGATGCGCGAGCAAGTGCTGGCGCTCCGTCGCAAGGTGAATGGTCCGAAACATCCGAATACGATTAAGGCGATCACGAACTTGGGCGAGATCTACGCCAAAACCGGTCGCGGGGAAGACGCGCTCAAGCTGCGCGAAGAGGCGCTGGCTCTCTGCCGCGAAGTGCTGGGCCCGGAACATCTCCTCACGATCCTGGCGATGAGCTACGTGGGGAGTTCCTACGGCAAACTCGGTCGCACGGACGAGGCGGTGAAGATGCGCGAAGAAACCCTGGCGCTCTACCGAAAGGTCAAAGGGCCGGAGAGCGTTGAGACGCTCGGCGCCATGACCAACCTCGCGACTTCCTACCAGGCGGCAGGCCGCACCGCAGACGCCATCGCCATCCAGGAATCGGCGCTCGCCCTCAAGCGGCGCGTCCTGCCGCCAGACCACCCATTTTTGGTCAATGCGCTCTTTCGGATGGCGTCCCTGTACGACGATGCGAACCGCCATGATGAGGCGCTCAAGCTGTCTGAGGAGGCGCTGGCGTTTCACCGCCGGGTGAACGGCCCGGAGCATCCCAAAACACTCGAGGCGATGGATGTTCTCGCATGTGGGTACGACTCTGCCGGCCGCAAGGATGAGGCGATCAAAACACGCGTGGAATTGCTGGCTCTCTGCCGCAAGACCCATGGACCGGAGCACCGCGACACCGTCGAAGCGCTGACGAATCTGGCGACTTGTCAGTTCGAGGCGGGCCACTACCCCGAGGCGCTCAAACTGCGCGAAGAAGCGCTGCCGCTCTGCCGCAAAGTGCTCGGCCCGGAGGATTCCGAGACGCTTGGAGCAATGACCAATCTCGCCGTCTCCTACGGCCTCGCCAATCGCTTGCCCGAGGCCATCGCGCTGCAGCAGGAAGCGCTCGTCCTCAAGCGCCGCGTGCTCCCGCCAAACCATCCCTACCTCGCAACTGCCCTGCAACACTTGGCGGATCTCCACGAGAAAGCCGGCCACAGCGCGGAGGCGACCAAACTGCGGACGGAACTGGAGGCGCTGAAGGCAAGGAAATGAACTCTACCGATCCCGCGTGAGTGGCGAATCATCGCCCCAGGCCTTCACGATCTCCTGTGCGAGACGCGCCATTTCCTTGCCCTCCGGACTCGAAGATTCACCGTAGCGGATGGCCATTTCTCGCAGCCGATCCAGGTGACGCTGGTAGACGCCCAGCTTCTCAGCGGGCCAGTGGAGCCGCTTCGCGCGTTGCCGGAAGAACTTTGGATCGAGCAGTGGCGACGACCAATACCAGTCCGCCTCGAAATTCCAGATACGTTGCAGTTCCAACAGGTCGGCCGCTATTTTGGCTGCATCCTTCTCATTCGGAAAAAATGAATCGGAGAGCCGTTTTTGGAATGCCGCCCACGTCAGCTTCGGTTCGCGGCTGAACTCGCGCACCGCGAATCGTTGCACCCTCGGCAGCAACTGGTCGTACGGCATCCGGCCCTCTTTTTCCGGGTCCAAGCCCAACGGACGGCGGCGCTGGCCGACAAAATACGGCTCGGCGCCTTCGGGCCGCGTGGCCACATAGCTGAAGGCTTCCAACGACGGCAGATAGCCTTTCACTCCGTGGCTCTGCGCAGCCTTGGTCGCCTCCGCGATCGCGGCGGGCGTGCCCAACACGGCTTCCGGCCCGGAGAAAACGCTGACCTTTGCCTGCCGGATGAGGTCCGCATCGAAATGCGCGCTGTGCGGCGTGAAGAACAACCCCCAGCGCGGATCAAACGTCTGGCGCGCGGCCGCGATCTCGAGGCCGGGCACTTTGCGCCCGGTAAAATAATGGGGATAGACGAGGATTAACGCCTCCGGCCGCGCTTTCCACAGCTCGCCGGAGATCTCCTGGGTCAGGCTGAATTCCTCCTCGTACGGTCGCGCCCGGCACTCCGCGCACTGGCACACGTTGTAGTCCGACGATTCCACCATGAGCCCGTCCGCGTTGGGGTAAAAATCGAAAATCATCTCCCGCAAATATTCCCGCATGAACTGCCGGGCCTCCGGTTGCGCCGGGCACAGGCTCCAGCCCCACGAGTGAATGCCAAACTCCTCCACCGGCGCGCCGTCCGCTTTCTTCGCCTTCCAATCCGGATGTTCCAGCGCCATCCGATTCACCCCATCGTAGCCAAACGGTGTGAACCCCAACAGCACGCGAATGTGTTTCGCGTGCGCGTAATCGATCAACTCGCGGGCGAAATCCTGCCGGACATTCGGGTGCTCTTCGTTGTAACGCCACGTGAGCGGAAATTTCCGCGAGCGGAAGCCACCGGGCGTCCACAGCACCAGCGTGTTGACGTCATCCTTCGCAAAGCAGTCGACCGCTTGCTTCCACTCCGGCAGTCCCATCGCCGGCATCCGCATGAAAGTTAAATAGTAGCCCCGCAGCGTGAACACCGGCTCGTCCGCCGCCACCGCGCTTGTTCCAAACGTAAACAGAACGATGCACCACGCGAAGAATTGCAGACAACGGTTTCGTTCCGGGAGTGGAGGCATGCCCGCGAAATTCGCCGGTTTCGCCGGCCCGATGCCTGCGGTAAACGTCGCGGAGTCCGCCGAGAGGACCGACAAATCTATGACGCGATGCCGCATGGGAAGGATTTGGGTTTGTCGCGTCACCACGCAAAGTGGTCAGCGACCAAGTCGTGCCGGATTTCAGCCGGTCATACTCACGAGCGCCGACCACGGTTTGTCTTTGAGGGAGATCTCGCTCCGGCATTGTAACCACCCAGCCCCGATCTCAGTCTTCACCTCCGTATGAAGCTGCTCATCCCTTTGTTCGCCCTCGCCACCGTTTCCCTCGCCCAGGAGATTGAATCCGTCCCGCAGGAAAAAGCTCTCGCCATCGCGCGCAAACTCATCACCACGCTCGGCACCCCCGCCGATGCGCCCGTGGCCACCGACGTCGATACCGACAAAGCCGTGAGCCTCAAGGCGGGCCAGGCCGGCCTGCTCGCGATGCCCGACAAAAAGCTCACCTCCGAGGCGCTCGCGGCGGCGGGCAAGGAGCCACTCGTCATCGGCCAGCTTTGGATGCACAAGGTTGTGCCGGCGGTGCAAAAGACCGCGCCTTCGCCCGACAAACTCCGCAGCATCACCGTGGACGATGGCGACAAACAGGCGCGCGCCGAAGTGTATTTCCTCTCCGCCGCCAAAACCGAGGCCGGCACTTTGGAATTGAGCCTTTTCAGCAAGGACAAGACGGCACTCGTCAAAGTCCCCCTCACGAAAACCGACGCCACCGCCAGCACGACCCCGCTCGCCCTTTCCGGCGCCAAGGACGACGACAACACCGGCACCCTCACGATCACCGTGTTCGGCAGCTACAAAGCCGATGTGACCGTCACGCGCCCGCAGGAGTAAGCGCAACGTAGCTGCGGCCGGCAGTCCGTGGATTGCTCCACTCGCACCGACACTTACTTCGGCACCGAAGCCGTCCCCGTGATCCGCCCATCCCCATCCCGATAAGTAATCGTATCGCCCGAACGATACGCCGTCCCCACAATCCGTCCCGACCCATCCCGAAACGTCGTCGTTCCGGCAAACTCCGCCGACGCCGTCCCGGTAATCCGTCCACTGCCATCGCGGAACGTGGTGCCTTGCTCCGTCTTGTAAGCGTTGCCGGTGATGCGGCCACTGCCATCCCGGTAGGTCGTGTTCCCCTTCGTGCCCTCGTAGGCCGTGCCCTTGATGCGCCCGCTGCCGTCGCGAAACGTGGTCCCGTGCTCGCTATGGCTGGCGGTGGTGCAAATGGTCCCGCTGCCATCGCGCGCCGTCCCATTCGTCCCGGTGAGCGTCGCCGTCACCTTGCCCGGACCTTCTTTCCAGCACAGTGGGATCCGAAGCTTGGAATTCACGTGACTTGAAGTCGCGGC